>Ga0209643_1000450_pt1 | contig 75893 bp, 80 predicted proteins | sample AutmiccBRH37_all_FD_187383 | JGI IMG/M metagenome (GOLD analysis project Ga0209643, IMG submission 187383) | Deep subsurface microbial communities from Mt. Terri, Switzerland - Autotrophic microbial communities BRH/37_all (SPAdes) (version 2) | ecosystem: Environmental > Aquatic > Deep... | reverse complement strand
CTCTACCACAGTTACCTTTACTAAAAGAGAAATTTTTCTTTTTATTCCGCCTACCTCTCCTTCAGAAGTAAGTCGTATATTAGGTGAACTGTTTTCTATTTTAATACTATTAATTCTGCCTTCTCCTAAATGAATGGGCTTATCAAAAGTTGAGAGATTTAGAAGCTCACCACGAAAATATGGATTATTATAGAGATGATCTATAGCTATTTCATTTCCCGCCTCAGCCAAATAGATGGACTGAGCTTCATGTTGATCATTCATGGCAATCTTTACTTCTGTAACTGTCATTGCCATTAATCCATTTAAAAGAACTATCGATATTAGTAGAACTAGTATTACAGAAAGCATAGCAATTCCCTTTTCGCCCACAGCTTTACTCCTTAGTTTTAATTGGTCAAAAATCTGATGCACGAACATTAATTTTTGAGGATAGTTCATATACGTAGCCCTGGCTTTCAAGCTCCATATATACCTCTACAAGAGTGCAAGAGCTAACTGTTGGGTAATAGTTATACTGAAGCTCTTTTAAATTATAGGCAACTGGATTATTGCCCTGGCCACTTGCAGCCTTTAGCATTTGGGTGCCACTTAAATGGTAACGAATTTGCTGATTGTTAACACTAAGATACAGGCTAGACGGCCCACTATAGCTGTAAACCTTATCAGCCCTCCTAATATCGGTTTCCAGCATGTTAAGGGCAATGCGAGCATTTTGCTGGATATCTATTTTTTCACTTCCCTGCTGCCACAGCTTAAAGGTGCCTCCTAGTATTCCATAAATTCCTGCCAGTAGAAAGGAGATGATGGTGACTGTTACAATTAGTTCAATCAGGGTTAATCCATTTTCATCAAATACTTTTTTCATCTTCTTACCCTAACAGTATTAAAAAATATTGGTTTTTCTGGATAATCTATTTCATAGATCTTTATTTCAATGCTACGCATCACATAGCTATCTTGATAATTACTAATTAACATATCATATTTAATTTTTGGATTTTCAAAATAACTAAGTCCATTTTGTTCCCCTATGCTCAGGTTACTGGAGGTCAAAGATTCTTCCATAACAGCCTTTCCAGCAGCAACAAGCTGACTTCTATCTCCGGCAGAATGAAAGCTATTAAGGCACGAATGCATTAATGTAAATATGGGTGCTAGGGCGGATACCAATAAAAGTGAAGCTACAACAACCTCAATCAATGTTAAGCCTTTAGAATTTACAGTTGATTTCATTAATATCACCATTTTTCTGGGTGGGGTTTAACACATACCCTACCTGTATTAACCATAATAATAACTTCATAAATGTTTCCGTAGCTGTTTGTAATATCTATGGTAGCGGCCCCTAATCCGAGGGGGACTCCAAAGCCTGAGAAAAATATTTCTGAACCATATCTATCTAAAAATCTTACCCCTGCTGGAGCTTTTTTAGTTTCAATAACTTTAGTACCTTTTTTAATAACATATTTATCCCCTAAGATTTGAATTTTAACTGTCGTTTCACCATAGATGTTTGTGTGTCGGATTAGTCTTATATCTCCGGCAAATTCTCTTCAAATGCTGTAACCGAGTGCCTTTCTACAGTTTTATTAACTATGGGTGTAGCAAGTCCCATTAATATACCTAAGATTGTAATCACGATCACAATTTCTATTAGTGTAAATCCGCTATTGCCTTTTAGACTTCTCACCAATACCAACCCCAAAAGCTTTATTAAAAGGAAGAGATTATTGTAAACATAGGTAAGACCATTGACATTACTAAAAATCCAACCATTCCACCCACAATAATTATCATCACAGGTTCAATCAGGTTTGAAAGGTTGTCCATTTCCCTGTCTACTTCCCTCTGAAAATAATCTCCAACCTGTATTAGAAGTATATCTAAGCTACCAGTTTCCTCACCAACTTTTACCATATGGGCAACCATATAAGGAAAAATATTTGAATCCAGTAATGGCTTTACCATACTTTTCCCATCCATTACAACATCTCTACATTTGTGCAATACTTCTATAAATACTGTATTAGCTGTTGTTTGGGTTGTTACTTCTAGTGCTTGAAGTATTGGTACACCAGCTCCTAGAAGTATACCAAGTGTTCTGCAAAAACGTGCCACTATTACCTTTTGATGAAGATTACCAAGCAATGGAAACTTAATCTTTATCTCATCTACAACCTTTTTTCCTCCTGCTGAACGGGCATAGAGTAACAAAGAAATTACCAGCGCAAATACAACAATTATGTTAATATACCAGTAGTTCCTTAATAGACTGCTAATACTCAAAACAATTTTTGTTGGTAAGGGTAAAGACGTGGACATTTCGCCAAGCATTCCTGCAAATACAGGTAGTATAAATGCTATCATGAATACAATCGCAACAATGGATATAAGCAAAACAAGTACTGGATAGGTCAAAGCAGCCTTAACTTTTTCTCTAACTTCATGCTCCCTTTCATAATGCTCCCCTAATTTGGCAAGAATTTTTCCAAGAACCCCTCCCAGCTCGCCTGCTTGAATCATATTAATCATCATTGAATCAAAAATATCTGGATGCTGTTTTAAGCTTTCATGAAAGTTCTTACCTTCCATAAGTGACTCTTTAACAGCTTTAATGGATTTATGCATTTTATTGATATCACTTTGTTTTTCAACTACTTCAAGGGCTGATACCAAGGGGATACCTGCATTAACCAGCACACCAAGTTGCTGACTAAAATTTGCTAAATTTATTGCTTTGACTGAACTAAAATAATTTGCCAAGGTTAAATTTTTTCTATTATTATTAAGCCTTACTATATATAGGCCCTGCTCTCTTAATCTCATAGCAGCACTCTTAATATCATCAGCTTCAATAGTGCCTTCCTGGTACTGTCCTTTGACATCTATAACCCTGTAATTGAAAATTGTCATCTTAACACCCACACATCTTAGATGTATTCATCCATTACCCCAAAGGCAACTCTGTTAACTTCTTCTAAAGTAGTGATACCCTTTAAAACCTTCGCAATACCATCCTCAGAAAATGTCATCATACCCTCTTTTGCGGCCTTTTGAAAAACATCTCCTGTAGATGCTTTATTAAGAATTAGTTTGTGAATATCACTTGTCACTAGTAGAATTTCAAATAGTGCTACTCTACCGTTAAATCCAGTATTATTGCAGTTAGAACAGCCTTGACCTTTATATAAAATTAGAGGTTCATCTTGAGATATCTTCAAGATAGTTCTTTCAAATGAATCCTCTGAAACTGAATATTCAACCTTGCAATAAGCACATACCTTTCTAACTAGCCTTTGAGATATTACACCAATGATAGCAGAAGATACTAGAAAGGGCTCAATTCCCATATCTATCAGTCTTACTATTGCTCCCGAAGCATTATTAGTATGAAGAGTACTAAAGACCAAGTGACCAGTTATGGCAGCCTGTACTGCTACTGCCGCAGTTTCACTATCTCTAATCTCTCCCAACATAATAATATCAGGGTCTTGACGTAAGATAGCCCTTAACCCTGATGCAAAGTTTAAACCTATTTTATTATTTACCCCTGTTTGCATAATACCTGGAAGAACGTACTCTACTGGGTCTTCTATAGTAACTATATTTTGAAAAGGATTTTTTAAATGATTCAAGGTGGCATAAAGTGACGTAGTCTTTCCGCTCCCAGTTGGACCTGTAAATAGGATCATTCCATAGGTCTTCTTGATTAACTTCTTATATATATTTGATGTTCTTTCCTCCATGCCAAGCTTATTTAAACCAATAAGCATAGTGGATTTGTCTAACAAACGAATAACAATTTTCTCACCAAATACTGTTGGTATGGACGATATTCTTAAATCTACTTGTTTTTTGTTTAATGTAAAATTTGCCCTGCCATCCTGGGGGAGTCTCTTTTCAGCTATATCCATCTTGCCAATAATCTTTATTCTGGAAACCATTAATGAATGAAATGCCTTTGGCAGGGTAGTAATTTCTAGCAATACTCCATCCTTTCGAAAACGAACATTAACCATTGCCTGCATTGGTTCTAGATGTATATCACTAACCTTCATCATAACTCCCTTATAAATTAAAGAGTTAACAACTTTTATTATTGGAGCATCATTTAATTCTAGATCAGAAAAGGAAGGGTCATCATTATAGAGGTTTGAATTATCATCATCTTCTCCTATTTCCAAAATTTCCTTTATAGCCTTACTATCTAGTTCGGAATAACCATAGTATTTATCTATTATTTCATCAATCTCTTCTTCACTAACTATAAAAGGCTTAACCTCAAACCCAGTTGCTAGGTATATATCATCAAAAGCAACAACATTAAAGGAATCAACCACGGCTACCTTAAGGACCTTCTCCTTTAATTCAATGGGAAATACCCTGTGACGAAGAATAATAGCTTTTGGAATTAGATATAAAACATTTGGATCAATCTCGAGATTTCCTTTTTCCATGATTAAATCCTTTTAAACGTATTTATAATATACTAAATATTATATTTCTTGGAATTATTGCAAATTCCTGCATAAATATGTCTAATTAGTTAAAATATTTCCAACAAAGACAAAACCCCAGCCATTAAGACTGGGGGACTGAAAGAAAAGAAGTTTTACAAGCCATCATCCACTCATTTTAATAATTATTCTTCAGCATCTAGTGGGAATGAGTTTTTTGGGAAAAGAAAGAAAAACAGTATTATGATGATGATCAAAAACGAATCATCTCTACCACATTTATGATGGTCATCTTTACCCATAAAAAGTAACAGCAGTAACAAAATGAGAAGAATGTTATCATCACCAAAGATTGGCAATACTGGACCTGGTCCATGCCCTGGTCTACCCATTAGAAATCCCTCCTCTAATTAATGTAATATATAATATGCTAAGTCTTCCTATGTTGTTAATTATTTAACTATTTTTATAAAAAAATAAATACCCAGAAATTGATCTGAGTATTTTTAGATTACTTTTTCTTCTGATACTTTTAATACTGCAGGAGAAGTATCATCCTGCTTTGAAAGGCTGAGGCATACACCAAGAATTACTATTAATCCACCAAAACCCTGGATTAAGTTAAGGGATTCACCCAGAAGAAAATATGCTACTATTAAGCCAAATAAAGGCATTGTATTAAGAATATTTACTGCCTGATTAGGTTGAATACCTTTTAAGCCGTAATTATATAGTAAATATGCTATTAAAGAGCTAAATAAGGCAAGATAGACAAGTATAAACCAGGCTGTGGGAGGAATTCCTGTGAAAACTGGTCTTTCCCATAAAACAAAAGGCAGCAACATAATACTTCCATAAAGAACCTGCCAAAGGGTAATGAGCGAAGTATCAACATCTTGAAGTCTATTAATAATCAACCCATATATTGCCCAACAGACTCCTGCTAGCAGGGTAAGCCCTATACCTAGTAATCTTTCGGGATTCATAGTATTGCCAACAGCCCAGGGTTGAATAATTACTGTCACTCCAATAATGGCAACTCCAATACCTAACCAATTTGTTGCTGGAATAGGTTTTTTAAAGACAAGTCTTTCAATAATTGCCGTAATAACAGGAAAAGACGTAGCAAGCAGTACTGCATCACTTGCAAAACAATATAATAATGCCGTGTTCTGCAATACATAAAACATAGTGTATCCTAATACACCAGATAAAGCTATAATTTTATGTAACCGTAAGCTACCTAATGCTACATTTTTTCTCATAACCAGAATAGTGGTACCTAAAAGAGCTATAGTAATTAAAAATCTGATAAAAGCTAGTGTAGATGGTGGAAAATAATCCAAAGTCCATTTAGATAGTGAATAGGACGAACTCCATAAAAAAGATGCTATAAAAACAGCAAATGCATGCTTAGAGTTCAAGTCTTTACCTTCTTTCTAATACTTTATGTATAATATGGTATAAATTAATTATCTCACAAAAGAATACAAGCAAATTCAGAAATACCTATATGATAGGTATTTCTGAATTTGCAAGAGAATGGATGCGTACATCTCCTACTCCATGAAGTATAACCCAATTAACCTTGCCCCTAATCTGCTTTTTATCTTTTTCTATAAGCTCTAGTAGTGACTGTTGATTTATACAGGTTGGTATTTCCCAGGGTAACCCTGACTTTTTAATTAAATCAATTATCCTTTTAGCCTCATCTTTTTTTAAATAGCCTAGGTTCTTGGATAGTTTAGCAACATAAACTATTCCAACCCCTACAGCCTCTCCATGCCTTAAGCCTGTTAGTACTTCAATGCTATGACCCATTGTATGACCCAAATTTAAAAGCATCCTACTTCCGGTCAGCTCTTTTTCATCTTCTTCAACAATTCGTGCTTTAATTTCACAGCAACTTTTGATTAATGCAGGCAACCCTTCATAGGTGGGATTTATTATGTTTACTTTTTCTGATAATTCATTAAAAAAATTTTTACCATCCAGGATCCCATACTTAATAACTTCCCCCAAACCAGCTTTAAACTCCGCTTCAGGAAGTGTTTTTAAAAATTCTGTATTAATAAATACAAGCTTAGGCTGATAAAAGGCACCTACTATATTCTTTATACCACCAAAGTTAATACCTGTTTTACCACCAACACTACTGTCGACAGCTGATAATAAGGTAGTGGGTATTTGAATATATGGGATACCTCTCATATAAGTTGCAGCCACAAATCCAGTTAAATCCCCTACAACTCCTCCACCAAGTGCTATAAGAAGTGAATGCCTGTCATAATTTTTTGCTAACAAAAAATCAAAGAGGTTGCGGCAATACTTTATGCTTTTTGCCTTCTCTCCATCAGGAACAATATGAATATTTACATCATAGCCCAAACTTTTTAATATTTTAAATAGTTCCAGTCCATGATATTTGAAGATATTATTTTGTGAAACAATACAACATTTCTTAGTGTCATGTAAATTTTCTATATGTGGTATGATTTCACTTATAGCACTAGAGGCAAGTATAATATCATAGCTATTTTGACCTAATCCAATCTGTAGTCTATCCATTGCTTTTTAATAACCCCACTATTTCATCAACCACTTCTTCAAGCTCTTTGCCTGTGGTATTTATTTTAAAATCTGCCTTATTATAGATAGGTATCCTTTGTTCCAGTAATCTAGTAATGTTTTCAATGGATTTATCATTACCTAGTAGTGGTCTGAAGCTATTTCTTTTAGAGACCCTCTTTTGTATTTCTTCAGGACTTGCGTCCAAAGCCACAATTATCCCACTCTTTGCAAGTAAATCAATATTTTCAGGAAACAGTACAGCTCCTCCACCAGTAGCTATAACATAATTATTTTGCTTACTAGCTCTCATTACGGCAAGTGCTTCCTCAGAACGAAACCTTACTTCACCATAATCATTAAATATCTTGCCTATGCTCATTCCAGAAACTTTTTCTATATCTTCATCTGTATCAAAGAACTTCATTTTTAGTTTATTTGCTAACCTTTTTCCAACAGCCGTCTTTCCTGTTCCCATAAAACCAATTAAAATAATATTATTTTTCATTCTCAACCGCCTCACGTATGCAAATATTTTTGTTAACAACATTACCATATTTATAATTATATTGCTTTTATGTTCATTAAATCAATAAACAGTTTGAGAATTTTTACATTTCACCCATATATTTTCCCAAATGCCACATGCCTTCATCTATTCTTCCCGTAAACCAGATATATTTACCATTGCCGTGCATATAACCCTTGTAAAATTCACCCCTGTATTGAGCGCCATCAGGAAAGTTCATGACACCCTCGCCCTCTATCTCTCCATCCACAAAACTTCCTATATATTTTTTACCAAAAGGCCATGTATAAGTCCCTTGACCATGCATCTTTCCATCTTTTGTTTCACCCTGATATAATTCATCATTAGGAAAATTTATTGTTTTAAAGACGAGACCACTAGGCTTTTCATTTGGGACATTAATCACTCCAAAATTAACTATTATCGACTTGGAATTTTCATTAAAACCTACTGCTGCATCAAGACTTTCTCCTATAAACCTTAAAGGTACCATGGTTCTTCCATTAATAAGCCTTGCTGGAGCATCTAAATCCTTATTCATTCCATTAACAAGAGCATTTTTGCTGTCTAACTTTAAGATAATCGTATTTTTAGCCTTTATTACTGTTATGCTTTCAGTAGAATCTTCCCATTCCACTAGTGCTCCCATGGCTTCAGCTATATTTCTTAAAGGAATAAATGTCCTGTGATCAATAATCACAGGCGGTACATCAAGCTTAACAGAAGCGTTGTTAACATACACCCTATAATCTTCTAAATTGCTTGCTAGAACAGTATCGTTTAAAAAGACGATATTAAAACAAATAATTAACACAAATAATAGACTTTTATTAAACCTCATAGCAACTCACATCCTATACAAAGCAAGTAAAAGCTCCAACTAATGAATATGGTTTACTTTTAAAATCACTTTAATAACTCTATCGTCATCAAGAACTATAACTCTATCATTTTTCTTAATAGTACTCCTACCTAAACTGAATGTGTAGCGTGATTTATCATAGTCAAATATTAATGTATCATCTGTAAACTCATACCAGAAGGTGCTTCCACCCTCACCAGTTGGCTCAAGCTCAATATAATCATCTTCTTTTTCTCCAACGGTTTTGTATACATCTCTAAAGTCAGTTTTTGTACTACTTCCATACCTAGTTATAATATCTATATCACCATTACTATAAGCAAAAAATTTAACTATATTACCCCGACCCAGGGATGTCTTTTTCTCCACATAATACTCTTTAATGCCCTCTTCGGCCACATTAATCTTGGCAACCCACTGATCACCCTTAGCATATGGAGTCTCTGTTACAATTCCATAGTAGGGTTGACCTGCTACCTGTTCAAAATCTGTATGAAATACTACAAACTTGGCTTCTCCACCAGGTGCACCTACTACATAGGCCTGTGAATTCTCAGGAATCTTATTTCTAATACTATCCCATGTAAGAAGGGTTTCTTTATGATGAGAGCCATCTTCATCCTTCTCATATTTCATTATAAGTGTATTACTGTTAATGAAGAATTTTCTGCTGCCTTCCTGGATATAGTTAAAGTTTCCGCCAAACTCCATATTCTTAAGATTATATAATGGATATTCAGTAAGTAGCTCAGCTCCCCTGCCTGATAGATTGAACTCATTATAGTTGTATATCTCGCTAGGATCTAAGATTATCCTTAGAGACCCTTCCTTAATATCTCCATCATCATTTAGCTCATACCTAATGGGAACATAAAGTTTTTTCTTATCATCAAACTTAAAGAAACCTGATGAACTTCCAAATATTCTCCATTCACTATCTGTTTCAACTGAATAAGCAGTAGTAGAACCCTTATAGGTAAATACTCTAAAAATCCTGTGATTAATAAAATCTGATCCATAGGCATCAATAAGAATACCAAAATACTCATCTGTCTCCTCTTTAACTGTGTTACGAATGTGTCGCACTTCTCCATTCATATCAAGTAAGAGCTGTACTTCTTTAGTCCTCAAATTGGCTAACTTATTTGCATCGAAGTTATACCATTGAATGGAGCTGTCGCTGTCTGTTGAAAAGGTGGCATAATTAGAATTTACAACATATTCTGTACCATTGACCGTAATACTATTAGTTGCAATATTAGTAAGTTCTCCGCCTGTATTTATTCCATCTACTATTAGATGGAGCTCATTATTACGATTTTTAAACCCATATACTAGTTTATCTGCCCTAAGCACATCAAGATTAATGTCATTGAGGTTAGTATCAACAAGATACACATTCCTGTAATCTCTAAATTCAAAGGTGTCTTCAATCCCTAGATCATTCCAAATGGTTAGGGAACGCGCAGAAGCATCTTTAACAACAGCACCATTTAGTTCTGGCAAAAATTCATAGATACTAGCAAATGCAATTTTACCCTCTTCAAGTACAAATTTTCCAAAGTAATCGGTTTTGTCCTTAAGTGAGCCTTCAGAGAAATTAACATAGCATATAAAATCATCACTAAACCTGTACTTGGTTTTATCACCTTTAAATGTTGTATCAGCAGGTCTCCTATCTACTGCCTCCCTAAATTGGGAAACAGTACTATGCTTAATCTCATCTGGTTCAGTAATGACATTTAGAGAAAATATTAGACCATCATCATGTTTAATCTTTACATTTAGACCTAAAAGATAATCAGTATTATCATTGGTCCTCAAGCTAAATAGTCCACTATCATTTTCATCTTCAGCCTCTATCCAAACCTCATTCCTATTATAGCTATTCTCAGTTCTGAAGTTTTTGGTAACTCGGCCTGTGATAGATTCATTGTCCTCTAACATTGTGTTTAACAATGTATCCATATCCTCATTGGGTAAAAATTCACCTTCCCTGGTATTCCATGAAACAACTTGCTTATCTAAGGCCCTACTTAACATAACAAATACATCTCCACGTGGAGCGGGAAAATCCGGTCTTTCAAATAATCCTTCTATTAAGCCTATTTCTTCACCTTGTTCAAGATAATTATCAGGCCAGTGATATGGAAGATTTTCATATCCAAGCAGTCTGCAAAGAATTGTTACTGCTTCCTGATAAGATATAGTGTCATTTGGTCTAAAATAGCCAGACGGGTCCCCTATAATAATCTCATGCTTATATGCCAGATTCACCCAACCAGTATACCACTGATCCTTTGTAACATCTTTAAAATTAGTGAAATTTTCCTTCATGGCATCAGTCTCATCAAAGCTTTTTAGTGTTAAGGCAATTTTAGCAAACTGAGCCCTAGTAATACTTTGCTCAAGTCCAAGTGAGCCATCTGGAAAACCTGTAACAATTTCAAGATTTACCATCCTCTGACCAGCATCATACTTGTCCTGATTAGTGACAGCTGCATCAACTGTGCTGACACATAAAAAGGTCATTGCAAAAAAAATCAAGAGAATTAATGCTCTCTTTCTCATCTATTATTCACCCCCACACCATGATTACTAAAAACCTTACTACCCTTGCCATATAAATAAGTTATCATTGCTTCTTGATCAACAGCATACTCTAATGCATCCTCAGCTACTATAATACCCCTCTCATAATATATCTGTAATTGACTGTCAAGGGTCTGCATTCCATATTTGGAGCCTGTCTGTATTGACGAATAAATCTGGTGGATTTTATTATTTCTTATAAGGTTACGAATAGCAGGGGTACATAACAAAATTTCAACAGCAGCTATTCTGCCCCTTCCATCAGCTCGTTTGATAAGTCTTTGGGAGATGATACCAGCTAGTGTGTTTGCCAATTGGACTCGTATTTGTTCCTGCTGGCTGGAAGGAAATACATCTATGATACGTGCCACAGTTTGAGCAGCATCCTTTGTATGTAATGAAGCCATTACTAAATGTCCCGTCTCGGCTGCAGTAATTGCAATTGATATGGTCTCTAAATCCCTCATTTCTCCTACCATAATTACATCTGGATCTTGGCGTAGGGATGCTCGCAGAGCATTGGGGAAGCTTTTACTGTCTCTACCAATCTCTCTTTGAGTTACAATACTTTTCTTATGTGTATGAAGATATTCAATGGGATCTTCTAAGGTTACGATATGACAAAACTTTTCCTTATTTATTAAGTCTATCATTGCTGCTAATGTGGTGGATTTACCGATGCCGGTAGGCCCAGTAACTAAGATGAGCCCAGACGAACGTCTTGCAAGAATCTTAATAGATTCAGGAAGGCCTAATTCATTGATAGAGGGTATAACACTATTTATTACCCTAAATGCAATACCTACTGCATCCCTGTATTTATATGCATTTATGCGGAAATATCCTAATTCTTTACAGGTATATGAAAAGTCTATCTCACCCGTTTGCTTAAATATTTCCAGTTTGTCTGGATTAACCTGAACCTGATTTAAGAGTCCTAATGTATCATCTGAACTAAGGGGAGGCAAATCTAGCGTCTCTAATACACCATTTATCCTTATAAAAGGTGCAATCCCCACTTTTATGTGTAAATCGGACGCACCTCTATCAACTGCAGTTCTTAATAAATCATGAATATTTGCCAATTTTAAACCGTCCCCTTTCTATTTCTTGTATTCTATAGCTATGAAATTCTTGGTATTGTCAAGCGAATCTCCTAAAATTTTAGCATTATTTAGAAGAATATTTGACACTATTTCATAGCTTTTACCTTCTTTTTCACCAATAATAGTAAAGGTTAATACATATCGTTTATACTTATCACTTAGATTAATTTCTGACAGTTTAAAGCTTAAACCATCCGAAGCTAAAAAAGCTTCGGTTTGATATAAATTTGAGGTACCGACTTTTTGATAAATTATGTTTCCATCTAGATAAAAAGCTCTTTTATCGTCGGGAACGATACTGGGGTTGCTTTCTAAAAGAGTAATCTCTGTGGCATTGCGTAAGTCCTTTGTTATAATGGCTGCAGTATTACGAGCACTACTTTGGATAACTGATTGCGCTTCTCCCATAGCAAATGACCTTTGCCCAAAGAAAAAAAAGTTATAGCCCACAGCTAGTACAATACCCAAAAGAGCTAGAGTTAGAATTAACTCTATAAGAGAGAAACCTTTTTCACTTTTAACATAAGTAGTCTTTTTCATAAAATAACCTCTCATCAATCTCTACCAGTTACACTATATAAATGATCCGTAATGTCTGAGGTTTCAACTGTCCAATAAATTCCATCAGGTGAAGTAAGAACTGCTCCATTATCCCCAACAGCTACAAATGTACTAAAAGCCCAGGTAACAGAATTTAATGTGTTCGTGGTTACATTAATCTCATTCCAGGTATCATCATCAAAATAATAGATAATTTTTCCCCCTTCTCCAACAGCTACTAATGTACCGTCATCACTAGCAGTAACACTTTTAAGGTCTGAACCGCCAAAGTCTGTTTCTGTCCAAGTTAAGTCACTTGTAGATGTAGATTTAGTTGCAGTTAAAATAATTCCATCGTCACCAACAGCTACAAAATCAACACCTTCAATTACATCGTTTGATACTGATGCTACAGAGTTTAAGCTATATACTTCTTGTGAAACAGTCCAATTAATACCATCACTTGAAGTTAGAATACCATCACCTACTGCAACAAACATACTATTACCCCATGTAACAGAATTAATATTATTAGTTATCTCTATACCCTCATCATCGTAATCGTTCCACGTTACCCCTTGATCGTTGGAGTATAATATAGTTCCACTTTCTCCTACAGCAATGATAGTATTAGAATTACCAGCCACATCTTTTAGATTGCTGCCATTCAAAATATTATACCTTCGTTTTGTCCATGAAACCCCATCATCTGAAGTGGATATAACACCAGATTCTCCTACAGCTAGAAAACCTGATGGTACCTTAGAAACTCCATATATATTCTTGCCGTCAGTTGTATATGTATTTGAATTCCAATCTTCACCTATTGCAGAAACAAATAATTTGTTGGCAGGTCCAGCTGCTAAAAATGTAGGAATAAATATCCTATATAAGGCCTCGTAGCTGCTTTCATTATTATCATCGAAGATAGTTACCCTAATTATGTCTTCTATAAATACTTTATTATCAAAATCATCGTCATCTCCATAGTCGTCAATAGTTAAAGTTAAATCTGAATCTACTCCATTATTCGAAATGGTTTCGGTATTAGATACAGCAATAGGAGTTTCGCTTGATTCTCTGATATACTCTGCTTTAACGCTCATTCCATTAGCATTTCTAGCAAATATATTAACAGTAATTACCTGTGATTCGCCAATCTTTACAAGGTATTTAGGGTCTGGATCTATAATAACAACTATAGGAAGAAATGCAGAAGCTTTTGAAGATCTTTCACCTTGCGGTTTTATAATATTAATAAGTCCTCCTGGAATATCCAAATAAAAACCATCAAAGTTGACACCTAAAATATAGTGGGTATCAGCCCCTTCATCTGCTATCTTAGATTCCATGTCCTTTTGAACTTCATAGTTTGCCTTACTCTTATTACCCGCAGACATAATATGTATATAACTGCTAGTAAACAGGGTTGTAAAAGATACTATAATGATAGTCAAAATAGTAAGAGCAACTAGAACCTCTATTAATGTGAATCCATCCTGGTGAAAAGCCTTCTTCTTAAGCATTTTCCATCACTACCTTTAAAATTCTTTGGTCTAATCTCCCCATATGCTTATCCTATACTCTTCAACTACATCAGGGGCTACCCCTTCGTCTTCTAATTCTTCACTATTTACAGTAGAATCACCTGTTACTTTTATATTGTTTGCTATAACTGAACCACTAAGCGTAATGGTTCCCTTAATGCTTGCATCTCCAATGTCAGCATAAAATCCACCACTAGCTTCAACAGTTCCCCCAAGGTCTAATCCGTTAGGCCCAAATACCCATACAAATATCTGTGCATTAGGTAAACTATCGTGTTTTGTTATAGTTGTACTGTTTCCTGAGCTAACATAATAATTTGCATAAATAATTAAGTTTCCTCCCCCATAAACCTCTATGGTACCGTCGTGATTAAAATTGCCATCGCATATAATGTAAACATCACCCAAAGATGTATCTACTGTTAAGTTGCTTTTTAAAACAAAATCCTCATCTACAATAACATACATGTCTTCATTTCCAGTTGGGCTAAATGTAAGGGTACCTCGAATATCAAAGCTATCAGCTATCGTATTCTCGTCAATAATATCTGTTTCAGTATTTCCAAGAGAATAATCCTCTAATGGTTGGAATTCTTCTAAAACTTCATCACTAAAGCTAGGAATTACAATACGAGGAAATGGATGATAAACATCATACACTAAATCATCTGGAAGGTGCTGACCAATAAATGGATCTTCATCTTCAGACTTTGCTGATCCAACTGAACCGTCAATGGTATATTTATTCCCACTAAAGGTAATATCACCTTTAGCCAGCAATGTCATGTTAAAAAATCCACCCGTACTATCACCAACAAGTTTTACAGTAACTTTTTGGGATAAATCATCAACAGTTCCAATAGATTCTATTAATAATGTCCTGCTATCCTGCCTTTCTATCTTAACCTCAAAGTATCGGTTGGTAGAACCATCCAAATAGGAAGGTGCGGGCTCGATTGTACCACCTAAATTATCAAGCTCTTTTAAAATTAGCTTATCAGTATCATTCACTATGTTTTCGGCTACAGCTTCTGCTCCTGAACGAGCAAGATAATATGCCTGCATTCTTTTTTCTTCTCTAGCAGTTTGAATAGTATCTGCCATACTATAGTTCCATAGGGCTGTTCCTAGAAGAGTGAGGACAAGGACAACAAGGATAGCTACAATCATTGCGCTTCCTTCCTCATTTTTTTTAAACATTAATATTCACCTCACCTTTTACTCTTTTGTAGGGGTAACCTACCCTACCTTGAAATTACTTCTCATCAAACCTCAATATCATTTCATTAAGATATTGAATCTTATCAGGTGTTTCCTCAATCCATAATACATAATGAGGAGCATCTCTATCTCCTGATAAGTTTTCTGAAAGATACATATCCTTTACTGATACATCAGTTAACTCACTTAAAAGCGTGCGCTTTGCCGTAAGCATGCTCTTAGCATTTTCACCAGTAGCCGAAGTAATAGGAGCTTTAATCTTTTTACGATTGCCGTCAAGACTTACTAAACTACTGTATACCTGTGATTCTAAGTGTGGTGGACAAATAACCAGTATTTCCTGACCAAACTGAGGATAATTGAAAGTAATAGTTTTTACACCCTCATAATCAAACTGATCAAGTCTCTCAGCTGCATCTCTTGCCACAGTATTTTTTAATGCAAAAGCGAATACCCTATATTCACTTGCATTCATATTATCTAATTCTCTAACAAGTGTTTCAATCTCTTCCCACCTGCTGAATAAATCCTTATCAAAAACAAGTAGTCTACTGCCTAGTATAACATAATTTTCCACATCCATACCTGCATCAGATAAAAGTTCGGTAACTCTAGATGGAGAAATAACATTTGTCCAAATAGATCTATATGCAAGAGAAATCTCTTCATCATCAGCATTTTCCGGTCTATCAATAGCATTTATTAATTCTTGCATCTTAAGAATTGCTTGTGGTGTACCTTGTATCCAAATTGCTTGTTGGTTTGTTGGAATTCTAATACTCTTTACCGGTAAACTTAACCTGCCTATAAGGGGTTCTACAATTTCTGCTTCAATGAAGATAAGATTAAATCTGGTAAGTACCATTTGATTGAAAAAATCTGAATGAAGTTTGTTAGAGCTACCAACAACATACAATCCACTTTGTCGAGCATAGCTATAGCCAAGGTTTTGTGCCACCATTTCTAAAGCTCTAACGGATGTAACATTTTCTACTTTTAATGTTATATTGGTAGGCTTTTCAGTATAAATTACATTTGCATTTAGCTTTATTGCTAGCGCAGATAAAACATCTCTAACATCAGCATTCCTAACATCTAGGCTTACAGTATTGCTTGTTGTTGCAGAAGTTGATTCAGAATTTATTGCCATTCCGGATAGCTTAAGCATAGTTTCTCTCTCATCAGATTCTAAAACAGCAGAGTCTCCATTTACCGCCTTTAAATTCCAATAATCAAGTATTTGTTCGCCTTCTTTTACAACATATGTTGTATTACCTGATTTAATAATAGCAATATTATCATCTCTTCCCCCAGTTATAACACCTAAAAGCACCATAGGACCCATGAATGGATCTTTAGGGATAGAACCTGGGCTAGTGGTTAGTTCATCACCTTCTACTGTTCTTTCTGTTTTAGGTAGAATTTCGGCAATCTGGTCTTCTATGATATCAGCTTCTGGTATTATTAATTCTTCTTCTGCTACTTTATTTGCATTATTAACCCAGACATTAACTGAAATCCCAACTATAATAACGACAGCTAATATTGCTAATAGAACAACCAGTCTTTTATTTTGAGAAATAAAGTCTTTTATGCGACCTTCTTTTTCGAACTCCTTGTTGACATTTAGATCGTTCACCCCACCAGCACATCCCTTCACTTTTGAATTTTAGAAAATTAAATAAGAAAATATAAGACCTATACGATTACCCTTAATACCTCTTCAAGAGAGGTGATACCTTTCTTTGCCTTCAACAAACCCTCTTGCCTTAGGGTTATCATTCCTTCTTTTACAGCCATCTCTTTTATTTCTTTGGTTGAACTTCTCATAAGAGTTAGCTTGCCAATGCCTTCACTCATTATTAAAAATTCATAAACACCTACACGCCCCCTATAGCCTGTTTCACTACACTTAATACAGGTTTGTGGTTTATAAAGGCGAATAATTTCCTCTCCATTATCTAGAGGAAAATCTGGAACACTCTTTAACAATTCTTTTCTGCTTATATCATAGGGCTTTTTACAGTGGGAGCATAAAGTTCTTACCAACCTTTGAGCTACAACACCTATTAATGAAGATGCAGTAAGATAAGGCTCTATCCCCATATCTGCCAATCGTGTAATAGCGCCAGCAGAGTCATTTGTATGTAAAGTAGATAATACCAGGTGCCCAGTTAAAGCTGATTCAACTGCTATACGAGCTGTTTCATGATCTCGAATTTCCCCAACCATGATTATATCTGGGTCATTCCTAAGAATTGATCTTAAGCCAGAAGCAAATGTCATTCCTGCTTGATTATTTACCTGAATCTGATTAATACCATCTAATCGCCTTTCAATTGGATCTTCTATAGTTATAATGTGCTTGTCAACAGAATTCAGCACTTTTAAGCTGGAATATAAAGTAGTGCTTTTACCACTACCAGTGGGTCCTGTAACAAGAATAAAACCATAGGGCAATCTCATTATTTGATCATAGTGCTTTAACAGCTTAACTGGAAATCCTAGGTCTTTTAAGGTTATAAGCTCAGAACTTCTATCAAGTATTCGTAATGTAAGCTTTTCCCCAAATGCTGATGGAAGAGAAGCTACCCTAACATCAATGGTTTTTCCATCTATTTTTAAAGTAGTACGGCCATCCTGAGGAATACGCCTTTCTGCTATATCCATATTTGCCATAACCTTTATGCGAGAAACAAGTGATGGTGCCAAACGTCTTGGCGGTCTCATCGTCTCATGGAGAACCCCATCAATCCTATAGCGTATCCTTAGACTTCTCTCTTGCGGTTCAACATGTATATCACTTACATTAGTATGGACTGCTTGGCTAAGGATAAGATTAGCTAGTTTTACTGCTGGTTTTTCTGCAGCATCATGCCCTGGTACAATTTCCTGATCTACATCTTCTTCAGGGGCCTGTTCAACATCAAAGTTCGTTCTACTTCTTGTTTCTATAGAAGCTACTAATTCGCTATCAGTAACCAACACGGGTTGTATTTCATATCCTGAGATAATACGCAAATCATCAATTGCAATAACATCTCTTGGTTGGACCATTGCCACTACCAGTCTTCCATTTTCAAAAGCAATTGGTAATGCTTGATACCGTTTAATTATTGTCTGGTCTAGTATAGATACTGCTACATTATCTATTTCATATTTTTCTAAAGAAACAAAAGGAACTCCCGCCTGTTTTGCAACTGCCATAGCAACCATTTCTTCAGATGTATAGCCTAAATCCACCAACACCTGACCAAGAAATTTTCTTGTACCTTTAGAGTTATTTTGATATATTAAAGCTTCCTGAAGTTGTTTTTCTGTTATCTCACCTTTTTCGATTAGATAGCTTCCAATATAGCTTTTAAGGTCTGTAAATTTCAAAATTGTGCACCCCGCTTAGCAACTCATTTTTCATCAGTATAAAATGTACTCATGTCTATGTCAGCCTTTATCTGCGGAAATCCTTCACTTCCACGAGCTATCTTTACACCATCTATTCGAACTATTCTTGAGCCATTCTGTAAGTTATCCAAAAATGTAACTAATCCGTGATAATATCCTTCATAACCAACCTTTACAGGCATTTCACTATAATCACCATTAGAAACCCTGTCTGAAAATCGAATATCTATGACTTCACTATCTGGAAACTGCAATGCTTCTTGAATGTATAATATGGCACCATATTCATCCGCACTAGGTGGCATTGCTTCGTCTAATAGCTTAACATGCGCTAACATTAGCTCTTCCTGTTCCTTAAGGCTCTTCAAAGCCTTAAGATTCTTTTCCGCTTTTGTTATTAGTAATTCTTCCTTGGATATATCCTCTTTAACTAATTGTAAAGACATAAACTGTGTGTACATTGAAAAAAGCATAAATCCCAATACCGCTACACCTAATATACCAATTGAAACTTTTTTTAGATTAATCTTCTTTTCCATTTATTGGGAGACCCCCTTTGAAAAGGGTATTTCATATTCACCGGGAGTTATAGATGCCTTGATTTCAAATTGTATAACATTTTGGTTATCAACAACCCTTTTACTAGCGAAGCTAATATTGGCATTTTGAACATGAGATATTTTTTGGATCTCATCTAACCAGCTAGCGATCAGGGAATTGTTTATTGCCAGGCCCCTAACAAGCAAATCTCCCCCAGTAGTAGATTTACCTTCACCTTCACCTTCATCTTCATTTTTAGTTTTACTTTTACTTTGAGTAGCTGTCATATCTGTAAGCCATACACCATCTGGGATATTTAAGCCTATATTTACAAGCAAATCGTCCCAATCAGGAACATTATTCATAATTTTTTCAAAGGTTTGGTTAACAAATATGACCTGCTGCTGCAAATCCTCATATTTTCCAAGCACCTGTATTTCACTATCCAAAGTAGCTCTATCCTTTTTTAGTTTATTCAACTCGGAATTGGCCTGCACGTTAGCAAATATTAGAACAAAATAAATAATCAAAAGGACCATAAGACCGATTATAAATGCAAAGGAGTAGTTCATCATTTTCTGCCTTGATTGTTTATATAACTTTATTTCTGGTGGCAGCAAACTTATATTATTCAATATCTATACCTCCATTCCCCTCAAAGCCAAACTTGTACTCAAGGCAAAATCTAAGGATTTATATGAAATTTCACTTTTTACCTTGCTATCTACACTAATACCCTTAAATGGTTTTATTAGCTCAACAGGAATACTCAACATCTGCATTAAATTTTCAGCTAACCCGTCAAAACTTGCACCCAAACCGCTTAAAATTATTTTATCCACATCCTGAGCGCCTTTCTGTGCTAGATAATAGCCCATTGAAGTATGAATCTCTCCAGCTAGTATTTCGCTCCAAGCAAGCATTGCATCGGGCATGAATTCTTTTGTTCCAGATACCAACTCCTCAGCAGTACAAGCAGATACCTGTGCAGCATTTAGAATACTAGATTGAACCATTCTGGCTAGCTTAGGCACGCCCTTCTCTGAAATAACAATATTGGACAACCCATAAGCAATATCCACAATGGCAAGAACCTTATTTGATTCTTCTTTATCTATTAATCTCATCAATGATAATGGAGAAACCTGGATATCTATAGGTTCAAGCTTTGCTTGCCTCATAACTCTAACGTAATTATCAATCATATCTTTTTTTGCACCCACAAGAAGAACCAATAAACTCTTATGCTCATCTTCAATTTCTTCTGCAATAATTGAGTAGTCAAATACAATTGTATCCAGAGAAACGGGAAGATAGTCCTGCGATTGATATCTGATAAAATTGTGAAGCTTGTTTTGGGGCATCTTTGGAAAATTAGCAAATCTTACTAATACACCCTGGTTAGAGACGCCTGTCACTACATCCTTGCTTTTAAATTTTTTCTCTAACCATAGTTCAGATAGTTCTTCTCCCACTTTATCAGCTTGAACAATTATACCGTCTTTAACTAATCCAGGTGAAAGGTTCTTTCTGCCCCAATTGATAAGATTAACAATGTCGCCCTTTTTTTCAAGCTCAACCGCTCTGATCTCACAATCGTCAATTTCTAAACCAACCACCCTTTTTGTACCAAATGAAAACATATACTCAACCCCTAACCATGATATAAAGAGCTAATCTTACCTAAAGCTTGGTGTAATATTCTTGATACACGTCTTTGATTAATACCAAGCTCATCTGCAACCTGTGTTTGGTTTAAATCTCTATAGAAAATAAGGTATACTACCTGACGTTGAATTTTACTTAACTTTTCAATAGCTTGTCTTACTAAGATGCGATCTTCAATAGGAAGCTGAAAGCTTTCATGGTAAATGCTTTTAATACTAGAAATATCAATGTCATCTAAAGGTACCCTACCAGCAAGCATTGCCTGTGCGACACCCTGCTCCTGAATATTTACGGCATTGGCTATTTCACTTAAGCTAGGCTCCCTTCCGTATTCCTGTCTTAGTTGGTCCTCTGCATTTCTAACCCTAACTTGTATTTTAATAATCCAATCAGTTCGGTCATATTTAGCTTCTCTGGATATTTCATGCCTTATTTCTCCCATAATATAATGAGAAGCAAAAGTCGAAAATTTTACCTGTCTAGTTGGGTCATACCTTTTTGCCGCTTTTATTAATCCCTCATAACCAGATTGTACCAAGTCTTCTATGATACGCCCACCAGAATATTGTTTAGCATAATAATTCACTAAACCCTTGCCTGCATCTAACAATCTATCTAATGCTTCCTTTCTTCCACTTTTTGAATAATCTAAGGCGGCAACCTCTAAAGCATCTTTATTGTCTTGTAGCTTATTAATAGCACTTACACCCATTAATTTATCCCCCTACTTTGGTAATTGCCGTAAAAATCGGTAAGTATAATGCTATAACCATTCCACCAACCAGGATACCTATAGTAACTAATAAAATTGGTTCGAGTAGTGATGTTAAACCCTTTGTCATGGTGGTAACTTCATCCTCAAAAAACTCTGCAATTCTATTTAAAAGTGTTGAAAGTGAACCGGTTTCTTCACCAACTGCTATCATATGTATCACCATTGGAGGAAACTGACCACTTTCCTCTAATGGTTCGGCAATGCTTCTTCCCTCTTGGATCTTTTCTCTAGCATTATTCACAGCTTCAGCGATAATCTGGTTCCCCGAAGCAGGTCCAGAAACCTCTAATGCTTGCATTACAGGAATACCGCCTGATAACAACGTTGCTAATGTTCTTGAAAATCTAGCAAGGACTGCCTTATGAATCAAGGAGCCAAATACGGGTAATTTAAGCTTTACCTTATCCCACTGGTAGCTTCCTGTTGGACTTTTCAAATAATAGCGTACTCCGAAAACAACTGCTAAAATTCCAATTATACAAAAATACCAATACCCTCTTATTAAATCTGATAATGTAACTATAATCCTTGTCAGAAGTGGAAGTTCTGTTCCTGCTGGGAACATATTTACAAATATAGGAACAATAAAAACCATCATGACTGTCAAAACAACAGCAGCAAAACCAAGCACCGCTAATGGGTAAACAGAAGCTGAACGAATATTATCTCTAAGCGTTTTATCCTTTTGTAATTGTTCTGAGATTCTTTGTAATGATTCTTCAAGCGTACCTCCTATCTCACCCGCCTGGATCATTCCAATATAAAGTGAAGAAAATATCTTTGGATATAATTCTAGTGCTTCTGTGAAACTCATGCCACCCTCCACACTAGAAGCAATTTGAGCAACTGTTTTTTTGAAGGTGGGGTTATTAATTTGGCGACTTAACGTAAATAAAGCTCGCGTTAATGGAATACCAGCATCAAGCATAGCAGCTAATTGACGACTGAATAAACTCAATTCACCAAGCTTTACCTTGCGAGGTCTTTGAAAAAAAGAAACCTGAGTTAAACCTTTAATTTCTTTTATCTCTATTACCATATAACCCTTTTCACGAAGCTTTCGAGTTGCATTTGAAGTATCATCGGCTTCTATATCACCAGTAGACGAATTTCCTAGTTTATCAATAACTTCATAAGAATATACTCCCATTTAACCAAACCTCACTTATGAGTAAATTATTAAAAATGAACAAATAAAAAGCCATAGTTACCCCAAAATGGCAACCTGGCTATCGTAACCCTACTAATTAGAGCTTTAGACCCAATGGCTTTGCAGTCACCATCTTTCGATGGTTTTGCCCAAAAATTTTGAATATTAAATTATGCATTAATGGAAATTTAGTAATAAATACTCATATTCGCCAAGAACTAGGAAGAATCCTTTTATTCTACAAAAATTCATGCTTTTTGTTAATTATTCCAAAAAGAACTTGAGTTGCTCTCAATTCTTTGCATTATCCTTTCAATTTCGACTCTATCTATACAATATTCTAAGGCTATGTCTCTTTTTATCCTTCCTTTTGCATATAAATCGGCTAAAGCTTGGTCCATTGTCTGCATTCCCATGTTGCGGTTTGTTTGAATGGCACTATATAACTGGTGTTCCTTTCCATCTCGAATCATATTTCGAATAGCAGGAGTATCCTTCATAAATTCTACTGCCGCTACTCGTCCCTCTCCATCGGCAGTAGGTAAAAGCTGCTGTGAAATTACACCTCTAAGGGTATTTGCAAGCTGTTGACGAACCTGATCTCTTCGGTAATCTTGAAATACATCTACAACCCTGTTAATTGTATGAGGAGCAGTTTGGGTATGAAGTGTTGAAAATACCAGGTGACCAGTCTCTGCTGCAGTTAGTGCTATAGATATACTTTCAACATCTCTCATTTCACCTATAAGGATAACATCTGGATCATGTCTTAAAACATGCTTTAAGGCATTTGCAAAGGAGCGGGTATCTAGTCCAACCTCTCTTTGCTTTACAACTGAGTTCTTATGCTTATGTAAGAATTCTATAGGGTCTTCTATCGTTACTATATTTAGTTTTCTTTCAGTATTGATTACATCTATCATGGCCGCTAAAGTAGTTGATTTGCCACTTCCTGTAGGTCCAGTTACTAAAACAAGGCCCCTTGATAAATAGCAAAGTTCCTTGACTGATGGAGGAATACCTAATATATCTATGTCTGGCACCTCAAATGGAACAGACCTGAAAACAGCAGCCAAGCTTCCCCTTTGCTTCATAACGTTTCCTCTGAAACGTGCAACTCCTGCTAGTGAATAGGAAATATCCAGCTCAAGGTTATCTTCAAAATACCTTTTATACTCTGGTTCAACAATGGATAATACTAATTCTTCGATAGCTTCAGCAGTAAGAACAGGAAAATCTAGAGGTGCTAATTTCCCTTTTATTCTGGCCATTGGCGGTATACCAACAGCTAAATGCAAGTCTGAACCAGAGTTTCTAACTGTAGCTTCTAAGAGCTTATCTATATTGACAGGATATATTTCCTCAAAAATATGCTCAAATTCACTAATATTCATATATTTATAAATCCTCCTCATTATTCCATGAAGATCTACTGCAAATTACACTTTACATTTAAATATCCTTCTATATTACAAATAATACCATACTTTGACAAAAAAAACAGAGGTATTTTTGAAATTCTCCAAAAATGCCCCCAAAAATCACAACATAATTTCGTAGCTTAAGTATCCAATCCAATAAAGCCATAGATAGTAGACCATCAGAGAAATATATACAATAAAGATAAACCAGGCATAATAATATATTTTATAACCGATCTTAGAGCGCACATGCCAAATAAAATATAAAAATAATGGAACTATTATAAGCTTCACACTTGGAAAATAGGAAGTATCAAGAATTGCATTCATAATAGGATTACCCTCTCTAAACCCCTGCTCTACTGCATAAAGGGTTAGAAAGTAATCCAGGATATTAGATATTCCTACTCCTATAAGCAAAAGCGCCAACAACCTAAAAGTAGGTTTTACAGCTACCGAATCTATATTTTCCCTAGTCATAGACATCTTTCCTTAGTTCTTTATCTATGACAATATTATGTTTCAAAAAAGGAAACAATACCCTCTAAATGAAGGTATTGTTAATAAAATACAGAAAACTTGGCAGGTGCCAAGTTTTTATTAAAACATTAAGCATAGATATAAATCTATGATCTCATATCCCCAGAGTGCTGCTATGAATATGCCAAGGCTTAGGAAGGGGCCAAAGGGGATGGGGTCTTTTCTGCTTTTTATCCTCAATACTATCAGGGCTATTCCTATGATGCTTCCAGAGAGAAAACCAAGGAATAGGGCTAGTGCTGTGTTGGATAAACCAAGGATAAAGCCTGCTGCAAACATGAGCTTGATGTCTCCTCCACCCATGCCGCCCCTGCTTATTACTGCAGCTAAGAGGAGAAGTCCTCCACCAAGCAATGCTCCAGCGGCTGCACTAATCCACACTATTTCTGGATGAAAAATCTGCCAGATGATACCCCAAATAAGCATGATTAAAATTAGTTTGTTAGGAATAATTTTATGATCTAAATCTATAAAGGTAATAACTATAAGAATGGAAAAAAGGACAAGGTATTTAATTAAAAGGATATCAAAACCAATATATAGATAAGTAAGAAAAAAAATACCCCCTGTGAATAATTCAACCAGAGGGTAGCGCACCTTTATTCCTTCACCGCAGTACCTGCATTTGCCATTTAAGAAAATGTAGCTAAGCACAGGTATAAGATCCATAAACTTTAAAGCCGTGTTGCAGTGAGTACAATGTGATGAATTATAGACTACCGTTTCCCCCTTAGGTATTCTATAAATGCAGACATTTAAAAAGGAGCCGATAAGCAAACCCAATATAACTATAAGTAAAAGCATTTTACTTTCTCCTTCTATTTAATTTAAGTCTAATTAATACTGCTCAATACATCTGCCATTTTGCCACAATCCATCTATGCTGGAACCATCTGAATAGGTATAGATTCCGAAGCCGTGTTGTTTCCCATCCTTAAAGTCTCCTACATAGGAAGAACCATCAGAGTAAATATAGGTTCCATATCCATGCAAGAGGCTGCTTCTCCATTGTCCTTCATAGGAAGAACCATCAGGCCAGGTAATCTTGCCATCACCGTGAAACTTACCATTTACAACATGTCCAACATATTTGCCGCCATTTTCCAAGCTTATAGTCTGCACAGTATAATATACCGTACTTTGACTTGGTGTAAATACTGGGGCTAGCTCAACCGGAGTTGAACTTGTACTTGGACTAACTGCACTATTGCTGCTAGTGCTTGTCCTAGTAGTTGTTGTTTGGGTAGTTGTTGCTGGGGTAGTGGTATTTTGGGTATTGCTGGCAACTGCAATTGGTTTAGGTTTTCCAATAATATCTACAACCCTGTCTGCGCCCACAAAGTTTTCATCCCAAATGTTTACTGCAAAGACATCTTGATCCCACTCCAAGAAGCTTCCAAATGCATCCTGCACAACTCTAATATGGACCATGGTTTTATTGTCATCACTTAAGTAGGGTGCTAATGTCATTCTTTTAGCTTGTCCATTGACAACTATTGTTTTTTCACCAAGGAACATTTCAGTAATATTGCCTTCTCTTGTAATGGTGATTTTTTCCTGGCTTGCATCCCAGTTGACTTTTGCTCCTAGGAGTTCAAAGACTCCCCTTAATGGAACTACTACCTTTTCATCTTCGATTACAAGCTGATTAGGAAAGTTTATTGCATGACTGTTAATTGTTAGTGTAATAATACCTTGATTGTTTGCTACAACTGCACTATTTGTACAAAAAATCAATAATAATAAAGCGCAAATAATTAGTCCATAATACTTCTTTTGCTTACTACGTTTTTTGTTTATCTCCCCGGAAATGCTGTAGCTATAATCGTCCATTTTCTCTATCCTCCTTTCAATAACCATTGGCTATCTGGTTTATTAAAAACTTTTTGATTTCCTGTCTTGGTGGCTCCACACCAGTCCAGATTTTAAAGGCATCTGCTCCCTGGTGCACAAGCATATCTAGCCCATCAATTATAATGCATCCATTTCTTTTTGCTTCTTTTAGAAAGATAGTTTCTAGTGGGTTATAGACCAAATCACAAACCCAGATTCCATTATTAAGATATTCACCAGGAATAGGACTAACTTCAGAAAGGTAACCCTTCATGCCCACAGATGTCGCATTTACAACTAGACTGCTTTGCCTTAGAGCTTCTTCTGTATCCTGTGTGTGAATATTCTTAATGTTATCTATAGCATCTTTTTCATAAGTCTCTATTATCGTTTGGGCTCTTTCTTGATCCCTATTGATGATATTTATTACAGCAGCTTCTAATTCACTTAAGCCTATGATGGCTGCCCTCGCAGCACCCCCTGCCCCTAGAACCGAGACAGTCTTGCCCTTTGGGGAAAACCCTGCCCTCAATATTGACTTCTTAAAGCCTGTAATATCTGTATTATACCCAAAAGTTCTACCATTTTCTACTAATATTGTATTAATTGCACCAATTATTTTTGCGTTAGCTTCTATTTCATCGAGAAAAGGAAGTATTTTCTCCTTATGTGGGACTGTAACATTAAAACCTCTTGCTCCTAAAGCAACTAATCCTTTTACTCCATCACCCAAAAGCTCAGGCTTTAAATCAAAAGCTGTGTAGACATAATTTAAGTCCAGCAGACCTAAAAGATGGTTGTGCATCATGGGAGAAAGACTGTGTCCAACAGGACTGCCTATAAGTCCTAAAAGCTTTGTTTGTGCGTTAATAGTTTTTTTCATATTTAGTTATCAGTCCTTTTTTGGTACGAGGGATTTAAGAATCCTTCTTTCTACAATTCTAACAAGTCTCGTACCAATAAATTCTTTAGTATTTAAGGGTACTACCAGGATTGTAAAAAGGTTTAAACGATTCCCCCCAAGTACATCAGTAAATATCTGATCTCCTACAACAGCGGTTTCCTGTGGTTTTGTCTTTAATATTCCCATTGCTCTTCTAAAGGCCCTCCTGCGTGGTTTCTTTGCCTTTGCAACATATGGTATGCCTAGCCGTTCTACTGCCTTGACAACTCTACTTTCACTATTATTAGAAGCTATACAAGCCTTAAGACCTGCTTCCTTCATTTGTTTAAACCAATCACATGCTGTCTCAGACAGACATGGGTTGTCCCATTCAGTAATTGTATTATCAAGGTCTATGATTATACCTTTAATACCGTTTTTCTTTAATTTAACAAAGTCAATCTGATATATTGAATCTACATAAAGTTTTGGTTTTAATTTATCAAACATTGTTTTCCTCCTTAATGAACGGGGACACCCCTGCTGAATTCGGAGTCATCCTGCATGAAAGGAATGTCCCCTAGAATGTCCCTGACTTATGTATGCTTATGCAATTTTAACATATTGGTGTAATAAATCAAAGTTTTACCAGTTACATAAATAAACTGGCTCTAAAGGCCAGTTATGATTGGTGTATTATATTTTTAATTAATACATTTGGCATGTATAGTAGGTTTATGATTTCAGATGTATCCTCTAATCTTATAGTAGGTCGCATGGGAAAGAATTCTTGAAAACCTATTACAGACCCTCGTTGACCATTTGTTAGCTCTACCTTTGTTCCTGCGGGATATATTGTTACACCATGAATAAAGGCCTTCACCATATCTTCATCAAGATGTTTACGACAAGCATCTACAAAGAGATATTCTATGCTTTCATGAGGAAGCATTCTTTGTCTATAGCTACGGGTACTACTAAGTGCATCATAGACATCTGCTACCGCTACTATCCTCGCTGGTAAGGATAAGTCTTCTCCAGATATTCCTTCAGGGTAACCGGACCCATCTGTTTTTTCATGATGATGTAGTATAATATCTAGGAATCTCTCATCTAACTTGGGAGCCTTTTCTTTCATCATTTCATAGCCATAAATAGGATGCATACGAATAACTACAAGTTCCTCCTCATTTAGAGGTCCAGGCTTATTTAATATTTCTGCAGGAACTCTAAGTTTTCCAATATCATGGAGAAGACCACCATATGCAATAATTCTTAATAATGACATAGGAAGCTTTAGAACGTGACCTAAAAAAACTGCCAAAAGTGCTACATTGATAGAATGGGTCAATGTATACTCATGATAGCTTCTAAATGAAGTTAACTGCATTACCATGTCTTCACTTATAGTGACTTCAGTAATAAGTTTTTTTACCACATCATCTACTGGTTTAAAATCTATTTCCTTATCTTCTCTGCCTATGGTAAAGATATTATGCATGGTACACAATATATCTAAGTATGCTTCTTTTGTTCTGCAATCCGGAAGAGCATCTAAGACCTTTATTTCATCTCCCAGCACCTTTTTTAAGGTTCCGTCTTCTACTTTAATATATATTGTATCCAATGATTTATTATACAGGTAATTAAGATGCTTCTCATTGATAACTGTTCCTTCTGCAAGTAAAACACTATAGGATACAGAAGTCCTGATGGGTTTGGAAAGTTTCATTCCTTTTTGTAGTTTAGAAAACTGTGTTGCTATATACAAATCAGGTACACTCCTTACATATCATACACTAACAAACTATGTATTAATATTCGATTAATTATGAATAATTCCTTTTAATTAAGATGAGCTTTTCATTTTTCATCAGACTCTAATTCCTTTATTAAGTTTTTTATAGCCTTTTTTTCTATCCTTGACACATATGATCTAGATATTCCCAGCATTTTAGCTATTTCCCTCTGGGTCTTACGAAATCCATTGAAAAGTCCGAAACGCATCTGTAGTACTTCTCTTTCCCTGCCTTTTAGTTTTTTTACCATTTCAACTATTCTCTTCTTTTCTTGATCATTTTCCACCTTAAGTGCAACTACATCATGATCAGTTCCCAATACATCTAATAGTGTCAATTCATTACCTTCCTTGTCAACTCCAATTGGATCATAGAGGGATATCTCGCCTTTAATTTTTTTGGTAGCCCTTAGATGCATAAGAATTTCATTCTCAATACAACGTGCAGCATAGGTGGCAAGCTTGGTTCCCTTATCCTGATTAAATGTATTAATTGCTTTAATAAGACCTAAGGTGCCTATTGATATGAGGTCATCAACATCTTCACCACTTGTTTCAAATTTTTTAGTGATGTGAGCAACCAAACGTAAATTGTGTTCAATCAATGTGTGCCTAGCTCTTTCATCGCCTCTTTTTAGCCTTTTTAAATAGATATACTCCTCCTCTTCTGATAGAGGATGAGGAAAAGTATTATTACTAATATATGAAACTAAAAGTGCTATACCTTTTACAATAGAAGCGATTAGCAAACCAACTAAACCAGGATGCATTAATCTACCACCTCCAAAAGAGTCACCTTATATTATATGGAGTGTAGTATTGATTTGTGCTTGTATAGGTATAAGGTATTTATTGGAAGATGATAGAAAATACTTAATCCTTTACAATAGGGGTGATGCAAGCCTTGCAATTGATTCCATAAATCTTGCCCAAAGGGTTTTATTTTCTAACGCCGCTAATGTTACTTGTTCACATTCCTTGAGGTCGTTGTAGAAATCAAGATCCAGACGTGCTACTGTTTCTGAATGAAAACAAAAAGCATTTATCTCAAAGTTATATAAAAAACTACGGTTATCAAAATTAGCGGTACCAATTGATGCAATAGTATTATCTACTGTAAGCACCTTCGCATGGATGAAGCCTTTCTTGTAAACAAATATCTTAACTCCGGCTTGGATTAGTTCTTCAAAATATGAGGTGGTAGCATAATAGACAATTTTTTTATCTGGAATACCCGGTACTATTATCTTTACTTCAACACCGCTTAGAGCAGCTGTTTTAAGCGCCATAGTAATACTTTCATCGGGTATTAAATAGGGTGTTGTTACATAAATCTTATTTTTGGCAGATGTAATAATTGAGAAATATGCCTGTTGAATCGACTCCCAATCATAGTCTGGACCACTAGGTACAATCTGAATTAGTTCGTGTCCTACTTTACCCTGCTTTGGAAAGTAGTCTTTACCTTCTACTTCCTCACCAGTTAAGAAACGCCAATTCTTTAAAAAAACATTTTGAATTATGTAAACTGCTTCTCCTTGAATTTTTATATGAGTATCTCTCCAATATGGATAATTGGGGTTTTTATTAATATATTCATCTCCTATATTTAATCCTCCAAGGTATCCTGTGGTTCCATCTATTACTAGAATCTTTCGATGGTTTCTGTGGTTAAATTCACTACTAAAAAAAGGGACCTTAATTGGGAGAAAGGCTTTTATTTGTACACCAGCAGCTTTAAGATCATTTATAAACTTTTTGCCTAAGTTGATGCCTCCCAATCCATCATAAATAAATCTTACTTTAACCCCTTGCTTGGCTTTTTTTATTAGTAAGTCTTTTATTTTATTACCAAGGTTATCATCCTTGACAATAAAGTACTCCAGGTGAATATGATGCTTTGCGTTTTCCATTGCTTCAATTTTTGAATCAAATGCATCAACACCATAAGTTAGAACCTCAGATTTGTTGTTGTATGTGAAGGGTGTTTTTGAATTGTTTAATAGGAGATTGATTAGCTTATGTTTGACATCTCTGAATTCATCACAGCAAAAAACCAGCTTCTGGGTAACCCTTTCCTTCTGTGATTCGATAAGCTGATAACAATCAATAGGTCCATTATCTAGCTTCATTCTTTTGAAAAGGGCTCTTTTTCTAATGTTGTTTCCAAAAAAGAAGTATAGCACAAAGCCTACTACCGGAAATACAAGTAGTATTAATAGCCATGCTACAGTCTGGGAAGGATTTCTTTTCTCAAAAAAGATTACTATTCCTGTGAGAAATACTAAAAGAGAAAATATGTATGCAATTGTAGCCGGTATAATCTCATAAAGAGATTGAAGTAAGCTGTACATGTATCTAACTCCTTTAGCTTTATCATATTATTTTAAGTAAATTATATCATAATTATCAATGTATTATTTATATATTATAGTCAGCTAATAAGAAAGGCGATACATATTATTTTAGCTTTTATATATAAAAAGAGACCACCGGTCTCTATTTATGCTCAGGTGAATTTCTTTGATGTATCACATGCCTCACCAGAATTACCAATGGAAAAGTTCCCTCCCCAGGTAAACAATTGCTCTGTTTCGTGACCACATTCTGGGCACTTAACCTTATCTCTCTGATTCATAGGAACTAAATCACTAAACTTATGACTACATTTCTTACATTTAAAATCGTACGTTGGCATCACTATCACCTCTCCAAACATTTGTCAATTTTCTACAACGATACTATGATACTATAATTGAGGCTCATTAACAAATATTTATCCAAGGAAAAAATTACCCCTGGTGTTTATAACCAGGGGGTTGTGCTTACTATTGAAGTGATTACTGATAGTTTGGATTTTGATTTGGATTTTGGTTTTGGTTTTGGTTTTGGTTTTGATTTGGATTGTGATGATGCTGATAGTATTGTTGTTGTTGTTGTTGTTGTTGTTGTTGAATTTGCTGATGCTGCGCCTGTTGCTGGGCATAGGATTGCCCGTGCTGCTGTGTTTGATTATGGTTCGTTCCCCTAGGGTTACTAAAGCTTGGAGGAGTTGGCTGAGGTGCTTGAAAATGTTTTCCTGGAGAAGATAAATCAAAGTAAAGCCTTGCATCTTCATCCACACCAAAATCTCTATTTGAACCAGTATCTTTTACCTTATTTAATGCTTCTCTAAAAAGTGCATTGTGAGCTTCTTCCCTATTTAATAGAAAGTCGATCGTTTCCCTCACACCTTTGTCGTTTATCTGGCGATGAAGGTATTCGTAAACTACCTTTGCTCTTTGTTCTGCAGCAATATTTGACAATAGGTCAGCTGGTAAATCTCCTGTTGAGTTTATAAAGTTTCCTGTCCATGGCATTCCCGAAGCATTGACTAGGTTAGGAGTTAAACCACCTAAAACATGTGGTTGGAGGTTGGCTGTTGCATAGTTTCCCTGCAGATCATGTCCATTTAGCATGGATATCATTGTAGCAACCATTTCCATGTGGCTAAATTCTTCTGCAGCAATATCTAAGAATAAGTCTTTAATAGCCTTATCTTTAATTCTAAAGCTTTGTACAAAATATTGCATGCCTGCTTTTAATTCACCATTAGCTCCGCCCAACTGTTCTTGTAGCATGGCTGCATATGTTGGATTTGGTTGATCTACTTTCACGGGATGTAAAAGACGTTTTTCATGTCTAAACAATATATTCACTCCTTAAATAGTAAAAATTTTATCTGGTTTAGTTTTTACCATATTCGGGGTTAATATAAAAAAATTATTATCCAATAGTTTCCAGTATATCCTTGAAAATTGGAGCTGCGTCACCTCCGCCGCTTCTTCCACCCTCAACAATTACTATAACAACATATTTGGGGTTATCAACAGGATAATAGCCAGAGAATAATGCATTTACCCCACTACCTGTTTCAGCTGATGCTGTTTTTCCAGCAGATGGGTAATTATTGCTCCATGCATTTGTACCTGTTCCCCATCTGTTTACTGCATAAAGCATTTCCTGTAAGGCAGCAACTGTATCATCTGACCAAATTTTATAGGGAGGAATAGGAATTACTTCCTCCACAAGGTTGTCATTATTGTCCTTAATCCCTTTAACAACACGAGGAGTTACTGCATAACCTCCATTAGCAATAGATGATATAAGCACTCCCATTTGAACTGGAGTTAGCATAACGCCTTCTTGACCCAAGGAGGCGTTTGCTATTTTTCCTGGTCCGTAATCAATGTCAATTCTATTAATCGTATTTTGAGGATACCCCATTACGGTATTATCAGTAAGTTTGAGTCTCTCAGCATATTTAATTATGTTTTCTCTTCCTAACCTTAATCCAACATCAATAAATGTTGGGTTACATGAGTATGCCATGCCTTCTATTAAGTTAAGATGTCCATGGCCTTTACTTTTCCAGCAACTTATACTTAGACCTGTTGGAAATACGTAAGCTCCTGTACATAAAAATTGATCTGTAGTTTTTACAACACCTTCTTCAAGAGCTGCTGCAGCAATAAATGTTTTAAATAGTGAGCCTGGAAAATAGTGTTGAAATGCCTTATTTAAAAGATTAGTTTCATCGATATGATCTAGTAAATTATTTTGGTCATAATTTGGTCTGCTTGCAATGGCAAGTAAATCACCATTTTCGGGATCCATGACTACTACCGAACCTGACACACCATGGTTCTCCATGACTAGTTCTACTATCTCTTGTATTTCCCGATCAAGTGTTAAGATGAGCTTATTGCGAGCTACATCTCTTTCTTCTCTTTGAAAGCTTAAGCCTTGTACTACGTTTCCTCTTCCATCCAGTACTATTTTCCATAGATATTTTGAGGAACTTATTAGATAATCATCATAAATACGCTCAAGGCCATTAGCTCCTCTACCTTCCACAAGGTGACCTATAAGGTGTCTGGCAAGAGATTCGTTTCCATAGCGTGTAGTGACAGGCAGGTAAAAAAACTGGTTTTCTGCTAAATCAGCTACCTGAACTAGTTCCTCCTTATTGTCACTAATAAATATTCCCCTGTCATTTGTTATCATTACTTCTCTTGTCTCTACTTGATTACCTAAAAGACTTATTCCTGTTCTATCAACAATATCTGCCCTAGGAATCTCCTCGGCATTAAGATATTTATTTTGTACATCAAATGCTCTCTGACGCAAATCATCACCGTTGATTACTTGAATATATACTAACCTAATTAATAAAAGAGTAAAGGATATTAGTAGGATTATAAGTAGTGTAGAGAGTCTATGTGAAAAGTTTCTCATAAAAAATCACCTTCTAATTTTAAATATACATAAATAGAATTCTTTATTCAGGTGGAGTTTCCCACAGGATTAGTTCAATATGTATATTTTTGACAAAAGGTGGAAATCTTATTCAGTTATATCAATAACTTTCACTTCTCTAGGTAATTTTTGTAAGAGCTCCAGAAGCATGGTTTTCATTGATAAAGCAGTATAAAGTCTTACTAGGCCTTCCTGTGGATTTTCTGTAGTAACTAGAGCTGTCCCCTCGTACCCCTCTAAAATCTTATTTAAAAAATCTATCTCACTTGTTGCTACCTTCACCAGAATGGAGATTTCCTTATCGAAATTCATCGTTTTCTTCTTCTAATCAAAGTATTTTCAGGGTATGCTCTTGGCCAAGTAATGTATACTAGTTGTTGGGGGTGGGGAGCCTTTTCGATTTTTTCTTTATTCCTATCATACATTTCAGTTACAGTTATCTCCAAACTTGCTCCCTGTGGTGGACAAAACTCTACTGTTTCTCCTACACCGAAGTTGTTTCTTTGCTCTACTATAATCATTCCATCAGCATTATCATATCCAAGCACGATACCTATAAAGTCATAATTATGTTTATAGGTCGAAGTGTTGTAATTGTGATCTTCTGAACTTATTTTCTTGAAATAGAAGCCAGTAGTATACTCTCTATGACTTACCTTCGTCACCTCTTCAAGAAGGCTTCTATCAAATATGTATTCCTGAGGATTTTGGAAATATGAGTCTATTGCCATTCTATAAGCTTTGACGACTGTAGCAACATAATGGACACTTTTCATTCTTCCTTCAATTTTTAATGATTTAATACCTGCATTTATCATTTCTGGGATATGCGCAAGCATACATAAATCCTTTGAATTAAAAATGTAACTACCCCTTGTATCCTCTTGGATTTCCATAACCCGATCTTTCCTTTTGTCTTCAACGAGATAATATTTATATCTGCAGGGTTGGGCACATTCTCCCTGGTTAGCACCTCTACCTACTAAAAAATTACTTAAAAGACATCTACCTGAATAAGCCATACACATGGCCCCATGGATAAAGGTTTCAATATCTATATCAACCTTAGTGGTTATTTCTGTAATTTCTTTTAAGGACAATTCTCTTGCTAAAACTATTCTTTTGATACCATAGGATTTCCAAAACTCTGCTGCTGCCCAGTTTGTGGTATTTGCCTGGGTACTTAAGTGTATTGGTAACTGGGGAGCAATCTCTCTTGCGATCTTTACTATACCTAGGTCTGAAACTATGATGCCATCTACTTTCATGGCATCAAGGCTTTGCAGATAAGCTTCTAGCCCTTCTAGATCATCATTATGTGCTAGGATATTTACAGTCACATAGACTTTTTTATCTAAACTATGTGCATAGTTTACCCCTTCCTGCATTTCTCCCGGGGTGAAATTGCCTGCTGAAGCTCGTAAGCCAAGCTGCTTTCCAGCAAGGTAAACTGCGTCAGCGCCATACAGTAGGGCAAACTTTAGTTTTTCCATGTCACCAGCAGGTGCCAAAAGTTCAGGTTTTTTCAAGTTTATTCCTTCCTTTCCTTCAAACATAAAGCCACTCCATCCCCTACTGGCAAAATACTTGTTACCAGGTTTGGATGGTTATTTAACATGCGTAAAAATTTTCTTAATCGCACCACTATTGTCCTTTTCCTTCGAGGATATTTTGTACCTGGCACAACCATGCCTTTAAATAGTACATTATCTGCAACAAGAATTCCTCCTGGAGCCAGTAGTCTATATACATACTCAAAAAAGGCTATATATTGTCCTTTTGCTGCATCCATAAATATAAAATCAAATTCTCCTCTTAGTTGGGGAAGGATTTGTAAGGCATCTCCCAAATAAGGAGTAATGTTCGAGTCCAAGCCTGCCCGTTGGAAGTACTCCCTTGCTCGTCTATGTCTTAATTGGTTTATTTCAATTGTGGTAACCTTTCCATGAGGAGCTACTGCCCTTGCAAGCCAGATAGTGGAGTAACCTGTAGCTGTACCAATCTCCAATACATTTTTACTATGATTCATTTTTGCCAATAGATATAGAAGTCCTGTAGTCTGCGGCTCAGCGATTGGAATTTTTTCTTCTAATCCCTCCTGCTCCATCTGCTTTAATAGATAATCCCTTTTTGGAACCAATTTTTTTAGGTATTCGTATAACAAAGTGTTATCCAACATGGGCAACTCTCTTCCTAAACTATATATTTTCTCATAGAATAGACCCTTTTATGTGTCCATTTCAGGAAAAGGGTCTTAAGTACTCTTGTTATTTATCATAAATACTTTCTTTTTGCTGCTTCATGCTCCTTATTAGTTCTACTGAAGTGGTGAGAACCATCTGGTTTAGCAACAAAGAACAGATAATCATCATCAGTAGGATATAGGGCTGCATGAATTGCTGCCTTACCTGGGACTGCAATTGGTCCAGGTGGTAACCCATCATTTATATAGGTATTATATGGCGATTCAATTTCAAGGTCACTATATAGAAGCACTTCTTTGACTTCACCCAAGACATACTGAACGGTAGCGCAGGATTCTAGTCTCATTTTCTTTGCTAACCTGTTATGAAAAACAGCTGAAGCAATGGCTTGTTCCTCAGGTTTTTTGATTTCTCTTTCAAGAATTGATGCCAAAGTGATAACCTCTAGAAGATTCATATTAAGTGCTTGCATTTGTTCTTCGTACTCCTCAGTAAACACTTCTGTAAATCTATCAAGCATCATCTGGATTATGTTTTCCTCAGAAAATCCTTCAGGTACTCGATATGTATCAGGAAACAAAAAACCTTCAAATCTCAATGGCCCTGATGGAAGATCATTTATCCAGGGGAATTTGAATTCCCCTTCTTCTGATAATTTTAGAAAGCTCTCAGCTTCAGCTACACCTTGTCTTTCAAGATTTTCTGCGATCTGTTCAAGTGTAAGTCCCTCTGGAATTGTAAAAGATACCAAATTCAACTGGCCCTTTTGAAGTCTATCAATTATTTCAGGCATTGACATTGATGGAGTTAAATCATATCTACCTGCTTTAAGATGCCTATCTAGTCCCTGATTTCTTACATATAGCCTAAAAAATGTAGGATTATGGATTAGCCCATTGTCAAACAACTGCTGTGCTATCTGGCCTGTTCCAGTATTATTTTTTATCTCAACTGCTACGTATTGATGACTGTCTGCATCTACTGGGCTTGCGTACTGTCCTATCTTTAGATAGGCAAAGGAGAGGAACAATACGGCAACTATTAACAACAGTACACTTACTAATTTTATCTTTGAAAACTTTTTAGGTTGAGTATTTGCTTTGAGTTCCAATTTAATCAACTCCTGAAAGGCTTTTACTCAACCTATTATACATATATCTACTAATTTCTACAAGATAAGTTATGTAAAGTTAAGTAACTATTGTACATCATCATCTTCTTCTAGGTTTTCTTGCCATATGTTTGCAACCATTTCCCACTCATCGTCACTTTCAATTTCATAAAGCATTTCTTCACCCTCATCATCAATACCTACTTTAAGAATGATAGCTTCTTCACCAACGCCATCATTTGTTTTTGGTAAGAGGATAGCATACTCTTCCTCATCAACCTCGATCATATCAATTATTTCAAATTCAATTTCTCCACCATTTTCATCAACTAAAGTGATGGTATTATCCATCTCAAAGTTTTCATTATTATGTTCTGTCATCATTAACACCGCCTCTAATTATTAATATATTTCATCTCAACCATTATAATCTTAATAAGCTATGGTTTTGACAATCATACCTTTTGTTACAATTGTTTGTCCAGTATATGCTTTTTATTATTACCAATTCTAAACTTTATTAACACTTTTCCATTAAGGACAATAACTCCTGCCAAAAAGGAAAAACTACATGAATTCTTCAAATATAGCTTTCAGTTTAAAATCATCTAATGCTAGTACTATCCATATAGTTTTGTAATATGATCACAGCAGCAATTTTGTCTACAACTTTCTTCCTTTTTTTTCTGGAAACATCACCCTCAAGAAGAGCTCTTTGAGCGCTAACTGTAGTTAATCTTTCATCCCAATACTTAGTTTTTAGGCCTGTCCTTTCTGCAAGCATCTCTCCAAAGTTTTTTGCCCTTTCTGCAGAGGGTCCTATTGTATTATTCATGTTTTTTGGTAGTCCTACAACTATAAGATTAACTTCATAGTCTTTAAGGATAGTAGCTACTGCTTGTAAATCTGTTTCTAACTCAGTTCTTCTTATTGTATCAAGTCCTTGGGCAGTTATACCCAGTAAATCACTTACTGCAATTCCAATGGTTCTTTCGCCAACATCTAAACCTGCAATTCTTTTCATTGTTTAATCACCTCAAAAAACTTTTATACAAAAATCTTGACATACTGTTGAGCAGTAACCACATAAGATACACTTTTCTGGTTCCACAATAATTTCTTTAAAATCATTTATCTGTAAAGCTCCTTGACTACATTTCTCTACACATTTTCCACAACCAATACACCAAGGTTCAATATGAAGAATTTTACCATTTTCTAGCAATTGATTGTGTAATGATTCTGGAATTGGACTTTCTTCCAGAATCATGCAATTGGCATCTATTTCTAATGGACTCTGCATTCCCAGGGCTATAGAATCAAGTTCTTTGATAGAAAATGCATATTGGAGTGCTTTTAAGTAATTACCGGATAAGTTACCTCCTCCTAAGGGTTTCATCCCGTAGATACCAATACCTTTTTCTTTAGCTTTATTTATTTCCTGGAGCATATCCGAAATAGTACTATCTACTATGCCTAAACCCTTGTAGTTGACGATGGGGTGAATAACATCAATGCCTTCTAACTCCTGAGCTGCAGAAACGCACTTTACATGATGCGTTGATATGCCTATGCCCCTTACTAAACCCTTTTCTCTTGCCTGTATTAGAGCCTCCCATGCTTGGGAGTGGCCTTTTAATGTAAGTATGGATTCCTGTTCATGCATCAAGAAAATATCTATGTAATCTCTATTAATTTCCTTTCTAGCTTTCTCTATACTTTCCATCATACCCTTATAGGTATATGCATACGATTTACTGGCAATTATCAATTGCTTATCTGTAACCTGAATCAGTTTTTTTAAATATGGATATGTCGCATAGCTTTCTGCGCTATCAAAAAAGTTTATTCCATTCTCAACAGCTCTTTGGAGTATTGCTGTTCCTTGGGATACAGTATAATTCCTCTGTAATGGTCCTATGGTAAGGGTCCCGAAGCAGATTCTTGAGACTTCAAGGCCTGTCCTACCAAGGTTTGAGTATAACACTTTATTTAACCTCCCATAAAGAAAATAAACCCCATGAAAAAGCACAGGGTTTATTAGCCTCTCTTTATTCCTTGTTTAAATAGTATATTAGTAATTCCTCTAAAAGGTCATCCCGCTCTAATTTTTTAATAAGACCTCTAGCATTATTATGACTTGTAATGTATGCAGGATCACCAGACAAGAGGTATCCTACTAGCTGGTTTATGGGATTATAACCCTTCTCTTTAAGTGCTTCATGAACCTCAAACAAAATGTCCTTGGCTTTAAATTCTTCTTCTTTTTTGGCCTTAAACATCATGGTTTGATCCATATTGTTATTTCCCATTTAATTCCCTCCCCAGAATAGGCACTTGTTAAATAAGTTCTGCACTTATAAGTAGTATTCCTTTATTCCCAGAAAAAATGACAGTACAAAACTATTTAATCTGGCCCTGTATTATACTTTTTGCAGCATTTAAAGCCTCTTCTATCTTCGAAGGATCCTTACCACCTGCTTGAGCCATATCAGGCCTGCCTCCACCGCCACCACCAGCAATTTTAGCAACATCTCTAATTATATTACCTGCATGGACCCCTCTATCAACAACATCTTTAGTTGCCATCACAAGGAAACTAGCCTTATCTTCAATGGATGCTCCAAGCACCACTACTCCTGACTGGAGTTTTGTTCTAAATGTATCACCCATATTTCTCAGGGCATCCATATTTCTAGCATCTACCTTTACTGCAAGGAGTTTTACTCCTTCTATATCTATAATACTATCAAGTAAATTTTGTGACTGATAACTAGCTAGTCTTGTAGAAAGTTTTTCAATTTCTCGTGATTTTTCCTTATTCTCATAAATAAGCTGTTCAACCTTGGAAATTATATGTTCTGAATCAGTTTTTAAAGTATTCCCGATCTCTTTCGTGATAGATTCCATTGTATTTAAATAGTTTAAGGCTTCAGGTCCTGTAATGGCTTCAATTCGTCTTAACCCCGAACCAATACCACCCTCACTTATAATCTTTAAAATCCCAATCTCTGATGTAGAATTCACATGGGTACCCCCACAAAGCTCCAAGCTATAATCCCCTATCTGAACAACTCTTACTTTTTCACCATATTTTTCACCAAATAGGGCTGCAGCACCAAGTTCCTTGGCTTCTTCTAATGAAGTTTCAAAAAACTTAAGATGGTTTCCAAAGAGCAGTTGTCTATTTACAATATCTTCGACTTGTGTTATTTCTTTACTGGTAACTGCATTAAAATGATTAAAGTCAAATCTCAGTCGCTGGGGAGTTACTAAGGATCCTGCCTGATTAACATGGTCTCCTAGAACGTCCATTAATGCCTGGTGAAGTAAATGTGTTGCTGTATGGTTTCTTGCTGTATTTAACCTTCTATGACTGTTAACTGATACACTTACCATACTGCCTGCACGCATGCTACCTTCAACAACTCTACCAATGTGAATAATTTTTCCATCTGGAAGCTTTTTAGTATCTATAATTTCTATCCTGCCATTTTTATTAGCAATTTCCCCTTGGTCTCCTATTTGACCACCGCCTTCAGGATAAAAGGGTGTTTCCTTTAATAAAACAAATACATCATCACCATTACTAGCAGTTTCTACTGATTTATCTCCTATTATTATAGATAATAGCTTAGTTTCGTTGGAGGTTTGTCCATATCCAATAAAGGTTGTCTTTCCTATCTCACCTAACGCGCCTATAAAAGTAGCTGAAAAATCCCAGCCCTTAGCATCGTCTCTAGCGGCTCTTGCCCTTTGTCTTTGTTCTTCCATCTCTCTCTGGAAACCTTCAGTATCTACATCTATACCGTTTTCTTCTGCTAGATCCTTGGTCAAATCAAGAGGAAAGCCAAAGGTGTCGTATAATACAAAGGCCTCATGCCCTGGAATATGTGTTTTTCCTTCTTTTTTAACAGTAGCAACTATATCGTTTGCCATTTTCATTCCTTCATTAATTGTTTCATGGAATTTCTTTTCTTCTAGTTTGATAATTTTTTGAATGTGTTCTTGCTTTTCAATTATTTGTGGGTAGGCTCCGCCCATGAGTTTGCCAACCTCTACTACCATTTTGTTTAAGAATGGGTTATCGATCCCGATTACTTTTCCCAACCGAACTGCCCTTCTGAGAATTCTCCTTAAAACATAAGCCCTTCCTTCATTACCTGGTAGAACACCATCGGCAATCAGGAATGTACAGGAGCGAGCATGGTCGGCTATAACCCTAAATGGAAAGCCCTCTTCACCTGGAGAATATTGTTTGCCAGTATGCTTTTCAACCCAATGAAGCAATGGCTTCATTAAATCTGTATCATAATTGCTGTTTACCTCTTGGAGAATAGAGGCTACCCTTTCTAAGCCCATCCCAGTATCTATACTTGGTCTAGGTAGGGGTGTTAAATCTCCATCTGCATCTCTTTCAAATTGCATAAACACAAGATTCCATATTTCTAACCATCTGTCACAATCACAAGCTCCTAGGGCACATTCTGAGCTTTCACATGAATGCTCTGCACCTCTATCATAGATAATTTCACTACATGGCCCACAGGGGCCTGTATCTCCCATAGCCCAGAAGTTATCCTTTTCTCCTAACCGAACTATTCTATCTTCTGAAACATCAGTATTTTGCAACCATAGTTCGTATGCTTCATCGTCATCTAAATAAATGGTAACCCATAATCTTTCTTTTGGCAGTTTTAGCTCGCTAGTAAGAAATTCCCAGGCATACTCAATTGCTTCCTTTTTAAAGTAGTCACCAAAGGAGAAGTTTCCCATCATTTCAAAAAAGGTATGGTGCCTTGCAGTTCTACCAACTGTATCAAGGTCATTATGCTTCCCACCAGCTCTTACACACTTTTGGGCAGTAACTGCCCTTTTATAGTTTCTTTTCTCCATAGCTGTAAATAGGTCTTTAAATTGAACCATTCCTGCATTTGTAAATAGCAAAGTAGGGTCATTATGTGGAACAAGAGATGAACTTTCAACAATCCTGTGTCCCCTATTTGCAAAGTAGTTCAAAAAGGCCTCCCTTAATTCTTTTCCCTGCAAAACAATCACTCCTTGAAGTAAGTTCTTAGTTCATATGTACATATATAAACCCCGTCACTAACAAAGCCTATTGACGAGGTAACACTTTGTAATAATGTCCCGTATATTATACCTAAATGTAACCAAGCATGTCAATTACAGCAAAATCAAGAATCAAGTCATAATCTTATCAACCCAATAATTTATGATAATTCTTGTTACTGCAGTAATTGGTACAGCTACAAGAAGACCTATTATTCCAAATAAATGACCTCCAGCAAGAACTACAAATATTACAGTTAGTGGATGAAGTCCAACACTTTCCCCTAATATCTTTGGAGATAGTATATTGGACTCTACTTGCTGGACAACAACCATAAGTAGTATGACGTATAGTACTTTTATTTTTAAATCTAGTAGTGCAATCAAAATAGCAGGTACAGCTCCGATTACTGGTCCAAAATATGGTATTAGGTCAAAAACACCTGCAATAATTCCTAAGAGAATGGCAAATCTTAGATTAATTATTGTTAGACCAATTGCTGTCATAAGGCCTACCAAAAATGCTACGAGAAGATGGCCCCGAATAAATTTGGTTAGAACTCTGTCGATATCCTTCCATAAATAACAAACTTCCTTACGAATGGATATTGGGAAAAGACTCATAATGCGTTGACTGATACCCTTTTTATCTTTTAAAATATAAAAGGCTAGAATTGGTGCTAACAAAATAATAACCAGGCCTGAAAAAAGTCCCAACATACGGTCTGCGAGGGTATCAAGGCTGGTAATTAAAAGCTGCTCAATATTATTAATTGTTTCATCTATCACCTGGCGAAGGCTTTCTGGTATCTGAATCCTTTGATAGTTTTCATAGAAACCTGTAATGGTTTGCTGTAGTTGGGCAGTTAAGATTGGAATCGTCTGAGAAAAATTCTCTACCTCTCTTGCTATGACGGGAAAGGCATATAGCGTAACTAACGACACGCCTGTTAATACAGAAGCATATACTATGAAAATAGATAAAGCTCTATTAATTCCTTTAATTTCTATATATGTTACAAATGGATTCAGTAAATACGCCAAAACTAATGCTAGTATAAATGGGGGTAATATCACTCGGACTATGTATAAAAAATATATTACTAGTAATAATGCTCCAATTAGTAGCATTAGTCTTTTATTTCTCTGGCTTAGGCATAGTAGTTTCATATTCATTTTACTTTCCCATCAATTCATCGACCTTTGCCTGCAATTTCCTTATTCTGCCTTTAGTTTTAACGACAGGTTTTTTAGCAGGTATCAGGAATGCTCCAACTATTGCTCCAATAATGCCACCTGTAACAATTCCATTTAAAAAGCCACGCATTATATCGTCACCTCGGATAAATTTATCAAAATTTTTTTCTATATGGGTTAACCCCCACTTCTATAAGTGGGCTCTAAATCAGGTGGAGTAGAGTCTCCATCTGATTCCCCGATGTTCAGCTTTGGCTGAACGAGTTCACTTTGCACTTGTGAGTGAACCGTCCTCTTCTACTTCATAGATCTTATTATTACCATCATATTCAATTAAGCAGTTCCAGCAATAATATTGATTTGTAGCTACCCTTCCTACTGCTCTGCCATTACAAAGGGGACAATTATTCATCTAAGTATCACCTCCTAGCTTTTCTTTGATAATTATCATATTTTCTGTAAAGGTTTCAATGTCTCTAAAGAGAATCTTCTCTCTTCCATTTAGAAAATCTTTAAGTAATCCATCAGAGATTTCTAAATGATCTATTTTGCCTTCTGGGAAGGAAAAGCAAATCTCTGTCAAAAATCCTATTTCTCGTCCCCAATTGGAAACTATTTTCCGACCTTTGCATTTAGTCCAATATTGCTCTTCTTGATTTTCTAATTCCTCTAATTTTTCGAGAGTAACTAGCGGAACCCAATCTCCGGCAAACTTTTTGAAACTGCTTATTGGGACAGAGGCATCATCTTTGGTAATTATATTTCCTGTTTCCAAGTAAAGCGACTTAACCAGCCCTTCTTTCCATAAACAAATCAGATCCTTAATAACACCAATTTGTTTGCCACTATCTACTGAAATTACAGGCTTTCCTATTAAATCGTTTGATTTATACATTTTTTCACTCTTATGATTTTCCATTTATTAAATATTATTACCAGATATTATAAAAAAAATGCGCCACTAAATGACACATTTTCTTTAAAAATTAAAAAACTGTATTTAAATTTTAGTGATTAAGGCTTTAACCTTTCGCCTATTGTACCTCCACCTACTACCAGGTCGTCAAGATAATAAACAACTGCCTGGCCTGGGGTGATAGCTTTTTCGGGCTCCAGAAATTCTACTCGCACTCTACTCTCTTCGGGATATATCATTGCTTTTTTAGGTTCAGATTTATAGCGTATCTTTGCCTGAACCTCCATTGGTTGTTCTAATGATTCAAACATTATAAAGTTGTTATTGTACGAATATAAGCCATTTGAGAATACTTCCTCTTTTTTCCCTATTATTATTGCATTTTTTTCTGGAAGGATATCCACCACATAAGCGGGATATCCAAGTGCTAAGCCTAAACCCTTTCTTTGACCTATTGTGTAAAAGGGTATTCCCTCATGGGTACCTATGATATTTCCAGCTGTATCCAGAAATGATCCTTTTTTAATAGAGTCTACATTGCTTTGAAGAAAATTTCTATAATTATTATCTGGTACAAAGCAAATTTCCTGACTTTCAGGCTTGTCTGCAACCCGAAGGTTAAGATCTGCTGCAATTTTTCTAATTTGAGGCTTAGTATATTCACCTAATGGCATTAGTGTTTTAGAAAGTTGTTCCTGGGTAAAGCCATAAAGAGCATAGGTTTGATCCTTGTTTAAATCCTCTGCTATTTTCATGAGATATCTTTGTCTGCCATCATCATAGTAGATTTTAGCATAGTGGCCTGTAGCAATATAGTCTAATTCTAATTGAATGGCCTTATCAAGAAGAGCATCAAATTTTACATACCGGTTACAAGCAATACAAGGGTTTGGAGTTCTCCCCTTCATGTATTCATCTATAAAATAGTCAATAACCTTTTCTTGAAAAATCTGACGAAAGTTCATTACATAAAAAGGTATTCCTAAATTATTTGCGACGTTTCTGGCATCGTCAACAGCACTCAAGCTACAGCAACCTGTATCATTTTCAGAAGGAGGCTGATTCTCAGGCCAGATTTGCATTGTAACTCCAATTATTTCATAACCCTCTTCTTTTAACAAATGGGCGGCTATCGAACTGTCTACACCACCACTCATGGCAACTAATACTTTCTTTGGCATTATTTATTCATCACCTAATTCTACTTTTGCTTTGATTTGTAATCCTCAATTGCTTTGTGTAATGCATCGGCAGCTAAATTGGAGCAGTGCATCTTTGTTCCTGGTAGACCACCTAAAGATTCGGCAACTTCCTTATTTGTAAGTTTTTCGGCTTCTTCAATGGTTTTACCTTTAGCAAGTTCAGTTGCCATGCTGCTTGTGGCAATAGCAGCTCCACATCCAAATGTCTTAAACTTTATATCTTCTATAATGTTATCTTTTACCTTAATATACATTTTCATAATATCGCCACAGGTAGGATTACCAACCTGACCTACTCCATCCGCATTCTCTATTTCTCCTACGTTTTTTGGATTAGTAAAATTCTCCATAACCTTGTCAGTATACATCTTTGTCTTCTCCCCCTTAAAGCTATTTGTGTTTATTATATAAAGGTGACATTGCTCTTAATCTATCAACTATCTGAGGAAGCACCTCTAAAACATAATCAACATCTTCTTCGGTATTTTCTCTACCTAATGTCATCCTTAATGAACCATGTGCTATTTCATGAGACAAGCCCATAGCTAAGAGTACATGGGATGGGTCTAAAGAACCTGAAGTACAAGCTGAACCACTAGACGCTCCTATCCCTCTCATATCTAAACTCAATAATAATGATTCACCTTCAATAAATTCTACACTAACGTTCACATTGCTGGCAATTCTTTTTTCTGGATGACCATTTAATCTTGTATGAGGTATGTTTTCTAAAATACCCTTTGTTAGCTTATCACGTAATTTACTGAGTCTTTCTGTCTCTTGCTCCATTTCCTTTTCAGCAAGTTCTGCAGCTAGAGCAAAACCTACAATTCCACTAAGGTTTTCTGTTCCAGGCCTTTTCTTACGCTCCTGTGCACCACCAAACATGATGCTGTTTAGCTTAACACCCTTTCTTACATATAGAACTCCAACACCTTTAGGGCCATAAATCTTGTGACTTGATCCGCTTAGCATGTCTATATTAAGTTCATTGACTTTTACAGAAATTTTGCCCAAGCTTTGTACAGCGTCTGTATGGAAGAGAATACCCTTTTCCTTAGCGATTTTTGCCATTTCCGAGATATCCTGAATAGTTCCAATTTCATTATTTACATGCATTATTGATATTAAAATAGTTTCTGGCTTGATTGCCTTTTCAAGGTCTTCTACCCTTATTAATCCCTGATCATCCACAGGTAGATATGTCACCTCAAAGCCCTGCTTCTCTAAATATTTACAAGTATCCATTACTGCATGATGTTCGATTGAAGAAGTGATAATATGCTTACCTTTTTTACTGTTAGCAAAGGCTGCACCGAGTACAGCAACATTGTCTGATTCTGTACCACCACTAGTAAAGAATATCTCTTTAGGTTCTGCACCTATAAGGTTTGCTATTTTTTCCCTAGCTTCATCTAGAGCTTTTCTGGCTTCTCTACCAAAGCTATGAATACTTGATGGGTTGCCAAACTTGTCTACCATATATTCTACCACCAAGTCAGCGACTTCTTTTCTTACCGCTGTGGTAGCACTATGGTCTAAATAAACTTTTCTCATCTCAATTCCTCCTGTTTATCTTTAGCGGGTTATTAAGTCCCCAGCCGCTTGTTTTCCACTAAACCTTCTTTTTTAACTTCAGCACACATATCTGCTAGTGTTATAGAATCTAGAACTTGTGTAACGCTATCTCTAACTTTTTCCCAGACCATTTTGGTTGCACAACCACCAGCTCTAACACATGCATTATCCTGATTTTCTTCATTTACACAGTCCATGGGACCAAGAGAACCTTCTAGTGTACGTATAATATCTCCTACACAAGTTTTCTCTGGGCTTTTTGCCAGATTATATCCTCCCTGAGCTCCTCTTGTGCTTTCTACCAATCCTGCTCTTCTCAAACTAGCTAGTAGTTGCTCTAAATAAGGTTCTGAGATAGACTGTTTCTCAGCTATTAGCTTAAGTGGAATAGGACCTCCACCATAATGCATAGCCAATTCAAACATTGCCCTTAAGCCGTATTCTCCTCTGGTGGATAATTTCATTTTAAACCACCCCACTTTTTGAAAACTTAATACCATCCTTTAGGGCACTTATACTTTGTGGTAGTATAAAAAAAAGCTTCTGCTAAGTTAATCAAGCTAAAACCGAGTAAACTACTTGGGTATCCTCTTATTAATATATTAATGATATTTATTGAAATGTCAATGCTTAAACTAAAGTTTTTTACTCAGAGTTAATTTTTCCATCTTTTTCAGTTTTATTCTTAGGAAGATAGTACCTCTTATTCTTTAATTTATCAGGAAGATACTGCTGCTCCACCCAGTTATCTGGATAACTATGAGGATAAAGATAGCCTATCCCCTTGCCAAGTTCTTTAGCTCCCTTGTAATGACCATTTGCTAAATGAGAGGGTACCTCACCTGTTTCTCCATTTCTTATATCACTTAAAGCAGCATCTATGGCTGTTATTACAGAGTTGCTTTTAGGTGCTAGCGCTAGATGTAGTGCAGCCTGTGCTAGATTTATCCTTGCTTCAGGTAATCCAATGAACTCTAATGCATTAAAAGCAGCTACTGCAACTTGTAGAGCCTGTGGGTCAGCCATCCCAATATCCTCTGAAGCATGAACAATCATCCTTCTGGCAATGAATCTAGGGTCTTCTCCTGCATCAAGCATCCTAGCTAGGTAATGGATAGTGGCATTAGGATCAGAACCACGAATACTTTTTATAAAAGCTGAAATTACATCGTAGTGATAGTCTCCAGTTTTATCATAATTAACCGCAGGTCTTTGCAAGCAATCCTCTATTATACCTAGATCAATGACACGGATTCCTTGTGAGTTTGGTGCTGTTGTAAGTACAGCCATTTCCAGAGAATTAAGGGCTATTCTGGCATCACCGCCAGCACATTTTACTAAATGATTGATAGCTTCTTCTGTAACCTGAAATTTATAATTACCTAGACCTCTTTCCTCATCTTTTGATGCTATTGTCACTATATTCTCTATTTGTTTCTCATTTAAAGAAGCCAATTGAAAGATTCTTGACCTAGATCGTAATGGGCCATTAATCTCAAAATATGGATTTTCAGTAGTTGCTCCAATAAGGGTTAAGGTTCCATCTTCTACAGATGGAAGCAACGCATCCTGTTGTGATTTGTTAAATCTGTGAATTTCATCGATAAAAAGAATTGTCTTCTCATTGTACATTCCTAATCTTTCTTCTGCTTCTTTAATAATACGCCTTAAATCTCCTACTCCAGAAGTAACTGCATTTAAACTATGAAAATGGGATTTAGTAAGATTGGAAATAACCTTCGCTAGAGTGGTCTTTCCACTACCTGGAGGTCCATAGAATATAAGTGACCCTAACCTGTCTGCCTCAATTGCCCTTCTTAAAAATTTGCCTTTACCTAGAATATGCTCCTGCCCAATAAATTCGTCTAGGTTTCTAGGTCGCATCCTAACGGCGAGTGGGGCTGATCGTTTTAGCGTTTGGTCTTTTGAAAAGGAAAATAAGTCCATCTTTTAACCATCCTTTAAATAAAGCTTTCAATTACTTCTACAGTTAATGAGTGCTGTAAAGGCAACTGAAAGCTTAATGTATACTTACCCAGTTTTTAAGAGTGCTTTTTTAAAAGCGATGATAGATCATTTTTGGTTTTAAAGCCAACTATCCTTTCAACCTCGTCTCCATCTTTAAATATAATCATCGTAGGTATACTCATTACTCCAAATTGAGCTGGAGTCTGTGGATTTTCATCAACATTCAGCTTACCCACTTTAATTGTTCCAGCTAATTCTTCTGCTATTTCATCAATTACTGGTGCAATCATTGTACATGGTCCACACCAGGCAGCCCAAAAATCAACTAAAACTGTTTCCTTTGAGTTTAATACCTCTGTTTCAAAATTACTATCTAATACTTTTACTATCTTGTCACTTGCCATTTAAACTCTCTCCTTTCAGGATAATCAAGTTGTGAACACACTATGTAATAATGAGCTAACTATATTAGCTCGATAGTCAGATTATATTATATATGATAATCTAAAGCAATATAAGTAGGTCATTCTGAACGAACCTTCACAGAATCTACAAAATATGAAATAACATAATAGGCTAGGTAATAGCCGGCCACAGCTGGTACAAAAGAAATTGATCCAGGTATTGAGTTTTTTCCTGGAGGAATATTCTCTGTACTTTCTTGTATTACCTGTAATGGCGTATCAGGTGAATATACTACTGGCACACCATTTGAAATACCCTTTTTTCTCAGTTCTCTGCGTACAACCCGAGCTAAGGGGCATGCCGTGGTTTTGGAAATGTCATCTATTGTAAGAGTCAGGGGATTTATTTTGTTTCCTGCACCCATACTTGAGATGATTGGAATGTTTTTGGTTTTGCACCGAGTTATAATATCTAATTTGGCAGAGACATTATCAACTGCATCTATCACAAAATCATAATCAGTAGTTAAAAAGTAGTCTCCCCTATCTGGTGAATAAAATTCTTGTAATGCTTTTACATCTATCACTGGATTAATATCTTTTACCCTCTCTTGCATTACTTCTACCTTTGCTCTACCTACTGTACTTTCCAGGGAATGAAGCTGCCTGTTGATATTCGTGACTGCAATGAGATCATGATCGACTAAGGTTAGACTTCCTATGCCTGTCCTTGCAAGTGCTTCAACGGCATGGGTACCAACCCCTCCAATTCCCAGGACAAGTACCTTTTTCTTTTTTATTTCAGACATTGCCTTTTGTCCTAGCAACATCTCTGTTCTTGAAAAACGCATTTTAAAACCTTCTTTGCTATTTCTCCCCTTCGGGTAATACTGTTTGAATATGCAGTTCTTGAAGCTGCGGCTGATCAACTGCTGATGGAGCTTCAGTTAAAAGATCTGAAGCACTTTGCGTTTTTGGAAATGCAATTACATCTCTGATACTAGATTTCCCTGCTAGGAGCATTATCATTCTATCCATACCAAGTGCAATTCCGCCATGGGGAGGAGTTCCATATTCAAAGGCTTTTAACATATAACCAAATTTACTTTCAGTTTTCTCTTTATCTAAACCCAAAAGCTTAAATATTTTCTCCTGAATATCTCTACTGTGGATTCTAATACTTCCTCCACCTAACTCTAGTCCATTAAGGGCGAGGTCATAAGCCTTGGCTCTTACCTTGCCAGGTTCAGATTCTAACTTTTCTAGGTCTTCATCAACAGGAGCAGTAAATGGATGGTGAATGGATACCCAACGCTTTTCATCGTCATCATATTCTAATAGGGGAAAGCGAGTAACCCATGTAAATTTTAATTTTTTGTCATCTAATAAATCCAATCTTTTTGCCATCTCTACCCTTAAATGACCTAGAGAATCAGCTACTATATTTGGTTTATCTGCTACAAAAAGAAGCAAATCATTTGGTTTTCCGTCTAGTGTTTGTAAAATCCCAGCTATTTCTTCTTCTTTTAAAAACTTGCTAATTGGTGATTTTATACCATTTTCTCCTACAATAATCCAGGCTAGTCCCTTTGCACCATAGATGGAAACAAGCTTCGTCAGGTCATCTATTTCTTTTCTTGAATAATTACCACAGCCAGAAGCATTAATTGCCTTTACTTGACCACCTGATTTAACTACACTTGCAAAGACTTTGAAATCGGAATTTACAACTATATTTGATACATCCTTTAACTCCATTTCAAATCTTAGGTCTGGTTTATCAGATCCATATCTACTCATGGCTTCATCATAAGTCATCCTAGGAAATGGCGTTGGTATAGTTTTCCCCAAGGTTTTCTTTACAACAAAGGCCATCATTTCTTCCAGAAGCTTATATATATCTTCCTCATCTATAAAGGACATCTCCATGTCTAGCTGAGTAAATTCTGGTTGTCTATCTGCTCTAAGATCCTCATCTCTAAAGCAGCGAACTATTTGAAAATACTTGTCCATCCCTGAAACCATTAGGAGCTGTTTGAAAATTTGCGGTGACTGGGGTAAGGCATAAAATTCTCCGGGATGCACCCTGCTAGGAACTAAATAGTCTCTTGCCCCCTCTGGTGAACTTCTTGTTAGTATAGGGGTTTCTAACTCAAGAAAATTCTCCTTGTCAAGATAATCTCTGATGGCTTTATTAACTTTATGTCTTAGGATCATTATTTGCTGCATATCAGGTCTTCTTAAATCTAAATATCTGTGTTTAAGCCTAACATTCTCATCTACGTCCACATTTTCAGTAATATAGAAAGGTGGCGTTTTTGCAGGGTTAAGAATTTTAAGCTCACTAGCATAAACTTCAACTGCTCCTGTAGGTAAATTAGGATTCACTGTGCCTCCAGGTCTTGGACGTACTTCTCCTACTATTGCTAAAACAAATTCGCTACGCACATCCTCAGCTTTATTAAAGGAAGCTTGGTCAACTTCTTGACTAAAGACAACCTGTACCATACCTGTTATATCCCTTAGGTCTAAGAAAATTAGTCCACCATGATCCCTTCTTTTATTAACCCAACCCATTAGGGTAACCTTTTCACCCAGGTTTTCTTTTGTTAGTTGAGCACAATGGTGACTCCTTTTTAAGCCTGCTAAGCTCTCTGCAGTTACTGACATGTTTTTTCCTCCTTGTTGTATATAAGAAAATCTTAATTGTTATCTAGTTAATTGTAGATTTATTAGTTAAAACTTCTAATAGAAGTTTCACTTTATCACGCACTAGATTTTCTCTCTGCCCATATATTATTGAATCCTTGGGATTATAATAAACTCCATGAATATTAAAAGCATCTTGATGGATAAATTTTGATGCTGCACCTGCGCCAAATCCAATTATGGTTTGTCTTTCTTCCATCATCATTACATTATACCAGCTTTCCTCACCCTTAAGAGAATATCCTGTATTTTCAAGATCTCCTAAGCTTCTTTTTTGTCGATAAAGGTAATATGGGTCAAAGCCATTTTCCCTAAGAATTTGATTAGCCTTGTAATACATATCAGATACCTCTGAAGGTTCTGGAAGGTGAACCTGAATCCTTCTAAGCTTTGAAGCAGTTTTAATTGCCAGTATATGGGCTGTTATGTTATGAGGCTTTAGCTCAATAAGCTTTTCTGTAGAGTTCTTAACCACACCTGAGCTCTCACCTGGTAATCCTAAAATTAAATCCATATTTAACTTTAATTGAAGCTTGTGCACCAATGATACTGCTTCGTAAATCTGTGATATTGCATGTAATCTACCTATTAAATCTAGTGTTTCTTGCTTCATTGTTTGGGGGTTTACACTAACCCTAGTTACCCCATATTCCTTTGCAATTTTAAGCTTGTCATATTCTATTGTGTCTGGTCTACCCGCCTCAAGAGTATATTCTTTTAGATTATACCCAGAAACTAGAGGTGCTAATGTTTTTAGAAGGCCTTCTAGTTGCAAGCTATTTAATACTGTTGGTGTTCCTCCTCCAATATAAATTGATTCTACATTAATATCAAAATCTTCTATAGCTGCAAGAAATTCCTTTATCTCTTTTTTTAGGGCTTCTAGATAACCATTAATCCTGTTAGAAAACTTCTTGACCTCATACGCAGGAAACGAACAATAAAGGCATCTAGATGGGCAAAACGGTATTCCTATATATAGATTAATACCAATTTGTTTCTTACTAATCTGTTTGAATAGCTTTTTCTGGCCTTGGACTACCTCTTTCACAACTTGAATTTTTTTATCACTTAGGCAAAATTCTTTTCTGAGATATTGATCCAGTTCCGCTTTTCCTAAACCTTGGTCGAGGAGCCTGTGAACAACCTTAGTAGGCCTAACCCCGGTCAGTATTCCCCATGGTTTTTCGTCTTGTTTAAATAATTCTAAAAGTAACTTATAAAAGGCAAGTCTAACTAATCTTCTGAGCTGACTTCTCAAATGTTCTTCCATTTCTTCTCTTACTTCAGTTATTGTAATTTCCTTTTGCCAATGGCTAGTTGCTTTAACTATTATTTTAGTGTCATTAACTTGATACTTTATTTCAAAGTGACATTGATTTCCAGGAGTCCATTCACTAATCTTTTGAAATGGAAAATATATTAAAAATAAATCTTCAATTGTTTTTACAAGGCTTTCTGGCGAAAATTTCACATAGTAGTTCATTATTTAAAAGTATGGGTTGGTTTGCTTTTCGTACCCTAGATTAGATTTTGGACCATGACCTGGATATATAGGTAGGCTATCATCAAGAGACGCTAGCTTAACCTTTAGTGAATTTATTATAGTATTATAGTCTCCTCCTGGCAAATCGGTTCTGCCAATTGAACCTGCAAAGAGAGTATCTCCTGTAAACAGTAAATCATGGCCTTTGAGTGAAATACAACCTGGAGTGTGGCCTGGAGTATGTATTACCTCTAAGGAGATATCCCCTAGAGTTATCTTATCCCCTTCTTTTAATAAAACATCTGCCTCAACTAGCTCTTCTGCATTTGGAACCCATGCCTTTAAGCAGAGGTTCTCATCTTTTAAATATTCCTTATCTGCTTCATGGATATAAATTTGGGCACTTGTTTTTTCTTTAAGAAAGCTGTTAGCACCAATATGATCATAGTGACCATGGGTGTTGACTATTATCTCTAACTTATAGCCATCATTTTCTATAATACTAAGGATTCTTTCTCCTTCATCTCCTGGATCAATAACAAGGCATTTCTTAGTTCTATCACAGCCCAATAGATATGCATTGCTCTGTAAACTACCTACAGGTAATGTTTTAAAGTACACAATATCTCACCCTTTCAAAAAAGTTTAGAACTGTCCAAAAGCATTGTTACAGGACCCTCATTTACAGAATCAATAATCATATATTCTCTAAATATACCAGTTCCAACATCAATTTTCCATTTATTTTGCATTTGTTCGACAAAATATCTAAAAAGCCTTTCACCCTCATCAGGTGGTGCAGAATCCCCAAAGCTTGGTCTACGACCCTTACAGCAGTTGCCATAGAGTGTAAATTGAGAGACTATTAAGGCCTGTCCCTGTTTATCAATAAGTGAAAGGTTCATTTTACCTGCATCATCTTCAAATATCCTTAGGTTAGATATTTTGTCTGCTAGATAGTCTGCATCTTTTTCAGAATCACCTTTACCTACACCTAGATATATGAGAACTCCAGTCTTAATCTGGCCGGTTATTTGGCCTGACACTTTTACTGAAGCAGATGAAACTCTTTGTACTACTGCTCTCACAAGTACGCCTCCTTCCCCAATTTAGGTTATGACGGTGTTAACCTTTTTACTTCCATCACATCTTTGACCTTTTTTAGCTTATCAAGTATTATTTTTAAATGTCCAATATTACGAATTTCTATCTTTATATCAACAATTGCAACCTTACTCTTGGTTGATCTTGCATTTATAGCATTTACATTTGTTTTGGCATCAGAAACTGCATTCATAACATCAAGGGCAAATCCAGGTCTATCCATACCACTTACTTCTATTTCAACTTGATATACTGCGTCTGTTTTAGTGTCCCAAACCACATCAATAAGCCTTTCCTGCTCATTATTACTCCCAGCTATATTGCGGCAATCTGTTCTGTGGATGGATACACCTCTGCCTTTTGTTATATATCCTATTATCTCATCACCTGGCAATGGATTGCAGCATCTTGAAAGGCGAATTAGTAAATTATCAATTCCCTTAACCCTCACACCACCTGAAGGTTTTCCATAACCAGAAAAAGGTTTAAGTGTTTTTTCAGCTCCCTGGGCCTGAGCCTCTTCCTTGAGATCTTTTTTAACCTTTATTTTAAAGTTTTCCTGTATCCAATGTAAAACCTGTATTGCACTTAAGGCTCCTTCTGCAAAGGTTACATAAAGGTCCTCAACATTAAATATATTATATCTCTTGGCGGCTTCAATAAGATTATTGGTTTTTAGGGTATCACCCATGGGAAGTCCAAGCTTCTTACATTCTTTTTCTAGTAAGTCTCTTCCTTTAATAATATTTTCTTCTCTTTGTTCTTTTCTAAACCATTGCCTGATTCTATTTTTAGCTTGGGAAGTCTGTACTAGGCTAAGCCAGTCCCTGCTTGGTCCACTACTTTTATACGTGAGGACTTCAACAATATCCCCTGTTTTCAACTGATAGTCTAATGGAACCATTTTGCTATTTACCTTTGCTCCTACACATTGATGCCCCACATCGGAGTGGATTCTATATGCAAAATCAATGGGCACAGAACCAGCTGGCAGCTCAATAACATCACCTGCTGGAGTAAATACATAGACCCTGTCTGAAAAGAAATCCACCTTAAGAGACTCCATAAACTCACTTGCATCCTTTTGATCTCTTTGCCAGTCTAAAAGCCTACGTAGCCAGATTAGCTTTTCATTAAAATGTTCATCACCCGTATGCCCTTCTTTGTATTCCCAATGGGCAGCAATACCAAATTCAGCTGTTTTGTGCATTTCCCAAGTTCTGATTTGTATCTCAAAAGGCTCCCCTTGGGGACCCAAAACAGTAGTATGCAAAGACTGATACATATTTGGTTTTGGCATTGCTATATAATCCTTAAAGCGCATAGGAATAGGTTTCCATAGGGTATGAATTATGCCAAGAGCACCATAGCAATCCTTTACGGTATCTACAACAAGACGAACAGCAATTAAATCATATATCTCATTGATATTTATCTTCTGCTTTTCCATTTTATTAAATATGCTATAAAAATGTTTTGGACGCCCCTGAATGTCAGATTTTATGCCTACTTCATCCAACTTAATTTTTAAAATCTCAATTACTTCATTAATATATTGTTCCCTTTCCTGTCGTTTCATAGAAATGGACTGAACAAGCTGGTAATACTTCTCAGGATGCATATAACGTAATGCTAAGTCCTCCAATTCCCATTTAATTTTAAAGATGCCCAGCCTATGAGCAAGTGGGGCAAAGATTTCTTTGGTTTCCTCAGCGATTTCTCTTTGCTTTTCTGCTGGTTGGTGTCTTAGTGTTCGCATATTGTGGAGTCTATCAGCAAGTTTAATGATTATTACTCGTATATCCTTAGCCATTGCCAGAAACATTTTTCGAAGGTTTTCTACCTGCTGTTCTTCTTTTGATTTAAACTCTATTCTGCTTAGTTTTGTAACCCCGTCAACTAAAAGAGCGACATCTTCACCAAAAGCTTCAGATATTTTTTCAAGAGATATGTTTGTATCTTCTACTACATCATGAAGAAGCCCGGCAACTATACTAGTTACATCCATATGTAAATCGGCCAATATTTGCGCTGCTTCCACAGGATGAACTATGTATTCCTGTCCAGACCTTCTCTGCTGTCCTGTATGAGCCTCTTTGGCAAACTCATATGCATCCATTATGACATCTACTTCTGCATCAGGGTTATATTCTTTTACTTGATTTATCAGATCTGTTATAGGCAAAGACTATCCCCTTCCCAACTCTCCCACTACTGTACAAAAGCATTATAAAATTCCTTAATAGCCTGCTCCTGTTGTATGTTTTCCTGATATCTCCACGATTCTTTCAAATCAACTTGAGGATCGTCAGCCTTACCAGTTAAGGAAAGTTCTTGAAATATATTAAGCATATTTTTATAAGACTTTTCGCTTATATTTATTCCCTGTCTAGTTAAAATTTCCTGAACTCTTCCATATTCAATATCTATTAATTCCCTCTTAAACTGCCTTGCGAGTTTATATATTAGCTTTAATGTATCTTTAGTTGGAAACATACCTTGTATTAAATTACTAATGTCTTTAATGTCTTGTCCTGCGTATAAAAGAGTAGAATCTGAAGGTATCATAAGATAATTCCAATTGAACCTATCAAGGGGAAACTCGAAAAATACATCCATAGATTTCCTAGTAATATAACCTCTCGGTAAACAATGGTATGTAACCAAAGCATTGGTTATTCCTTTATTAAATCTTTCTAGCATTTCTCCCTGCTTATAATAATTAAATTCAGGATCCCAGATGGAAATACTATTAGAATTCTTAGTACTTTGTAATTTACTTAAGATGGTTTTCATTCCAGATTTGCCTTTAACCCAAATAATGCAAGGATTAGAACTACTAAAATCTATAGTTTCCCCTAATGAAATGGAAGAATAGTTTATTTTAGCCACTATGTTATTTACATTAGTGGAGTTATTATTTAATGAAGCATCAATCCTAATTACAGCACTACTACTGCTATCAATTAAGCTTTGATAATAATTCCAGAAGGCACTTGATACAAAAATTATCTTCTGCTTTTCACTTTGTATTATATGGTCAATTTCAGCATATGTGTTTTTTCCAGATAGAAAATATGACTCTATGGTAAGATTTTTTAAATATGAATTCCAATATTTAAATAAAATATTACTAAAATCTACGGTCTCGCAAACAACATATAGGTTTTTATGGTGTTTGTCTTTATAGAAATGATTAAACATGGCTTGTAAGTCATATTGGTCTTTTATATCATCCTTAGGATCATATTCTGCTATTGGGTCTTGAGACGCTATTTGAATTTCATTATTATATCCTGAGGCTTTAATATCCTTTAGTTTTAACTGTAAACTTTCAATTCCATTCCATAAGTTAGTTTCTAATTGAAAAGCTAGGTCAACCATGTTTCCTGAACTTGCAATTTCATCATAAGTTCCTAGTCTAAATCCTATAGCATCTATCGTTGCCGCTTCAGAACTAACTAACATTTTTAAATGATTTTCAAGCTTGCCAACTTTTTTTGATTTTATAACCTTTAATCCTCTGCACATTAAAAGGGGACTTGGATTACCTTCTCCAAAGGGTGCCAGGTTTTCAAGCTCTTTTACTAGCTCCTTATGAAGCTCTGGAAGAACCACTTCTACATCTCCAAATACTTTTTGAATAAATATATTTTCATTAAGGTTATCCCAAGCCCAACTGTTAATCTTTTTTCTAAATTCATCAATTTTGTCATGTGAAATTGTAAGACCTGCGGCCTGTTCATGACCACCAAATTCTTCTAGAACCCCTGAACAATATTTTAAACCTTCATGAATATTGCAATCATAAATACTTCTTACAGAGCCCCTCCCTTTGTCTCCTTCAAGAGCAATAAGAATTACAGGCTTATAAATCCTACTGACAAGGCGTGATGCTACAATTCCAACTATACCTGGATGCCAAAGTTCTGAGGCCAAAACTACAACTCTCTGTGCTGATAAGTCAAGTTGATTAAGCATTTCATCAGCCTGGTTCAAAATAGCACCCTCAATAACCTGTCTTTCCTTATTTGTTCTGTCTAATATTTTAGCTAATTCATCAGACCTTTGAATTGACTTTGTCAACAATAGTTCAAGGGCTAGCCCACTATCTCCTACTCTTCCAGCCGCATTTATCCTTGGTGCTAGTCCAAAGGATAGCTCCTGGGTAGTGATGGTATCTGTCTTAATGCCACAAACATCTATCAATGCTTTTAGGCCTTTTCTTTTTGTTGTAGAAAGTGCATCCAAACCCTCTTTTGCTAGGATTCTGTTATCACCAAATAGCGGAACAATATCAGCTACTGTTCCTAATGCCACCAAATCTAGCATTTCATGGGTCTGATCTTCTAATTGTAATTTTTCAGATAAGGCTTGAACAAGTTTAAACGCTACTCCTACACCTGCTAGATCATAGGCTTCTTTTGGTGCTTTTAATTTTGGATTAATAACTGCAGATGCTTCAGGAAGAATGGGCCCTGGAAGATGATGATCTGTTATGATTACATCTATGCCTTTATCTTTTAGAAGCTTTACTTCCTCAAGAGAATTAATTCCACAATCAACGGTAATAACTAGAGAGCAATTCTTTTCTTCTATTGCTGGAAGCATTTCCAAACTTAAACCATAACCATTCTGTAAGCGATTAGGAGTAAGAGATTCTACTTGCAGTCCTGTTTTTTGGATAAACTCCACCATTACAGCCGTAGCAGTTAGACCGTCAACATCATAATCACCAAAAATTAAAACTCTTTCTCCTTTTTCCTTGGCTAATAAAAATCTTGCACAAGCTTCTTTTACTCCATGTATTTCCCATGGATCACTTAAATCATTTATGGAAGAATAAAGAAAGCTTTTCGCTTCTTCCAAATTTTTTATTCCCCTGTTTATTAATAATTGGGAAACTAAAGGTGAAACTCCCAACCCCTTACTTAATTCACATTGTAGTTTAGGGTGGGAAGGTTTTATGTACCATATTTTTTTTGCCTTCTCCACTTCTCCCACCATCCTATCTAAATTATTATAAACAAAAGGATTATATATGGCAACTGAAGAATAGAACAAAACTTGCCTTACGCAAGTAGTTCTAGCATTTGCAATGCATTAGAAATACCAGTCCCTGTGGTGCGTAATACTGGCTATGCAGCAGGACGCTGCGTTTTAGATGACGCCTATCTACTTACAAAAGAATACTTCATGATAATGCAAAAAAAGCACCTTTTAAGTGCTTAATTAGCTTTTATACCTCTATTCTTTTTCTACTTCTTTATTAAGTAGTTCATCTTTATAATCACTTTCGTCCTGAGGTATATGCTCAAATTCTAACTCTTCTTTGTTTTCTTTTGATTCATCTATGTTCTTATTTTCTAGTGAAGACAAGGTATCTTCTAATGTTTCTACTACCTTTTCCAATTCATCATTTTTTCTCCTTAGGTCCTTTATCTGACGATGATTAGATATTTGTTTCACTATTCCAAGGAGAAAAATTACAGCAGCACCAATCAAAGCCGAACCTAGGATTACTAAAACAAGCGAAATCTCCTGAACCTTCCAGGTAAGAAATTGTATCTCAACTGGTCCTACATTTTGTATTGCAAAAACTGCAACTAATACCGAAAAGATCAAGGCTACCACCAGATATGCCTGCATCATACTTCACTCCCCCATATTTATAAAACTTAAAAACTAATTCTCCTAAGAGCATGGTAAATCCTTCTAGAATTGTAGAAGTTTCTATAAAGAACTTTTAATTATATTCAATAAAATATATAAATTTATCAAAAAAAGTCCAGACCATTGTAGAAATGTTACAGCATATAGCTGGATAATTCCTATGAGACCTTTTTGTAATATAATTCTACCTATTGGAAGGGCCACAATTGTTCCACCACTCATTAGACCTATGGAAGGTTTGCTTAATGAACCTATAATAAATATGGTAGTTAATCCCATTAGGAACAGATTATGTATAGGCAGGTTATAATCACCCCATATTTTTTTTCTAATAATTAATGCTATAAGCAATATTAGTATTAAAATAGTAGCTGCTATTGTAACATTTGCAAACTGCATGTATGAAATTACCTGATAACCATCTAAGCCAACAAGAAATAACAACCCGAGAAGATAAAAAACAATACCTTTGATTCCCAAAATTGTATTTACTAGTTGCCCTATAACCAACCATGCTATCATCAAGTACATCATTTTTCACACCTCATTATTTGTTGCTCTATTAATAGCTTTTCCTTTTATTTTAGAAAGTATAAAACAAAACTTGACTTACGCCAGTAGTTCTAGCATTGTGTCTTTTGCAATGCGTAGAAATACCAGTACTATAGTGCGCCAAGTCCTTAGACGCAGGTGGAAGCTAAAAAAGCAGCTGTCTTTTTTTAGTAGACAACTACTTTTTTCTTTATATCTTAAATGTTTATCTAGAAGGTGATGTATTTGCTTTCTTCTTTTTTCTTTTATCATTTACAAACCAGCGTGTTTTTAGCTCTAACCATACCGGACTAGCTATACAGAGAGAGGAATAGGTTCCACTAGTAAAACCTATGACCATTGCAAGAGCAAACACCCTTGTGGTATCTCCACCAAATATCAATAAAGCAAGCAAAACACCAATTGAAGTAGCTGAAGTATAAATTGACCTTCTCAAGCTTTGATGAATACTCCTGTTTACAAGCTCTAATAAGGTTTCCTTTTGTCTAAAGTCTAGGTTTTCTCGAATTCTATCAAAGATAACAATAGTATCGTTAATTGAATAACCTATAATCGTAAGTATAGCTGCAACAAAGGAAATATTAATTTCAATTTGCAATATGGAAAATATACTTAGTGTAACTAAGACATCATGGATTAATGCGATGATGGCCGATAATGCAAAACTTAATTCGAATCTTATAGTTATATAAATAGCCATTAAGATTGTTGCTACAATCAAAGCAATTATTGCCTTGTCTCTTAGCTCATTACTTACTACTGTACCTACTCCTTCATTACTTAAGACCTCCATAGCCCCAAAGTTCTCTTGAAAACTATCCAGAACCTGGGAGCTTTCTTCTTCAGTTAATACGGTTGTTCGTATTATAAACTGATTGTTGTCACTCGCCTGGATAGTGCTCCCTTCAAGGTTATATTCACTTAGTACTTCTCTTATATCTTCGGAGGAAACATCCTGGGAAAACTGCACCATAACTTTTGTGCCACCTGCGAAGTCGATACCAAGGTTGAGCCCCTGGAACAATAGTGAAAACACCCCTGGTATTATAATTATAAGCGAAATTAAAAACCACATTTTTCTTTTTCCTACAAAATCAAAAACCATCTAGTTTCCCCCCCTATACACCATAAAACCTTGTATTTTGAAAGAATTTAATTTTTACAACAGTACGTAATAATATTCTGGTGAAAATTAAAGATGTAAACATACTTGCTATGATTCCCAAGGTCAGGGTTATAGCAAAACCTCTAATTAATCCTGCACCAAAATAGTACAATACAGCGGCACCAATTAAAGTAGTAATATTTGCATCAAGGATTGTAAGGGTTGCTCTTCTAAAGCCAGAATCAACTGCTGCCCTAATACTCTTCTTGTTTCGTAGTTCTTCTTTAATTCTTTCATAAATAATTATATTTGCATCAACTGCCATACCTACAGATAACAGTAGACCTGCTATTCCGGGTAGGGTTAGTGTAGCATTTATGCCTGTTATTAAAGCCAGTAGAATAACACCATATAAAGCTAAGGAAATATTTGCTGCAAGTCCATTTAATCTATAAACTATTAGCATAAATAGAAGAATAAAGCTAAGTCCAATAATTATGGCTGTTTTACTTTTTTCAATGGAATCTAGTCCAAGCTGTGGACCTACTGTTCTTCTTTCAAGAATTTCAACGTCTACAGGTAGAGCGCCACCTCTTAGAAGGGCTGCTAAATTAGCGGCTTCAACAAATTCAGTATAGCCACCACTAATAACTGCTTGTCCATCAGGAATAGCCGTTTCAACGTGAGGATTGGTGAGAACTTCACCATCTAACAAGATGGCAATATGCCTTCTAGGATCACGTTCTGGGTAACTACTTGCTAATTCTCCAGTTATTTGGGCAAAAGTTTTTGCTCCCTCAGGTTTAAATTTCAAATTTATCTGTGGCTGTCCAGACATTGAATCCATCCTTGCTTGAGCAGTCTCCAGATCTCCACCATGTAAGATTACAGTACCATCAGAAAGCTGAAATTCCAAAGAAGCAGTTTTACCTATAATTCTTACAGCTTCTTCGGGGTCCTCAATGCCTGCTAACTCAACAATAAGTCTTTTATCCCCTTCTCTTTGAATATGTGGCTCACTTACTCCTAACTCATCAACCCTTTGTCTCATTACCATCATTAGTTGGTCCATATCCTCATTTGTAACTGTAACTTCATCTGTCTCAATGGCACCAAGAACAATATGGACTCCTCCACGCAAGTCCAACCCAAGATTTAAGGAATTAATAAGAGGCGGATAAGAAAAAAAACTGATGGCAGCCACGAAAACCAAAACCAACAGCAACTTAAAGGTATTAGCGCGATTCACGATATTTTCCTCCCCACTAAATAAAAATTACTGTAACATTAAGTAAAATAAAAGTTGTTAATATTTTTATCAAGTTTTCAACTGTTATATTATAAACCCCACCTAAAGACTTTGTCAATTTGGATATATATGTTTGGTTTACAAAAGTCTTGATTCATTTATTATTAGACCAAAATCGCATTTTAAGAAGTTAGCAGCTCTCCTACACATAACCATTCTAGTAAGAAATATTTCAAAGTACTCCATAACAGTAGTAATTGTAAGATCAATATTAACTACCATTGTGATAGTCTTTTTCTCACTATTTATTACTAAAGAAGAATGCTCCGCTCCATAGTTTACCCTATCATGAATATCAAAGGTCGATATATCTTTATTTCTAACCCTAGATCTATGAACATCAGATTTATCTGCAAGAATTAGACTCGCCGCTACATGGTTTACAGCATGACCATATTGTTCCTCATGATTGCCGATTGCAGATATTATTAGGGCAATTTCCTGGGGTTCCATGCCTAATTTATCTAAAATAGAGTACGACAAAAGTGCACCGGATTGACCATGGTCATGTCGGCTGATTACGTTACCTATATCATGTAGATAACCAGCCATTAATGCAAGCTCCTTATCACGTTTTGGATAGTTTAATTCCTCAAGTATTTTACCAGCTGTTGTAGCCACTAAGTCAACATGCCTAAAACCATGTTCTGTATAGCCCATAGCTTTAAGGTGTTCATTGGCTTGTGCTATGTAAGTACGTATTTCTTTATTTTCTTTTAACTGATTTAATGTTATCACATATTATCCCTGCCTTCTAACATAGTAGTATATACTAAATTAGTAATTTAATGAATATTTTGTACCATTTTAAAGTTAAAAAGCGATATCAAAAATCGCTTTTTATTTGTTCTGATATTATATTAAACTAACTTCTTTTGATGCACAAATTCTTCTTTTCGATTATGTAGTTTTTGTAATGTACTTAATCCTAGACTTAATTCAATTGCCTTGTCCATTTGCTCTCTATCCTCTTCATTTAATCTACCTAGATAGCTATCATTTGTAAACCAACTTTTATCGACTGTTCTAATTTGCGAAAATACTGCTATATGGTCTTTCATAAGTCCAGTGACATAATTAGCTTTAATTGTAATAGAAAAAAGTAACTTTTTTGTTAGGTTTTCTGGTATTAAGGGTACTACTATTGCTGTTGAACAAAATCTGTTTCCAATATCATTTTGGATAACCAGTACTGGCCTGGTAATTGTTCCACCCCTTGAATCACACCCAAGGTTTATTATGTATATATCTCCTCTTCTAATAGAAACTTTTGTTGAATCTGGTTTCATATGATTATCCCCCTGTTCCTTGTTCTTCAAGAAGAAGAAGGGCATCATTTTCTTTTAAACACCAAAGACCATCGTATGTGATTAGGTGCATTTTTTTTAAAGAAATATAATCACATTTTAGTTTTTTGGAAATGTCAGGATTTGAGAAAAGATTTAGTAATCTCAACATGGCAACCCCTTCTTGGACAGATGTTTTAATTAGTAAATTATCCATAAAGTGATTATTTCCTCCATAATTTAATGTCGGTTTACCTATAAGAATGTAAAAACAGTGGATAATTCCACTGTTTTTGTTTTGAACTATTCTTTTCCTTTAACATATCCAACTGCTGACTTGTCGAAATCCACTTCAAGTTTATCAGCTATTCTTAAAGTAAACTGATCATCACGCATTTTGGTGATCCTCCCGTGCATTCCACCGATGGTTACAATTGCGTCATCAACCTTGAGTTCCTCTAACATTAATTTTCTCTTCTTCTGCTGCTTTTGTTGAGGACGAATCATAAGAAAATAAAGAATTGCAAAAAATATTGCAATGTAAATAAAAGCACCTGCACCTTCCATCCTGTTTCACCTGCCTTTCAAAGCTTCTAAAAAAGTCTTATCTTAACTTCGACATAAATGCCAATTTACCTTTTATAGATGGTAATTATTCCTTATTATTTTTCTCAAAATTTTGTGATAATAAACCAATATTCTTATATTCCTGTTTTATTTCCATTTTCATAGGATTCATAAAAATTTTTGATCATATTCTCAAGCCTTTCTTCCTTAATGGCTTTACGGATATCTTTCATAAGATTAATTAAAAAATGTAGGTTATGGATTGAAGTTAATCTAATTCCTAGAGTTTCATTTGCCTTGAGTAGATGCCTTATATATGCCCTGCTATAATTTGAACATGTATAACAATTACAATTAGGATCTAGTTTTTCCCAATCCTTAGCATATAATGCATTTCGTACAACAACCTTGCCTACACTAGTCATTACTGTACCATTTCTGGCTATTCTAGTAGGTAGCACACAATCAAACATGTCCACACCACGTTTAACACCCTCTAATAGACAATCTGGTGAGCCAACACCCATTAGATATCTAGGTTTATCTTTTGGCATTTCATCAATAGTATGATCAAGCATATCATACATTATTTCCTTTGGTTCACCAACACTTAATCCTCCAATTCCAAAACCTGGGAAGTCAAAGGATGTGATCTCACTAACACTTTTCTTTCGTAAATCAGGAAACATTGATCCCTGTACTATCCCAAAAATTGATTGATAGGGGTGATTATGATAGTCTATACATCTTTGAGCCCAGCGAGTTGTCCTATCAGAAGCCTCTAAAGCATGTTCATAACTGCATGGATATGGAGCACAAATGTCAAAAGCCATAGCTATATCTGAACCTAAGCTCATCTGTACCTCCATAGCCTTTTCTGGTGTAAAAAAGTGTTTGGAACCATCGATATGGGAGCGAAAGGTGACCCCTTCCTCTTTAATATCTTTTAAGTCAGCTAGACTAAAAACCTGAAACCCTCCACTATCTGTGAGAATAGGTTTATCCCAGGACATGAATGAATGAAGCCCACCTGCTTCTTCAATGAGTTTGTGTCCAGGTCGTAAATATAGATGATATGTATTACTTAATATTATTTCTGCATCTAATTCATTTAATTCATGGGGGGTTAGCGTTTTTACAGTAGCCTGAGTACCCACAGGCATAAAAACAGGAGTTTCTACAACTCCATGGGCCGTTGTAACCCTCCCTAACCTCGCCTTTGTTTTTTGTGAATCATATAGTAATTCGAAAGAAACAGTCATATTTTCCACCTCAAAATTAAATAATCAGCATTGCATCTCCAAAACTATAAAACCTATATTGTTCTTCTATTGCTTTTTGATATGCTTCTTTAATAAAATCTGTACCTGCAAATGCAGAAATTAACATTATCAAGGAGCTTTTTGGTAGATGAAAGTTGGTAATTATACCATCAACTACTTTAAATCTATATCCAGGATAAATAAAAATATCAGTCCAACCAGATGTTCCATGAACTTGTCCTTTAGAATCTGCAACTGTTTCTAAGGTTCGTATACTAGTTGTCCCAACTGCAAAAACTTTCTTACCGCTATTTTTTGTTACGTTAATCAAATCTGCCGTTTCCTGACTGATAGAAAAGTACTCTGAATGCATAGTATGCTCTTCTACATTTTCAGTTTTAAGAGGTCTAAATGTCCCCAAGCCTACATGGAGAGTTAAAAATGCAGTCTGAATACCCTTATCTTCTATACGTTTAAAGAGGTCCTCTGTAAAATGAAGCCCTGCAGTAGGTGCTGCTGCTGAGCCCTGTTCCTTAGCATATACAGTTTGATAACGATTTTTATCTTTTAGCTCTTTTTGTATGTATGGAGGTAAAGGCATTTCACCAAGTCTATCTAATACCTCTTCAAATATTCCCTGATAATAAAAGCGTACAATTCTTCCACCACTATCCGTATAGTCAATTATCTCCCCTTCAAGATCGCCATTTCCAAAATAGATTTTAATGCCTGGTTTAAGCTTTTTTCCTGGTCTTACTAGACAATCCCAATTATCTCCTTCGAGTCTTTTTAATAGCAATAATTCAACATTTGCTCCTGTATCTTTAGTGCCCAGTAATCTAGCTGGTAATACCTTTGTTTGATTCAAAACTAGAAGGTCGCCTTCCTCAATATACTCTGGTAACTGGTGAAAGCTTTTGTGTTCTATGCTTTGTCCTGCTCGGTGAAGGACTATTAATCTTGACATATCTCTTTGGTTAATAGGTTCCTGGGCTATTAGGTGGGTGGGAAGATGAAAATCAAATTCTGAGACCTTCATGTTAGTTGCCCCTTGTATAGTAGTTTAATATTTTAAGCTTACCATCATAGTTTCCTTGATTATAATAGTGTTCAATAATATCTTTGTAATTATACCCATTTGCAGCCATACCTCTAGCTCCCCATTGACTCATTCCTACACCGTGACCATTTCCATAGCCATCAAATGTAATTTCTGAAAATGTTTTTGGAATTTGCTTAGTAGCTATATTGTTCTTAACAGTAAACTGATTGCTGTTGCCATTTACTTCGGTGATTAATCCATCTCTACCGATTACCTTTAAACCATGCGCAGAATTCATTTGTACAGTAGCGTTGCTACCATTTTTTATGTAAACAGCTGAATCTATCTTAATATCAAATTTAGTGCTTTTTAATTCAAATATATTTCTTATCTGATCCTTGATAACTTTTCCTACGCCATTACTTCCATATACTTCTAGTTCTGTTACTCTGTCACATAATGGGGTTCCCTGGGTTGTATAGTCTAGTTTAATCGTAGATAAATTCACTAAATTCCCTATGCTCATACTACCTGAATTCTGGTTAAACCTATCAATCATTTGCTGAGCCTCTGGCACAGATACTGTTTTTTCCCATTTATATGTATTAGCAGGCCACCCTCCAGATTGATGTGGATAGTCAAAAGCGTATGAATCATAAGGAGATGGAGTAGCCTTTAAATATGGAAGAGAATTATGCCATACATTTTCTGAACTAGCTGTATAGCCACCTGCATTTGCATGATAAAATGCTTGTACTAAAGTATTCTCGTAATAGATTACTTCTCCAACTGTGCCATCTACTGCTTGAACTGCATTACTTCCTCCTCCTATCTCAGCACTATACCCTTTATAAACCTGAGAAGAAGTATTATTTGTAACATCAAACTTTTTTCCTGAGTTTAAACACGATAAAGCATAAGACCTTGATACAACAGCCTGTGCTTTCAATGCTTCTATTTCTGCACTAGCGCCCATTTCAGGACCAACAATACCATATAAATATCTTTCTAGTGCTAATTTGTTAATAACGCTAATACCTTCATTTTCATTGTGAAATTGAAAAGCATCACGATACAAGGTATTAGAAAAGCTTACAACATTTAATGAGTTTTCATCCTCGGGGATTAAGACTAATGGACCCTTATAAGTAATACTTAAAGGATTATTTTCAACTTCCACGTCGAGAACCGGGCCCTTTTTTACTATTGTTAATAAGGAACCTGGTCTAGCTTGGAAAATTATAAAACCGGTAGACTCATCAACTAGGTTATAAGAACCTTTTTCTACCCTTATCTTGGCCATGGTTATCCCAGATGTTAAACCTACCCTGATACTGACATTGCCATTAGCTAGTGAGTTATACCCTTTAACTGGAGTGATTTGATAATTGAAAAAAAGACTTATTATTAAAACAAAAGCTATTGTTATTTTAATGGTTTTCTCTTTCATAATTTTTCCACCCACTTATCGTCTGAAGAATAGATTTATCACTATTGTTAGAATGATACTTAATAGAATTCCTGTTGCCAATGGAAAATAAAATGTGAAGTTCTCCCGTTTAATAAATATATCTCCAGGTAGGCGACCTATATATGGAACTTTTCCAGCGATCATTATTAATCCACCAAGCAAAAAAATAACTACTCCTAGAATCAGTAGTATTCTACCAAAGGAATTGAATTCTTCCATGAAGATCACCTCCCTTCAATAATATTGTCTATACTTAGTTGGCCTTCCTGTCTTTCTTGAAAATCTATACCAAAGTATTTATAGGCAAACTCAGTAGCAATTCTTCCCCTAGGGGTTCTATGTAAAAAGCCCAATTGAAGTAAATAAGGTTCATATACATCCTCTACTGTTTCTGATTCTTCACTAGTCGCTGCAGCAAGTGTATCTAAACCCACAGGACCGCCTGAAAATTTTTTAATTATAGTCAACATAAGCTTCCTATCTGTATGATCAAGACCTAGTTTATCTACCTCTAATTTATCTGTGGACCAGACAGCAACTTCTTTGGTGATTACTCCCTGTGCTTCCACCTGAGCGAAATCCCTTACTCTTTTTAATATTCTATTGGCTACCCTTGGAGTTCCTCTGGATCTTCTTGCAATTTCTTCTGCACCCTCATCAGTTATTTCTATTCCAAGGATTCTTGCCGCACGAGTAATAATAATACATAATTCTTTGGTATTATAAAACTCAAGTCTATTTATTACCCCAAATCTGTCTCTTAAAGGTGAAGTGAGCAAACCTGCCCTCGTTGTAGCTCCTATAAGCGTAAATCTTGGAAGATCTATTCTTATAGAACGTGCACTAGGGCCTTTACCAATAACTATATCTAGACAAAAATCCTCCATTGCAGGGTATAGTACTTCCTCTACTGTCCTATTTAGTCGATGTATTTCATCAATAAATAAAACATCCCTAGGCTCTAAATTTGTAAGGATGGCAGCTAGATCACCTGGTCTTTCAATGGCAGGACCAGAGGTTACTCTAATTTGAACTCCCATTTCTGCTGCAATAATATTTGCTAGGGTTGTTTTTCCCAATCCTGGAGGCCCATATAACAAGACATGATCTAATGATTCCTGCCTATTCTGGGCAGCTTTAATGAAAACCTGTAAATTAGATTTGATTTTTTCTTGTCCTATGTATTCTTTTAAACTAAGAGGTCTAAGACTTTCCATTTCGCCATCTTCAGTCATTTTTATGCCAGTAACTAATCTATCTTCCATTTCCAAAGTCAATATCACCTGCCAACTGGTGCCATTTTTTTAAGAACTTTATTTAATAATTCCTCTACTGTAAATATGCTTTTATTTTCTTGTGCTGTTCTGTAAACTATATCCTTTATTTCTCTAGGATTATAACCTAAGGATATCAAAGCATCTATTGTCTCTTCAATAGCTGTGCTTTCCTGTAAAATTGGTGTCGATTCCAAAGCAGATACTTTGCGTGCAACAATAGTTAGGTTTTTTGTCTTATCTTTTAAATCTAAGACTATTCTTTGAGCTGTCTTTTTACCTATACCTGACACTCTTATAAATACATCTAATCTTTCTGTATTAATACCTGAAACAATCTCATCACATGTACATTGAGATAAAATAGCAAGTGCCGCCTTAGGACCAACCCCGTTAACTACCAGTAATAATTTAAATAAATCCAGCTCAGCTTTTTCTAAAAAACCGTACAATTGCATGATGTCTTCTCTAACATGCAAGTGAGTAAATACTTTGATACTACTGCCTATTTCAAGCTTATAGATAGCGGATGAAGGCATAAATAGCATATAGCCTACACCTTGAACATCAATAATAACGTGATCTGTACTAATAGTTTCTATTGTCCCTTTTAAGTGTCCTATCATAATTTTTCCCCTGTCAATACTGAGTTAAGTTTATAAGAGTGGGCATGACAAATAGCAACCGCTAGGGCATCTGCTGCATCATCTGGTTTAGGAATAACATTTAAGCCCAATACTGCTGCAACCATTTTTTGAACCTGTTGTTTGTCAGCCCTACCATAACCAGCTACTGCTTGTTTGACTTGTAAAGGAGTATACTCTCCTATAGGAAGATTCTTCTGTATGCCTGTTAAAAGAATTACCCCCCTTGCCTGTCCTACTGTTAGGGCTGTTCTAGTGTTCTTACTAAAATACAGTTGTTCAACTGCCATATGCTCTGGTTTATATTCACTAATGATTTCGTTAAGCCTGTTATTAATAATACCTAACCTAAATGGCATCGCCATAGATGCTTCTGTTAAAATTGTACCGTATATTATACTGCGATACCTATTTGCATTTACTTCTATAACCCCAAAGCCTGTTGTGGCTGTTCCAGGATCAACACCTAATATTAGCATGGCTGTAACCTCCTAGAACATACTTTCGACATTCACCTGAGGTTTTCCTTTTTTGGGCTGGTATTATATGAATTTTTTGGTTAAAAAGCCATTCGAAATTCGTCTAAGGAATCTAGTGCTTGTAATAATTCCCTCTCATCCTTGAAGTAAGTTGCGCCAGATAAAATATTCTCTCTCCATTTATCAGGTAAGGCCCAAATTGGAATCTCTGTAATGAATAGCAAGTTTTCTTTATAGCTGGGTGGCCCTTGGTAAACTGCAATAAAGTCATCCACAACCCTTAGATGACGCTTATCCCTATCAATAGAACATAACATATCTACTACCTGGGTTGCTATCCATTTTCCTTCTACAAAATCTAATATCCATCCGTCCTCTGGCGGAAAATGTATTAATAGCTCTTCTATATCTAAATCATCCATATTATCTACGTTTAATTCTAGATTACTAGAATCCAGCTCCTCAAAGTGGCCACAGATGGTATGGAACTTTTTGATAGTTATCATATCACCTATTTTTTCTTCTGCACTAACCTCTACAGATTGCGCTTCCAAGGGTTTTAGTGCTTGGGGTAGATTTAATACATTTGTTGTTATTAGAAAAGCAGTCACAAAGCTTAGCAAGGAAACAAAAATAAAAAACAATAAAACGTATTTAAATTTGTTCCATAACATAAATAGCCCTCCTGTTTGGTATAACATCAATTAATTGTATATTATTTCCAAAAAGAGGGCTGATTATTCACTTAAAGTTGTTCCATAATCTCATCAGGTATATCATAGTTTGCATATACTTCTTGTACATCATCATGATCTTCTAATAAATCAATAATTTTCATGACCTGTGCGGCAGTTTTCAGATCATTTATGGTAATCCTGTTTTGCGGTAACATTGTTACTTCAGCTACGTTAAATTTAATGCCTTCTTCCTCTAACTTTTCCTTAACAGATACATAGTTTTCTGGTTCTGTAACGACTTCCACAACTTTATCTTCAATTGTAAAATCTTCTGCTCCAGCCTCAATTAGTTGTAGCATTAACTCTTCTTCATCCATTGAATCCATATCAAAGGTTATTAAACCTTTATTCTCAAAAATCCAACCTACACATCCTGTCTCACCTAAATTACCACCATTTTTTGACAAGATATATCTAATCTCGCTAGCAGTACGGTTCCTGTTATCTGTTAGGATTTTCATTAATATAGCTATTCCTTCTGGTCCATATCCTTCATAACGTGTTTCTTCGTAGTTAACTCCTTCGGCATTACCTGATCCCTTTTGTATTGCCCTTTGAATATTATCATTAGGCATATTAGCCTCTTTCGCTTTTTGAATTACAACCTTTAAGGTTGAGTTACCCTCCGGATCAGGGCCACCGTGTTTAGCAGCAACCATTAATTCACGGCCTATTTTTGTAAATATCTTTCCTTTTTGAGCATCTAACTTTCCTTTACGGTGTTTGATGTTTGCCCATTTAGAGTGTCCTGACATAGAATTTTTACCCCCTATCCAATACCTAATTACATTTATCCGATGACTATCACCGACAGTTTCTAACCTTCATGCAAGTTCTGCTTAATGAGAAAAGCGAATTTAGCAAGTAACTGTACATCTGCAAAAGCAGATGATCATTAAGTTAGCTCCACTTGAAGTCAAGAATTTTATTTATAGAATAAGTTAACTAGGTAATTTTAACACATAAATTGTGTTCTTGGAACCCTTAGTTTCTCCAGTTAATTACACTAAGTAAATGGACACTAAAAGGTAACGGGAAATTCTTTTTCAGGTATTGGCGGCATTTCTCTTTTGTGTTTACTTTTTGCAATTAATTTATCTGCTATATCTACTACTCTTTCTGAAGTATCCTGTTTACACAGATATTTATCAAGTTCCCGATAAGATATACCCATTTCCTCTTCATCAGTTTGGTGTTCCCATAACCCTGCTGAAGGAGCTCTCTGAATAATAGCTTCGGGAATATTAAGATGTTTAGCCAGTTGATATACTTGACACTTGTACAAACCTCCAATGGGTTCCATATCTACCCCGCCATCCCCATATTTAGTGTAGTATCCTGTTAGAATTTCACTTCTATTACCTGTTCCAATTACTAGATAGTTCTTAAGTGAAGCATAATAATAGAGAGTAGTCATACGTAAGCGAGGTTTAATATTGGCTATAGCAATATTATTTTCGTTCTTTGTCATAAGGCTAACCAGCATGGTGTCAAAGACTGGAGACAAATCTGTTTCCACAAATTCCAGATCTAATGCATTTGTAAGAAGATGCCCATACTCAATATCCTTGGGATTACTGTGGCATGGCATTATAACGCCAAGGGTGCCATCAGGATATGCTCTTTTCATTAGGGCTGCAACTACTGCAGAATCAATTCCTCCACTAATACCAAGAACGCCTCCTTTTGCTCCTGCATTAGATATTTTATCTTTTAGCCAGTTAACCAAATACAAGGTAAGATCTTCCATTCTTAACTCCCTTTCATGCTAAAATTAGATCTCTTTAAGAAGTATTTTGTGGTCTACTAAAGCCATTTCTTTTATGGTGGCTTTTATTATTCGACGTTTCCCAAAGATATCTTCTAATATTAATTCATTACCTTGGGGTATTATCTTATCGACATTTTCAAAAAACAATTCTTCTTTATCACCTTTCAATACAAAAGCATTTGCTTCACACATTTTTATCAGCCTCCAATAAGTTTTTTAATTTTAGTACTACATATTCTATAAGGTGTGGCAAAGGTTCATTAATTACCCCTATAATATCAATATTAGATTTATTCATGGGGAGTAGTATTTTTTTTGCTTTTGCCTCACCTATAGCTTTCGCCATTTTTGGTGTTAGTTCTCCAAGCATGGAATTGGCAACCAATATGGCAATAGTACCTAAAATAATATCTACATCTTTAACAGTTTGTATGATAGCATTCTCCCCGGTTGCCCCTTCATTTGCTCCTGCCTTAATCATTGCACTAGTAGCAATACAGTTTGTTCCTAATCCAATTATTTCAACACTCTTAGGTAATTCATGGCGTATTTTATCCGTTAAATGCTTTCCAATTCCACCACCTTGACCATCAATTATAGCGATTTTCATTTATAACATACCTTCCCATATGATTTAATTTTTCAGTAAACTGTTTCATCTTCGTGGCTTTTAAACTAAAAAAGCCATGAAAAATCAAGACCCAGTTTCAGGCGCAAGACTTCCATAGCCTTATTATACCCTTTGTATTACATAATTGATTGGAAAAATTATATAAATACTAGTGTAAAAACATATTTTTAGTATTCTTAATAGGCCTTCATGACCTTGGTTAAATAATATTTCTCTATTTTTCTTTGTAATCCTTCTTTAATAAAGAAATTATATGACTTTATGTTAAGTATATTAAAGCAAAAACAAACTCCTTAAGTTAAATAACCTAAGGGGTTTAAAAAATTAATTCGGCAACGACCTACTCTCCCAGGAAAACCTAGTACCATCGGCGCTGGAGGACTTTACTTCCGTGTTCGGTATGGGAAC
>Ga0209643_1000449_pt1 | contig 76084 bp, 72 predicted proteins | sample AutmiccBRH37_all_FD_187383 | JGI IMG/M metagenome (GOLD analysis project Ga0209643, IMG submission 187383) | Deep subsurface microbial communities from Mt. Terri, Switzerland - Autotrophic microbial communities BRH/37_all (SPAdes) (version 2) | ecosystem: Environmental > Aquatic > Deep... | reverse complement strand
CCCGCCCGCCTCTCTCGTCATGTTTGACGTTCCATGCGGGCGGGACGCCCGCGCTCCGAAGGGGGATCCATCCATGCAGGACGACGAGATCATGGAGCTGGCGCGCGGCGTCGGGCTGGAGAAGGCGGCGGCGCGGTTCCGCGGCGACCTGGAGAAGGCGGTGAGCTTCTCGCGCAGGCTGAAGGATGAGATGCCGCGCGACTTCGACCTCGCCGAGGAGCCGGCGCACGTGCTGCGCCTGAAGGCGGAGCGCTGAGATGACCGATCTGCCGTTCCTGACCGTCGCCGAGGCGTCGGATCTCATCCGCACCAAGACGCTCTCGCCGGTCGAGTATGCCGAGGCGCTGTTCGCCCAGGTCGACCGCTACAACGGAGCGCTCGATGCCTTCATCCTGCCGATGCGCGACGTGGCCATGGCCGAGGCGAAGCGCGCGCAGGAGGAGGTGGCGGCCGGCAACTGGCGGGGGCCGTTCCACGGCGTGCCCTATGGCCTGAAGGACATCGTCGACGTCGAGGGCGTGCCGACCACGGCGCATTCGAAGATCCTGGAGGGCAACGTCGCCAAGCGCGACGCGGCGGTGACGCGCGCCCTGCGCGGTGCCGGCGGCGTGCTGATGGGCAAGCTGTCGACGCACGAGTTCGCCATCGGCGGGCCGTCGCGCGACCTGCCCTGGCCGCCGGCGCGCAATCCGTGGAACCGGACCTGCCATCCGGGCGGCTCGTCGAGCGGGTCGGGGGCGGGCATCGCGGCGGGTTTCTTCCCGGCGGCGATCGGCACGGACACGGGCGGGTCGGTGCGCAACCCGGCATCGCAGTGCGGCATCGTCGGACTGAAGCCGACCTATGGCCGGGTCAGCCGCGCGGGCGTCGTGCCGCTGTCCTTCAGCCTCGACCATGTCGGGCCGATGACGCGCACGGTGGAGGACAACGCGCTGATGCTGAACGTGATCGCCGGGCACGACCCGTCCGATCCGGGCAGCGCGCCGGAGCCGGCCATCGACTACACCGCCGGGATGAAGGACGGGGTGAAGGGACTGCGCATCGGCGTGGTGCGGCGCTTCTACGCGAAGGACATGGTGGCCGACGCCGAGATGGCGGCGTCGATCGAGGCGGCGGTCGAGACGCTGGCCGGCATGGGCGCCAGCGTGACGGAGATCGACCCGGGGCCGTTGCAGGAATACGCGACGGTCAACCGCATCATCCTGCAGTGCGAGGCCTTCGCCATCCACGAGAAGTGGCTGACCGAGCGGCCGGAGGATTATGGTGCGCGGGCGCGCGAGCGGCTGATGGCCGGCGCCTTCTACCGCGCCGTCGACTATGTCCAGGCGCTGCGCATGCGCGGGCGGCTGATCGCGCGCTTCGCCGAGGCGATGCGCGACGTCGACGTGGCGATCACCGCCTCCAGCATGGAGCCGGCCTGCGACCTGGAAGACGACGCGCTGGTCGACCGGACCTATCCGCGGCAGGCGCGGCAGGCGATCAACGTGACGGGCGATCCGGCGCTGGCGCTGCCGACCGGCCTGTCGTCCGCAGGCATGCCGCTGTCGATGCAGATCATCGGCCGGCCGTTCGCCGAGGCTATGGTCTACCGGGTCGGCTATGCCTACGAGCAGGCTGCGGGCTGGCATCTGCGCCGTCCGCCGCTGGAGGCGCTGGCCGCCTGACGGAGACGCTGGCCGACGGGGGAAAGCAGAGGGTCGCGGTGGTGCCGTGGCCCTCGCGGCTCTCCACCGACAGGCCGCCGTCGTGCAGCTTCATCAGTTCGCGCACCAGCGCCAGGCCGAGGCCGGTGCCGCCGGTGGCGCGCCGGCGCGGGTCGTGCGCCTGGTAGAAGGGCTCGCCGATCCGCGCCAGGCCTTCCGCCGGGATGCCGACGCCGGTATCCGACACGGCGATGTCGATGCCGCGGTCGTCCCGGACCCGCACCCGGGCACGGATGGTGCCGGCCGCGGTGAATTTCAGTGCGTTGGAGACGAGGTTCATCAGCATCTGGCGCAGGGCGCGCGGGTCGGCCTTCAGGGCGGGCGCGTCGTCCGGGCACTCCCAGGAGACGCTGAGCGCCCGGCGCCGCGCCTCGGGGCCGAACATGCGCAGTTCGTCGGACAGGAAGCGCTGCAGGTCGACCGGCTCGGGATGCAGCTTCAGGGCGCCGGCCTCGACCTTGCTGAAGTCGAGAAGGTCGTTGATCAGGGCCAACAGATGCTCGCCGGACCGCAGGATGTCGTCGGCATAGTCGACATAGGGTGTCGCGCCGAGCGGGCCGAAGACCTGCTGGCGCATCATGTCGGCGAAGCCGATGATCGCGTTCAGCGGCGTGCGCAGCTCGTGGCTCATGTTGGCGAGGAAGGCTGACTTGGCCTCGCTGACCAGCCGCAGCCGCTCCGAGGTCTCCGACAGTTCCTGCTGCAGGCGCTTCTGCTCGCTGATGTCGACGCGCAGGGTGACCTGCATGCCGCTCTCTGTCTTCATGCGGCGCAGCAGGTGCCATTCCCCGGACGGCAGCCGCCGCTCGCTCGGACGGTCGTTGGGTGCGCGGAACTCGGCCAGGCGGCGGGCGGTGAAGCCGGCGGGATCCTGATAGGCCTGCTGCTCGACATAGATCCGGGCGGCGATGGTGCGGCGGATCAGCTCCTCGAACTTCAGCCCCGCCAGTTCTTCTTCCGGCGGGTGGTTGGGGTAGAGTTCGTGGAAGCGGCGGTTGCCGAAGACGTAGCGCTCCTCGGCGTCGTAGACGACCAGCGACGCGTCGATGCTGTCGAGGATTTCGGCGAGGATCTCCGGGTCGGCGCGCGGTGCCGACGGCGCGGCCGGGCGAAGCTCCAGCGCCCAGCCGCCGTTGGAGAGGCGCCGCGCCGTGACGGCGCAGCCGCTGGCGGTGCGGGTCGTGCGCCCGTCCTCGATGCCGGCGACCGTGGACGCGACCGCCGCCGCGACGGCGGCATCCTCGGCCGCCACGCCCAGAAGGTCCGGGCAACGGTCGGTATAGGCCACCACCGTGCAGGCGTCGTCCAGCAGCACCGTCCCTCCAGACCGGTTCTCGGCAGTCGGCTGCTCCGGGGTACCCATGACCATGAATGAACGGCTTTTTGCTTGAACGCGGAAGAGCAATCTCACAGCGAGATTGTATCGGAAGTTAACGCGCGACATGCCCTTTCGTCGCGGACCCGCGGCGGATCCGTCCGGGTCTTTGGGGTCGCCGCTCCGCCCGGACCGCGGACGGCCGCGGCTGGCGGTTCCGCGCCGGCTGGCCGATACTCGTCCGCGCAACCCGAACGACGAGAGAAGCGGGAGGACGAGATGGATTTCGGCGTCGCCTATTTCCCGACGGACTATTCGATGAAGCCGGCCGACATGGGGCGGGCGCTGGAGGAGCGGGGGTTCGAATCGCTCTGGGTGGCGGAACATTCGCACATCCCGCTGACCCGAAAGTCGCCCTTCGGCGGCGGCGGCGACCTGCCGAAGCAGTATTACGACGTGATGGACCCCTTCGTGGCGCTGGCGACGGTCGCGTCGGTGACGACGAAGCTGAAGCTGGGCACCGGCATCTGCCTCGTCGTGCAGCGCGATCCGATCCAGACGGCGAAGGAGGTGGCGAGCCTCGACCAGCTGTCGAACGGCCGCTTCGTCTTCGGCATCGGCGGCGGCTGGAACCAGGACGAAATGGAGGACCACGGCACGGTCTTCGAGACGCGCTTCAAGCTGATGCGCGAGCGCATCGAGGCGATGAAGGAGATCTGGACCAAGACGAAGCCGGAATATCATGGCGACCTGGTCGACTTCCCGCCGATGATGACCTGGCCGAAGCCGGTGCAGAAGCCGCACCCGCCGATCATAGTCGGCGGCGCCTTCCCGCACGCCGCCAAGCGCGCCCTGCGCTACGGCGACGGCTGGATGCCGCTCGGCAGCCGCGGCACCGACCTCGCCGAGACCTTCCCCCGCTTCCGCCAGATGGCGGCGGAGGCGGGGCGCGACCCGGCGTCGCTGGAACTGGTCGCCTACCAGACCGCGCACGAGAGCGACCGGGTGAAGCGCCTGACCGAGGCGGGGGCGACGCGCATCTGCTTCAGCGTGCCGCCGCTGCCCGACGCAGAGATGCTGCCGAAGCTGGACGAACTGGCGAAGGTGGCGGGGCTCTGACTACGCCCTCCCGGACGACGCCCTCCCGGACGACGCCCTCCCGGACGACGCCGGAGCGAAAGAAGAAGGGCGGCGCCGCGGCGCCGCCCTTCGTTCTCCCGCTCGGTCCGATCAGGCCGTCATCAGCAGGAAGCGGACGTGCTTGTCGTACTGGGACAGCACGTCGCCGATGATCTGCTCCTTAGTGTAGCCCATCACGTCGTAATGCTGCGGGCCCTCGAGCAGGCGGACGTCGGCGCGGTAGTAGCGCCGCGTCTCCTCCGCCCGGCGCCGGGCGCGCGTGTCGGGCACGGCGAAGGCGGGTGCCGAGTAGCCGTGCGCCCGGACGACGTAGAGGAATTCGCGGGCACCCTCGTGGTTGACGGTAAGGGAGACCTCGCGCTCGCCGACGTCGATGACGGGCTTCAGGGTCGTCTGCTCGAGTTCCTGCGCCACCTCGCGCAGCGCCGGCTCGACCGTGTCCCGCAGGAAACGTTCGACCTCCTCGCGACGCGGATAGGTGACGATGGTCTTCAGCCATTGCTGCCAGGGCACGGCGGCGCCGCGGATATGGATGGCCGGCGGCATCTCCAGCACGACCTGGCGCTGCGCCTCCATGCGCAGGCCGCGCAGCAGCCCATAGCAGACGAACAGCATGACGAAGGCGAACGGCAGGGCCGCCGCGATCGACGCGGTCTGCAGCGCCTGCAGGCCGCCCGCCAGCAGCAGGACCGCGGCGACGAGCCCCTCGGTGGTGGCCCAGAAGATCCGCTGCCAGACCGGCGGGTCGTCGATGCCGCCCGACGTGATGGTGTCGATGACCAGCGAGCCCGAGTCCGATGAGGTGACGAAGAAGGTCACGACCAGGATGGTGGCGATCAGCGAGGTGACGCCCGACCAGGGGAAATATTCGAGGAAGTGGAAGAGGGCGGTCGGCACGCTGTCGGCGACGGCGGCGGCCATCGCCCCGTCGGCGATGCCGAGGTCGAGGTCGAGCGCCGTGTTGCCGAAGAAGGTGAGCCACATGAAGGTGAAGCCGACCGGCACCAGCATCACGCCGAGCACGAACTCGCGGATGGTGCGGCCGCGCGAGACGCGGGCGATGAACATGCCGACGAAGGGCGACCACGCAATCCACCACGCCCAGTAGAAGAGCGTCCAGCCGCCGATCCAGGTGTTCGGCTCGTAGGCGTAGAGGCGGAACGTCATGTTCACGACGTTGCTGAGATAGGCGCCGATGTTCTGGACCAGCGCCTGGAACAGGAAGAGCGTCGGCCCGACCGCGACGACGAACAGCATCAGGGCGAGGGCGAGGATGAGGTTCAGTTCGCTGAGGCGGCGGATGCCGACGTCGAGGCCGGCGACCACCGAGATGGTGGCGAGGACGGTGATGATGGCGATCAGCACCAGCTGGACGCCCACCGTCTCCGGCACGCCGAAGAGGTAGGTGAGGCCGGCGTTGATCTGCAGCACGCCGAGGCCGAGCGAGGTCGCCACGCCGAACATCGTGCCCAGCACGGCGAAGGTGTCGACGAGATGGCCCCAGCCACCCCGGATACGCTCGCCGATGATGGGATAGAGCGCGGAGCGGACCGTGAGGGGCAGGCCATGCCGGAACGAGAAGTAGGCGAGAGACAGGCCGATGACCGCGTAGATCGCCCAGGCGTGCAGGCCCCAGTGGAAGAAGGTGATGACCATCGCCTGGCGCGCCGCATCGATGGTGCCGCCCTCGCCGACCGGCGGCGTAGTGTAGTGCATGATCGGCTCGGCCACGCCGAAGAACATGAGGCCGATGCCCATGCCGGCGCTGAACAGCATCGCGAACCAGGAGAGGTAGGTGTAGTCCGGCGTTGAATCGTCCGGGCCGAGCCGGACGTTGCCGTGCGTGCTGAGCGCCAGCCCGAAGGCGAACACGATGAAGATCGCCACGGTCAGGACGTAGAACCAGCCGAACGTCGCGACGATCCAGTCCTGTACGGAACTGAACACATCGCTGGCGAGCTCGGGCATTGCAGCACCGAAGACGACAAATAGCACGATCAGGATAGCCGACCCGAAGAAGACGGGTGCACATATCTGATAGGCGGGCTTTTCCGCCGCTGGTTCCGCTTCGGTGGCCATTCCGGCTCTCCCCTTTCGTCTCGGCATGACTGTCCGACAGTCTGGACTCCCGGACTCGCGGGGTCGACCCGTAATCGCCCCCGAGACCTGGAACGTCTCAGCGGCGAAATCGTGCGAGCCGACAGCCGGCTTCGGAAAGATCGGCGGGGAATCGATCGCCGGCAAAGTAGTCGAGTTCGTCGCGTCGCCTGTCTGTCACCTCGTCGAGTTCGCCGAGGCCGGCGTCCGGGATGCCGGGATGGCACATGACCAGCGGCAGGGGCCCCGGATACATGAGGAATCGGCGGAAGAGCGCGCCGAAATCTTCGTCGGGGCGGAAACCGTTCACGCCGGCGAAGCCCCGGTTCGTCGCGATGCCGGCCGCCGCGCAGCGCCGCACCAGTCCGCGCGACAGCACGGACAGAAGCAGCGCCTTCGGCGCGGCGACACGGCGGCCGAGAATCGCGGGGAGTCCTTCGGCGCAGGAGCGGACATAGAGCCGCCGCGGGTCGAGGCGGCGGCGGACGAGGTCGAGCACGACGTCGCGGACGCCCGGCAGGATGTGGACGTGCTGGTGGCCGTCGAGGAAATCCGGCGGCCGCCCCGTCGCCGCGAGGAACGCGTCGAGCTGGCGCTCCAGTTCGGCGGCGATCTCGGGCTCGTCCAAGCGGCGGGCCATCGCGGCGCGCATGAGCGTGCCGATGTCCGGGAGCCGTCCGTCCGGCGCGAGCCGCGGCATCGGCCCGAGCGGCGCGAGGCGGGTGAGGGTCAGGTGCAGGCCGATATCGGCGCGGCCGGAGAGGCCGGCGAGGTCGCCGGCGGCGGCCGGCCACGCGGACGCGACGCTCATGCAGCTGGTCGCGGAGAGGCGCCCGGCGGCGAGCAGATCGGCTATTCCGCGACTGACCCCGGCGGTCAGACCGTAGTCGTCGGCGCACAGTATGACGGGACGTGCATCGGACATTGCGAATCGACTTGAAAGCAACGGGAGCCTGGGTCAGCTATTACCGCCATCGCACCCGCATGCGCCAGGAACAGAGCGCGACGCGGGGCGGGGGGCGGCAGCGGCACATGCTTTCGATCGTCATTCCGGCGAAGAACGAGGCGGGGAACGTCGACGCGCTCGTGGCCCGCTTGCGACCGGTCCTCGACGCCCTCGGCATGGCGTCCGAGGTGATCTTCGTCGACGACGGCAGCACAGACGCCACGGTCGAGCGGGTGCGGGCGTGCCGGCACGACGACCGCCGAATCAAGCTGCTCGGCCTGTCGCGCAATTTCGGCAAGGACATCGCCATCGCCGCCGGCCTGCGCCACGCCTCGGGACAGGCGGTGGTGCTGATGGACGCCGACCTGCAGCACCCGCCGGAACTGCTGCACGAGCTGGTCGCGCGGTGGCGCGAAGGCTTCGAGGTGGTCTACGCCCAGCGGCGCGACCGCGCCTATCAGTCCGCGGCGCAGCGCTGGAGCAGCCGGCTGTTCTATCGCCTGTTCGCGCGGATCGCGGAGATCGACCTGCCGCAGGGCGTCGGCGACTTCGCGCTGTTCGACCGCAAGGTGGTGCGGGCGCTGAACGCGATGCCGGAGCGCACCCGCTTCGCCAAGGGGCTCTACGCCTGGGTCGGCTTCCGCCAGTGCGGGGTGCCCTTCGACATCGGCGAGCGCCATTCCGGCCGGACGACGTGGAGCTTTTGGAAGCTCTGGCTGTTCGCGCTGGATGGGCTGACCGCCTTCAGCACCATGCCGCTTCGGGTCTGGTCCTATGTCGGGCTCGCGGTGTCGGCGGTGGCACTGATCTTCGGTGTCTGGATCCTGGTGAAGACCCTGGTGCTGGGGGTCGAGGTGCCCGGCTATCCGTCGCTGATGGTGGCGGTGAGCCTGTTCGCCGGCATCCAGCTCATCACCCTCGGGGTGCTCGGCGAGTATCTCGGCCGGATATTCACCGAAGTGAAACGGCGGCCGCTGTATCTGGTGCGCGAGGCGATCGGCCTGGAACCGGAGGCACCGGAGGTCTGGACCGGCGCAGCGGCCCCGGCCGCCCAGCACCACACGAGCCCCTGACCTCACCGTCCCCCGAACGCACCGCCGAGCCGCACAGCCCCATGCACGCACCGGCCCTCGCCAGTCCCGACCCGCTGCTGCGCCCGACGACGTGCGACTGGCCGCTGTGGGCGTCGCTCGCCTCGGTCGCGGGGATATGGGCGTTCCTCGCCTGGCCGTGGCTGGTCGACGGGCTGATCATCCCCTGGGACGCCAAGAACCACTTCTACCCGCTGCTGCGCTTCGTCGCGCAGTCGCTGCACGACGGCCAGTCGCCGGCCTGGAACCCGTACCACATGGGCGGATATCCGATGATCTCGGATCCGCAGTCGATGCTGTTCTCGCCGCTGATGCTCGGTCTGGCGGCGCTGGTGGAGCGGCCGTCCATGCGCATGGTCGACGCGGCACAGCTGCTGCACCTGCTGATCGGCGGCATCGGGATCGTCCTGCTCTGCCGCAGCCACCGGTGGATCGCGCCCGCCGGGCTGCTGGCGGCAACGGTCTACATGTTCGGCGGGTCGGCGGCGGCGCGGCTGCAGCACACCGGGATCATCCTGAGCTACGGCTGGCTGCCGCTGGCCTTCTGGCTGCTGAAGGAGACGGTAGACCGGTCGGAGGCGGGCCGGCGGAGCGTCGGGTGGGCCGCCGGCTTCGGCCTCGTCGCCGCGGTCATGGCGGCGAACCGCGACCAGATCGCCTTCCTCGCCTGCATGACCATGGTCGCCTACGTTGCCCACCGCGCGGCGACGGCGGCCGACCTGCGCGCTTTCGCGAACGCCTGCTGGCGTCCCGGGCTCACCGCGATCGCGACCGGCATCGCCGTGCTGGCGCTGCCGGTGCTGCTCACCCTGCAGTTCCTGGGTCTCAGCAACCGGCCGGAAATCTCCTTCGATCTCGCGATCACCGGCTCGCTCAACCCGGTGAACTTCATCACGGCGCTGGTGCCCGACTACTTCAAGTCGCTGAACGGCTTCTCCGGCTATTGGGGACCCGGCGGACTGCCCTGGGCGGAACGCGACTGGACCGACCGGGCGACCGACTATCTCTATCTGGGCATCCTGCCGGTGGTGCTCGTGCTGCGCTACGGCGTCCTCGCCGGCTGGCTGGCGGCGCGGGAGGTGCGTTTCTACGCCGGCGTCCTGGTCGTCATGATCTTCTACGCCGTCGGGAGCCACACGCCCGTCTTCGAATTCCTCTACGAGGCCGTACCCGGCGTCGATCTCTACCGGCGGCCGGCCGACGCCACCTTCCTGGTCGGCTTCGCGCTGGCCCTGTGCGCGGGATACCTGCTGCACCGGCTGGCGGCGGGCGACACGGGACGGCTGCGCCGGCCCGCCCTGACGATCGGCGCGGCGGCCGCGGTCGCCGCGACCGGCTTCGCCGGCTGGCTGGCCTGGACGCACGGCGAGCTTCACTGGGCGCTTCTCCAGATGACCGAGGCGGCCCTCTGGATCGCCGTCGCCGCGGGCATCGCGGCCCTCGTCGCCCGGTCGGGTCCGGGCGGGCACGCCGCGTTGGGCCTGGCACTGACGCTGCTCGTTCTCGACCTGCGGCTCCACAATTCCGGCACGGTCCTGAACGCCCATTCGCCCGACACGGTGGCCACGTTCGAGGCGCCGGAGGGCGACGTCGTGGCCGGCGTACTGCAGGAATATCTGAGCACCGCCGAGGAACGCGGCGGCGGCCCGTACCGCGCCGAGGTGATCGGCCTGGGCGGCGCCTGGCAGAACGCGCCGATGGTCTTCGATATCGAATCGACGCTGGGCTACAACCCGCTGCGTCTCGAAGCCTACGAGGAGGCGACGGGGGCGACGGAGAGCTCGCACATGTCGAAGCGGCGCTTCTCCAAGCTGATGGGCAGCTACCGCTCGACGCTGGCGAACATGCTGGGCATCCGCTTCATCTGCACGGCCGCGCCGATCGAGACGCTGGACCCGAGCCTGAAGCCGGGCGACATGCGCCTGGTCGACCAGATCGGCCGCGTGCGGATCTACGAGAATGCCGGTGCCATGCCGCGGGCGATGCTGGTGCCGCGGGCGATCGCCGCCGACGCCGACAAGATTCTGCGCTCCGGCGTGATGCCGCCGCTCGACTATCGCGCGACGGCGCTGATCGAGGACCTGCCGCCGTCCTGGACGAACCCGCCGCCGGCCGGCCGCGCAGCCGCCAACGGGGGCAGGGCGCCCATCGGCAGCGCGCCCATCGGCGGTGCAATGACCGGTAGCGCGACGGTGGCCGACTATTCCAACACGGAGGTGCGTGTCGAGGTGAACGCGGCGCAGCGGTCGTTCCTGGTGCTCAACGACCTCTGGTATCCGTCCTGGCGGGCCTATGTGGACGGCGAGGAGCGGCCGATCCACCGGGCCAACGTGCTGTTCCGCGCCGTCGAGGTGCCGCCGGGCCGGCACACGGTGGTGTTCAGCTTCGAGCCCTTCGCCCTGGAGAATCTGATCGCGGCGCTGGTGTCGGTGGAAGACAAGGTCCGATGAGCGGCTGCAGCGAATGAGCGGCTGGCTCGCCTTCTGGAACCGGCCGCACCGGATCTACGTCAACGACACCCATCTGCGCGTGCACTATCGCCGGGTGGCCGACGACCTGATCGCCGTCGTGCCGGACGGTGCCGCGGCGGTCCTGGACTATGGCTGCGGGCTGGCACTGGAGGCGGCGCGCGTCGCGGAACGGGTGGAACGGCTCTACCTCTATGACGCGGCGGAGGCGGTGCGCGCGCGGCTGGCGGCGCTGCACGGCGGGAGCGCGCGCATCGCCATCCTCGACGAGGCGGGACTCGCGACCCTGCCCGAGGGTAGCATCGACCTGATCATGGTGAACTCGGTCGTCCAGTATCTCTCGCGCGACGAACTGGCCGCACTGCTGGTCCGGGCGCGCGGCCTGCTGCGGCGCGACGGCCGGCTGGTGGTCGCCGACGTGATCCCGCCGGACGGAAACGTCGCGGCGGACGTCGCCTCGCTGCTGCGCACCGCGCGGCGCGGTGGCTTCCTTCTGGCGGCGCTGGGCGGGCTGGCGGCGACGGCGGTCTCGGACTACGGCCGGATGCGGCGCACGCTGCGCCTGTCGCACTATGCGCCGGACGCGTTCCTGGCGCTGGCGGCGGAGCACGGATTCGGCGGAGTGCGCGAGGACCGCAACCTGGGCTTCAATCCGCGGCGGATGACCTTCACGCTCCGGCCGACGGCCTGAGGCGGGGGAGCGGCATGAGGGCCTGGGCGCCGAAGCGCCTGTTCCGCGACGTCTCCTGGTTCCTGGTCGCAGGACTGGCCGCCGCGGTCGTGCAGTATGGCAGCCTGCTGCTGTTCGCCGAACTGGCCGACCTGGACCCGGTGCTGGGCTCGTTCCTCGCCTTCGTCGCCGGCGGCGTGGCGAGCTACCTGCTGAACCACCGCTTCACCTTCAACGCGACCAGCCGGCACAGCGAGGCCGCGCCGCGCTTCTTCTTCCTGGCGGGGCTCGGCCTGGTGCTGAACACGCTGCTGATGGCGCTGCTGGTGAAGGTGCTGGGGCTGCACTACCTTCCGTCGCAGATCTTCACCACGGGTGTGCTGATGGTCTGGAACTTCGTCGCCTATCGCATCTTCGCCTTCCGCTGAGGTGGCCGCGATGGAAACGCGCATCTATTCCGGCTCGTCCTTCGAGCGCGACCTGAACTATGCCCGCGCCGTGGTCGACGGCGACTGGGTGCACGTCTCCGGCACCACCGGCTTCGACGCCGCGACGATGTGCTTCGCCGAGACGGCCGAAGAACAGGCCGAACAGTGCTTCGCGACGATCGCCGCCGCACTGGCCGAGGCCGGCAGCGGCATGGAGAAGGTCGTGCGCTGCCGCGTCTACGTGACCAGCGCCGAAGACTTCGAGCGCGCTAGGCCGGTGCTGGCGAAGCACTGGGCCGCCTGCCGCCCGGCCGCGACGGCGGTGGTGTGCGGCCTGATCGATCCGCGCATGAAGATCGAGATCGAGGTGACCGCGCGTCGCTGAACGTCCGCCGCGGCCGGGCGGAGCGTATCGAGCCGTTGTGATGCACGTCATCGCGGCGGCGATCATGCGTTGTGGAGCGCAAGTGCCGACTGGTACACCGATAGCGGCGATGCGGTAACCGCCGGCGTGTGACGGAGGCGAGCATGCGGATCTTTCCCACCCTTCTCGCCGGCCTGCTGGTCTTCGGGTCGGCCTCCGTGGCCGCGGCACAGCAGGCGCAGCGGTTCAGACCGGTCGCGATCATGGATCCGTCGGGTTTCGAACGGCCGATGCCGGCGGCGCACATCATGATTCCCGCGGACTGGCAGGCGCAGGGCGGTGTGCGCTGGAACCCGCAGGCGCCGTGTCAGAGCGACGTCGTGCAGCATCAGTGGAGCGCCACCGACCCCAGCGGCCGCTTCGGCGTGGAAGTCCTGCCGACGACGGGACGGCAGTGGTCGACGCTGCCCTACCCGCTGCCCGGATGCGACAATCTGATGGTCCGCTCGGTGCAGGAGTATCTGCAGGCGCTGGTCCAGGTCATGCGCCAGGGCGCGACAGTACTGGACTTCCGGCCCCGTCCGGACCTGGTGGCCGAATTGGCCCCGGTCGCTGGCGCCATGCAGGCGGGCGACCCGAACAGACGCAGCTGGTTCGAGGTCGGCGACATCCTGATCGGTTACCAGGGCCCATCCGGCCCGATGCGTGAAATGATCGGCGCGGTGGTGCTGTTCAACGTCATGCAGATGCCGGGCCTGCAGGGGACCGATGCGTTCGTGATGGGCATCAGCCTGCCGAGCTTCGCCGCGCGCGCACCGGAAGGCCAGCTGGACTTCCAGCTGGCCGACACGATCCGGCGTTCGTTCAAGCCGGACCCGGAATGGTCGATGCGCCGGCAGGAGGGCCAGCGGGCGGTGGCGGAAATCAACGCCCGCGGCGCCAGGGACCGCGCACGGCAGAACGCCGAGGCGCAGGCGCGCATCGGGCGGACCTACGGCGAGATCGGCGACATCATCAACCAGGGCTACAAGGACCGCCAGGCGATGATCGACCGCGGCCAGGAGAGCTGGTCGCTGATGACGCGCGAGCAGGAAGTCTATCGCGATCCGATGGCGTCGGGCGGACAGGTCGAACTGCCGAACACCTACAACCACGCCTGGCGCCTGCAGGACGGCACCTACATGATGACCGACAATCCCAACCTGAACCCCAACGTCGACATGGGGGTCGCCGCGGAGCGGCTGCAGCGGGCGCGGTAGGCGCCCGCCGCGGCGATCAGGGGCGCATGCCGATGGGCCGCGGGCCCGGCGTGCGCAGGGGCTCGGCGAGGTTGGCGAAGTCGCAGAGCAGGCGGCGCGTGTCGCGCGGGTCGATGATCTCCTCGATCCAGAAGGTCTCGGCCGTGCGGAAGGGCGAGCGCAGCAGGTTGAGGCGCTTCTCGATCTCCTTCAGCTTCGCCACCGGATCAGCGGCGGCCTCGATCTCGGCGCGATAGGCCGCCTCAATGCCGCCCTCCAGCGGCAGCGAGCCCCACCAGGCCGACAGCCAGGCGTAGCGCACGGCGTAGCGGCTCGACGGCTGGTGCGCGCTGCCGGCGACGCCGAAGGCGCTGCGCACGATGATCGAGCACCAGGGGACGGTCGACTGGTTGATCGCCGTCATGGTGCGCACGCCCTCGCGGATCGTGCCGGTGCGCTCGGCCTCCAGCCCGACCAGGAAGCCGGGACAGTCGGCGAGATAGACGACGGGCAGGTGGAACGTCTCCGCCGTATCGACGAAGCGCGTGATCTTGCGGCAGGCGTCGGCCGACCATGCGCCGCCGTAGAAGAAGGGATCGCTCGCCATCAGCGCCACCGGCACGCCGTCGAGCCGGGCGAAGCCGGTGATGATCGAGCGGCCGTACATGCGGCCCATCTCGAAGAAGGAGCCCTTGTCGACCACCGAGTCGATGATCGCGCGCATCTTGTAGACCTTGCGCCGCTCGCGCGGGACGGCGTCGAACAGCTTCTCGTCGGCGCGCTTGGGGTCGTCGTCGCGGGGGCCGCGCGGCGAGACGTCGTAGACCGAGGAGGGCAGGTAGGAGAGGAATTTGCGCGCCGCCTCGAACGCCTCCTCCTCGGTGTCGACGGCATGGTCGACGGCACCCGCCTTGGTCTGGATCTCCCAGCCGCCGAGTTCCTGTTTGGTGAGGTTGCTGCCGGTGCCGGAGACGACGGGCGGGCCGGCGACGAACATCGCCGAGGTGTTCTTGGTCATCACGCTGTAGTGGCTGACCGTGAGGCGCGCCGCACCCAGGCCGGCGACCGAGCCGAGGCCGAGGCCGACCACCGGCACCGTGCCCATGTTGGCGGCGCAGAGGTGGAAGCCGCTCGACTGGCCGGTGCCGCCGGGCAGGTTGGCGCGGCCCTTGGTCTCGATCGTCTTGACCGAGCCGCCGCCGCCCGAGCCCTCGATGATGCGGATGAGCGGCAGGCGCAGCGCGTTTGCCATGCTCTCCGCCATCTGCGGCTTCTCCTTGATGGTCGCGTCGGCGGAGCCGCCGCGCACCGTGAAGTCGTCGCCGACCACGACGACCGGCCGGCCGTCGACGGTGCCGCGGCCGAGGACGCAGTTGGCCGGCAGCAGGTCGAGCAGCTTGCCCTCTTCGTCGTAGCTGGCCGTACCGGTGACCGAGCCGATCTCCAGAAAGCTGCCGTCGTCGAGCATGCCGTCGATGCGCTCGCGGACCGTCAGGCGTCCGCCGTCGTGCTGGCGTTTCACCTTGTCGGCGCCGCCCATGCGCCGCGCCAGCTTCTGCCGCTCGCGCAGCTCCTCGAGTTCAGGGTGCCAGTTCACGTGAAGTATCTCCTGCCTGCCGACGGCGGCCGTGATCGCATAATGTCCGGGCAAGTACAGCCGGGCGTGCGGAGTCCTGCAAGAGGAGACCACGAATCCGTCTCAGGCGGGCGAAGACTTCAGAACAAGCGCGGGTCGAGCCTGAAGGGCTCGGCGGCGGCGATTTCGATCTCGTCTGCACGGGGGTGGCGGTTGTTGACGAGCAGGTTCATGTCGGGCGAGCCGTCGAGGGGCACGATGGCCGAGGGTACGCGGAGCAGGGGCGACCCGCCGGCGCGGTGCCACCGGTCGCCGCGCCGCTGCGTCCAGTCCTCCCGCCGCTGCCATTCGGCGGGGAGGTCCGCCGGCTCCACCGTCTCGATCTCCAGCGCGTCGGGCACACGGTAGCGCACCATCACGAGATCGGGCAGGAGGTCGGGGTCCTGGACGTGGACCAGCTTCTCCAGGACGCAGAGCGAAGGAGACGTCGCGCAGTAGGTTACTGCATGTCCCGCGGTATTCCAGCGGCCGTCGTAGAGCAGGCCGTAGCCGCCGTCGAAGCGCATGACGTGCTCGCGGCCCGACAGGCGCCAGAGGATCATCAGGCGGCGGCACCCCAGGCGATCTTGGCGAGGATCGTCTCGATCAGGCGCGCGCCCGCCTCGGTCCGCGCGACGTCGAGGGGCGTCTCGCCGCTCAACTCCGCCAGGGGGCGGCGAAGCCAGACAGCCGCCTTCTCCCGATCCGCGAACGTGTCCTCGGCGAGAGTCTGGATCCGCAGCAGGCGCACCGCGCGATCCGATTCATCTATGGTCAACGGCTGCTTCCTGTCCGCCCTATGGCGGCGGGTCCGCTGCGGAATGACGAACCGCTCGATCTCCTGGTCCGAGAGGCCCGCCTGGGCGAGCCCTTTGAGCGCGGCAAGCGGAAGGCGGTTGCTCACCGCGAGGGCCAGTTCCGCCTGCGACCGCACGACGCTGCCCAGGACCGCCGGTCCACCCAGTTTCCGGGCGACCTCTTCCACGACGACCGACATTGAAGAACCTCACCTGAGGGTGGCGGCAATCTGCCGTCAATATGATGGCGATTTGCCGCAAAGGGAAGAGGAGGCGGATACGCTGGAATATGCCGTTCAGTGCCCGGCATCCGCTCGCCCTGCGCCTGCGGGCGCTTTCAAATCGGCCGCGGCTCCCTTAGGCTCCGCTGCGAACGAGGGTGAGGGAGAGCGGCACATGGCACGGTATCGGATCGCGGCGATTCCGGGCGACGGCATCGGTAAGGAAGTGGTGCCCGAAGGCATCCGGGTGCTCGATGCGGTCGGCACGCGCTTCGGCCTCTCGTTCGAGTACGGGCATTTCGACTGGAGCTGCGAGACCTACAAGGAGACCGGCCGCTTCATGCCGCCGGACGGCATCGACCAGTTGCGCGCCTATGATTCGATCTATCTGGGCGCCGTCGGCTTTCCGGGCGTACCGGACCACGTGTCGCTCTGGGGCCTGCTGATCCCGATCCGGCGCGAGTTCGAGCAGTACGTCAACCTGCGGCCAGTGCGCCTGATGAAGGGCGCCAACACGCCGCTTGCCAACCGCACCGCCGCCGACATCGACTTCTATGTCGTCCGCGAGAACTGCGAGGGCGAATATTCCGAGATCGGCGGGCGGCTCTACCGCGACACCGATGCCGAGATGGCGGTGCAGGAGACGGTGTTCACGCGCCGCGGCGTCGACCGGATCCTGAAGTTCGCCTTCGAACTGGCGCAGTCGCGGCCGAAGAAGCACCTGACCTCGGCGACCAAGTCGAACGGCATCATCCACACGATGCCGTACTGGGACGAGCGGGTGAAGGTCGTGTCGGAAGGCTATCCCGACGTGAAGTGGGACCAGTTCCACATCGACATCCTGTGCGCGCATTTCGTGCAGCACCCGGACTGGTTCGACGTGGTGGTGGGCTCGAACCTGTTCGGCGACATCCTCTCGGACCTGGGGCCGGCGGTGGCCGGGTCGATCGGCATCGCGCCGTCCTCGAACATCAATCCCGAGCGCAACCATCCGTCGATGTTCGAGCCGGTGCACGGCTCGGCGCCGGACATCGCCGGCAAATGGGTCGCCAACCCGATCGGCCAGATCTGGTCGGGGGCCATGATGCTCGACCATCTGGGGCATTCCGAAGCGGCGCGTGCGATCGAGCGGGCCATCGAGATCGTCCTGACCGAGGGCGGGCCGCGCACCCGCGACATGGGCGGCAATGCCGGCACCGAGGATGTCGGCAAGGCCATCGCCGAAGCGGTGAAGACCGCATGAGCGGCGCCGCGCCATGAGCGGGCAGGGGGCGGGGCCGACGATCCCGCCGGCCGCCTGGTTCGAGGACTTCGTCGTCGGCGGCCGCTGGTCGACCGGCGGCTACACCTTCTCGGAGGGCGAGGTCATCGACTTCGCCTTTCGCTTCGACCCGCAGCCCTTCCACATCGACGCCGAGGCCGCGAAGGCCAGCATGTGGGGCGGCCTGATCGTCAGCGGCTTCCATACGCTGTCGGTCGCCTTCCGGCTCGTCTATCAGAGCGGGCCGCTCAATCCGCACAATATCGGCGGCAAGGGCATTGACGAGGTCCGCTGGCACCGGGCCGTGCGCCCCGGCGACACGATCCGCGTGGATGTCGAGGTCCTTTCGGCGACCGCGTCGAAGCGGCAGCCCGATCGCGGCACCGTCGTGCTGCGGTATAATGTCGCAAATCAGCATGGCGCGGTCGTCCTGACGGCGGACTTCCTGCATGTGGTCGCCTGCCGGCCATAGGGACGGCGGCCCCCGGCCGGCGCGGCCGTCTCCGAAAGTTCCATCCGCCTTCTTCAATATGGCGTGAGCCCACCGCCGCGCCGCGGCGGTGCCATTGTACCCAATGCAATCCGATATCAAATAGGTGTTCAGACGGGAACTCTTGCGGCCCGAACCCGTGCAGCCGGATTTTTACTCAGGCACTTATCTGCGGGCGCAAAGAAGATCGCCAGTAGTGCCATGTACATCTTCGTGCGTCCTGGTCTTTCCCGCCCCTGGCGATGTGACCATTGGCGCGTGTGTCGCCCGGTTCTGGCTCGACTGCTCCGTGCGGAGCCTTCGTCGAACACTTCTATTATGTTCACAACAATTGTTACATTAGTCTTTTGGTCTGACTATTTGACCAACTGCCTCAAGAACAATACAGTTCGCTCCCTTGAAATACACATAGCCAGGGATTCCTTGGACGGCCTGCTTGTGCAGGCTCCCGCGAATCCGGTTTCCGGGGCCTGAGTCGCATGCATGGGATCGAGAGCGAGGTGAAGGCGCCCGAAAGCCTCATGTCCTGCCCGATCTTGCCGCAAGACGAGGCTTTCCGGTGCACGCCGCTCTCGCTGCCGTCGAGGGCACTCATCCTGCGTGCGGGCGAGGCCGTCGACCGGGTCTGCGCCATCCGCGAGGGTTGGGCATTTTCGTTCCGGGTCATGTCCGACGGTCGCCGCCAGATCGTCACCTTCCATCTCGCCGGTGACATCCTGGGCGTCGAGTGCCTGCTGGGCAAGCCTTCGGCCCTGTCGGTCCAGGCCATCACCCCCGTCTCGCTCTGCGCCTATCCCGCCGCCGAGGTGCCGCGGCTCCTGCACAGCTATCCGGAGGTCCAGGCGCACGTCCTGCAGGTGCTCGTCGCGGATCGTCTCGAGCGCGACGAGCGGATCCTGACCCTGGGTGCGAGGCTGGCCATCCAGTCCTTCGCCTGCTTCGTGCTGGACCTGTACGACCGGCTCTGCAAACGGCATCTCCAGTCTGCCAAAGGCTTCTCTTGCCCGCTGACCCAGGAAATGGTCGCGGACGCCCTGGGCATGACCAAGGTGCATGTCAGCCGCACCCTGGCGACACTGCGCCGCCAGGGCGTGCTCGACCTGCGTGGCGGCCAGATGGTCCTTCAGGACATTCCTGCGCTGCGGCGTCTCGCCGGGCACGCGGCGGCGTAAGTGTCCGCAGAGGCGGTCCCCGGCCGCTGCATGGCTGACTTGCGGGGCGCGGGGCGAGCGGCGGATTGACCCCTCGTTCTCAGGCCTCATAGTATCCGCCACATTTTCGCCGCCCTCGCCAAATCGGCGCGGGGGGCTTTCGCTTTTGGTGCAAGTCGATGAAACCGAACATTCGCCCGGCCGATCCGAACTTCTCTTCCGGTCCCTGCGCGAAGCGCCCCGGCTGGTCTCCCGAGGTCCTTTCGCAGGCGCTCCTGGGGCGGTCGCACCGCTCCTCCGAGGGCAAGGCGCGCCTTGCCGAGGTGATCGACCGCACGCGCACGGTGCTGAAGATTCCCGAGGGCTGGCGGATCGGCATCACGCCGGCGTCCGACACCGGAGCGGTCGAGATGGCGATGTGGTCGCTGCTCGGCGCGCGCGGCGTCGACATGCTGACCTGGGAAAGCTTCGGCGAGGGCTGGGTCTCCGACGTGAAGTCGCAGCTGAAGCTCGATGACGTCCGGGTGCTGAGCGCGCCCTACGGCGCGCTGCCCGACCTCGGCCAGGCCGATTTCTCGCGCGACGTCGTCTTCGTCTGGAACGGCACGACCTCCGGCGTGCGGGTCCCGAACGGCGACTGGATCGCCGACGACCGGCAGGGCCTGACGATCTGCGACGCGACGTCGGCGGTGTTCGCCATGAAGCTGCCCTGGGAGAAGCTCGACGTCGTCACCTGGTCCTGGCAGAAGGCGATGGGCGGCGAGGGGGCGCACGGCATGATCGTGCTGTCGCCCCGCGCCGTGGAGCGGCTGGAGAGCTACAAGCCGGCCTGGCCGATGCCGAAGATCTTCCGCATGACCAAGGGCGGCAAGCTGATCGAGGGCATCTTCAAGGGCGAGACGATCAACACGCCGTCGATGCTGTGCGTCGAGGACGCGATCGACGCGCTGAAGTGGATGGAATCGCTCGGCGGCGGCGACGCGGTCGCGAAGCGCGTCGAAGGCAACCTCGCCGCGATCGCGCAGTGGGTCGAGCGCACGCCGTGGGTGGACTTCCTGGCGGAGGTGCGGTCGACGCGGTCGTCCACCTCGGTCTGCCTGAAGATCGTCGATCCGGAGTGTGCTGCGCTCCCGACCGACCGGCAGGCGGCGCTGACCAAGGCACTGTCCGGACTCCTGGAAAAGGAGCGGGCCGGCTACGACATCAACGGCTACCGCGATGCACCGCCCGGCCTGCGCATCTGGGCGGGCCCGACGGTCGACACCGCGGATCTGGAGGCACTCTTCCCCTGGCTCGACTGGGCGTTTGCCACCGTCAAAGCCGAGCAGCTTAAGAAGGGTTGAGCGATGCCCAAGGTACTGATTTCCGACGATCTCAGCCCGCGCGCCGCCGCGATCTTCGAGGAACGGGGCGTCGAGGTGGACGTCCGCGTCGGGCTGAAGCCCGACGAGTTGAAGGCGTGCATCCACGAGTATGACGGCCTCGCGATCCGGTCGGCGACGAAGGTGACGGCCGACGTGGTCGCCGCGGCGGAGAACCTGAAGGTGATCGGCCGCGCCGGCATCGGCGTCGACAATGTCGACGTGCCGGCGGCGACCGCGCGCGGCATCGTCGTGATGAACACGCCGTTCGGCAACTCGATCACCACGGCCGAGCACGCGATCGCGATGATGATGGCGCTGGCACGCGAGATCCCGGCAGCCGACCGTTCCACCCAGGCCGGCAAGTGGGAGAAGTCCCGCTTCATGGGCGTCGAGGTGACCGGCAAGACGCTGGGTATCGTCGGCTGCGGCAACATCGGCTCGATCGTCGCCGAGCGGGCGCGCGGCCTGCGCATGCGCGTCGTCGCCTTCGATCCCTTCCTGTCGCCGGAGCGGGCGGCGGATCTGGGCGTCGAGAAGGTCGAACTGGACGAACTGTTCCAGCGCGCCGACTTCATCACGCTGCACACGCCGCTGAACGAGCATACCCGCGGCATCGTCGACGCCAAGTCGATCGCAAAGATGAAGCCGGGCGTGCGGATCGTGAACTGCGCCCGCGGCGGCCTGATCGTCGAGAAGGACCTGCGGGCCGCCCTCGACAGCGGCCATGTGGCGGGTGCCGCGATCGACGTGTTCGAGGTCGAGCCGGCCAAGGAGAACGTGCTGTTCGGCAGCGACCGGCTGATCGCCACGCCACACCTGGGTGCGGCGACCAGCGAGGCGCAGGAGAACGTGGCGCTGCAGGTGGCCGAGCAGATGGCCGATTATCTGCTGGTCGGCGCGGTCAGCAACGCGATCAACATGCCCTCGCTGACGGCCGAGGACGCGCCGCGGCTGCGGCCCTACATGCGCCTCGCCGAGCAGCTCGGCAGCTTCGCCGGTCAACTGACCGAGACCGGCCTCGAGGCGGTGGTCATCGAATATGAGGGGCATGTCGCCGAGTTGAACACGAGGCCGCTGACGGCGGTGCTGCTGCAGGGGCTGCTGTCGCCGCTGCTCGACACGGTCAACATGGTCAACGCCCCGATGCTGGCGCGCGAGCGCGACATCACCGTGAGCGAGGTGAAGATCGACGGTCCCTGCGACTACCAGACGCTGATCCGCCTGACGGTGAAGACCGAGCGGCGCGAGCGAATCGTCGCCGGCACGCTATTCGGCGGCACGCGGGCGCGCGTCGTGCAGGTCCAGGACATCCACTTCGAGGCCGAGCTGGGCCGGCACATGCTGTTCGTCCGCAACCGCGACAAGCCGGGCTTCATCGGCAAGCTGGGCTCGATCCTCGGCAGCGCCGGCGTCAACATCGCCAATTTCCACCTGGGCCGGTCGGCCAACGGCGGCAGTGCCATCGCCCTCGTCGAGATCGACGGAGCGGCGCCGGAAGCGGCGCTCGAAGCGGTCCGGGCGATCCCCGACGTCATCCAGGCGAAGGCGCTGAACTTCTACTGACGCGGCGCTGCATCGGGAGCGGCAGTGCCGCTCCCGACGTCGACGTCAGCCCTTCTTCGGCTTCTCCCCGACCGGGCCGCCGTCCTTCTTCCAGGCGGTGAAGCCGCCCTCGATGTGCGCCACGCGCGGCACGCCCATCTGCGTCAGCGTGTCGGCCGAGAGGGCCGAGCGCCAGGCGCTGGCGCAGTAGAGCACCAGCCGCTTGCCGGAGGCGAAGACCTCCTTGTGGTAGGGGCTCTCCGGGTCGGCCCAGAACTCCAGCATGCCGCGCGGCGCATGGAAGGCGCCCTCGACCATGCCGTCGCGCTCCAGCTCGCGCGGGTCGCGGATGTCGACGAAGACCGTGTCGGCATCGCCGTGCAGCTTGATCGCGTCGGCCGTCGGAATCGTCTCGATGCGCTCGTTCGCCTCGGCGAGAAGCTGCTTGTAGCCTTTCTTCAGGGCCATGCCCTCACTCCCTCGTTTCGTCCGTCCGCCGGCCCGTCGGCCCGGCGTCGCGGGCAGCATAGGCCCGTCGCGGCGCCGGCGCCAACGGGGCCCCGCTTGCCGCCTTCGCCGGCCGGCGCGACACTGGCGGCCAAGCACGCATACGCGAGGAGGAAGCGATGGAGTTTCAGCACATCCTGTTCGAGGTCGAGGACGAGGTCGGCGTCATCACCCTCAACCGGCCCGAGGCGCGCAACGCGCTGAGCGAGGAGATGCGCGGCGATTTCGACAAGCTGCTGCCCTGGCTCGCCGCCGAGGCGGGCAAGACGGTGAAGGCGGTGGTGATCACCGGCGCCGGCACCGCCTTCAGCGCCGGCGGCGACATCAAGGGCATGAAGAACCGGGCGACGGCCACGACCTACGATGCGCGGGCGCGCATGCGGGCCAGCCACCACCGGATGTACGATGTCGGACACCTGGAGCTGCCGGTGATCGCCGCCGTCAACGGTGCGGCGGCGGGCGCCGGATTCTGCCTGGCGCTGGCGGCGGACTTCATCGTGGCGACGCCGCGCTCGCGCTTCGCCGCCTCGTTCAACCGGATCGGCCTCGTGCCCGACTGGGCGGGGCTCTACTACCTGCCGCGGCTGATCGGGCTGCAGAAGGCGAAGGAACTGGTCTACACCTGCCGTCTGATCGACGCGGAAGAAGCCAAGCAGATGGGCGTTATCTACGACATCTGGCCGGAGGAGGGCTTCCTCGATCGGGCGAAGGCGTTCGCGCGCCGCTTCAAGAACGCCTCGACCGAGGCGCTCGGCATGTCGAAGAACCTGCTCAACCAGTCGTTCGAGACCGACTTCAAGACCATGCTTGAACTGGAGGCGATGGCGCAGTCGATCGCGCGTGCCGGCGACTATCACAAGCAGGCGGTTGCGCGGTTCGTCGACAAGCAGCCGCCGCTGTTCAACTGGGAGGCGATGGCGAAGGAGGCCGGCGGCCGGTAGCCGCCCCCGCTGCGGCCGAAGCTGTTGAAACGCCGCTGGTCTCCCTTTAAACATGTCTCTGACATGTCAGTAGGGAGGAGCGGCGTTTCATGCCCGCCACGGCCATATCCGCACCCGTCGCCGAACGTGAAACCGTCGCCACCGGCGCAACCGGGACCGCACCGCTCGCCGATCTCGTCCGCGAGATCGAGGCGGCGCTGGCGCAGTCCGGCGGTGCGCGCGGCGTTGCCGACGGCTTGGCGCCGTTTCTCGGCGACCCGGCCCTGCTGACGCCCGCCGACTGCTTGCCAGCCGAGGAATGCTACGCGCGCAACCTGCTGCATGCCGCGGAAGACGGCAGCTTCTCGATCTGGGCGATGGTCTGGCAGCCGGGGCAGGGGAGTTCGATCCACGACCACAGCTGCTGGTGCGTGATGGGCGTCCACCGCGGCGTCCTGGTCGAGGAGGGCTTCGTGGCGGACGGCGACGCGGCCCGGCCGGCGCGGCAGACGCGGTGCGGTACGGGCACCGTGCGGGCGCTGGAGCCGGGCGCCGACGACATCCACCGGATCGCCAACGCCGGCACGGCGACCGCGATCTCGATCCACGTCTACGGCTTCGATCCCGCCGTCGTCGCCAGCAGCGTCGGCCGCACCTACGCCGCCTGACGGCCGCGCGCGGGCGTCAGCGGTCGGAGCGGGAGCCGCCGCCGAAGCTTTCGCCGAAGGACAGGGCGCCCAGGTTCTTGAAGATCACGCGGAACAGGATCTTCTCGTCCTCGTCGATATCGCGGTCCGACGTGTAGTCTCGGGTATAGGTCGTCTGGAAGCCGAAGCACTCGTCCTCGTAGAAGAAGCCCAGCTGCGTGCGCAGCGGGTCGTTCTCCTCCAGGTCGCGGCGATGGCTGCCGAAGACACTCCAATAGTTCGTCAGCTTGGCCGTGACGGCGACGCGCATCTGTTCGCGGCGATTGAAGATCGCGCTGGTCGCCCCTGCCGAATCCAGCTGCAGATACTCGGCGCTGACGCGCAGGCGCGGCGGCCCGGCGCGCACGGTGAACTCGTTCCGCCGGAACGCCATGTCGTCCTTGTCGAGGCGGAACCGGTAGAGCAGGTCGACCCACTCCGACGGCGTCACCTGCAGCCGGCCGACGATATCCGACAGCCCGTCCCCCAGGCCCGACCCCCGGTCGAAATCGTCGCTGCCGTTGCGGGCGCTCTGGCCGACGAAGGCCTCGACCTGCCCGCCCTCGACGAAATAGGCGGCGGCGCGCAGGCCGTAGGTGAGGCGCTGCCCGCCCTCGACCCGGTCGTAGCCGGGGAAGCGGTTGGCCTCCAGCAGGTTCAGGTCGTCGAACTCGAAGTTCGCGCTGTCCTCGTTCGGGATCCGGTCGGGGTTCACGTTGCTGGGGGCGAGCGCCACCATCGCCACGGGCTCGATGATCTGGGTCATCGCTGCGGTGGTGCGGGCTAGCGGATAGCGCCAGCTCGCCACGGCCTGCGGCACCAGGCGGCCGACGATGCCGTCGCGCGTCCCGCCGTCGTCCGGCACGTTCTCGACCGAATAGACGTCGCCGCGCAGCCCGAGCGAGAAGTCGAACAGGTGGCCGTCCACCGTCGGCATCGGCATGTGCCAGCCGCCGCTGACCGACAGGCGCCGGCTCTCGGTGCCCTCGTCGCGCATGAAGACGGCGGCGTTGGCGTTCGCCGTCCAGTAGCCGTTCGGCCCCTGCTGACCGACGAAGTCGAAGGTGGCGCCGGGCAGCACCGTCGGGGTCGCGTCGTTCGAGACGTCGTCGCGCAGTTCCTGGACCGTGGAGGCGCCGACGGTGCCCCAGGTGCGGTTCTTGAAATATTCGACATAGGCCTCGCTGCGCAGGGTCGGCGCGTCGTCGAAGTCCAGCTTGCGCAGATAGGTGTCGTCGGTGGTGCGGTAGATGTTCGCCCTGGCGCGCCAGTTCGGATCGATGTCGTAGCCGCCGTCGGCCTTGAAGTGGCCGCGCCAGTCGTTGCGGTCGACATCGCCGTTGCTGCGCACGCGATCGATCTGGCCGCCGCTGCCCTCCACCTCGACGAGGAAGCGTTCGCCGAGATGGCGATACTCGCCGGCGCCGACCAGGCCCTCCTTGCTGAGGAAGATCGGCGTCAGCGTCGCATCCTGGTTCGGCGCGATCGCGACGTGGAACGGCGTGCGGGCATAGAGGCCGAGGTCGCTGTCGCTGCCGAAGGTCGGCGCGAGGAAGCCCGTCTTGCGCTTCACGCTGGGATCGGCGTGGTAGAAGTAGGGCGCGTACATCACCGGCACGCCCCACATCTCCAGCACCGCGTCCTTGTAGACGATCTCCTTCTGGACCTCGTCGTGGACGACCTCGCCGGCCTTGATCTGCCACAGCGGCGGCTTGGTGCGGTCCGCCGCGCAGAGCGCGCAGGGCGAGTAGACGGCCTGCCGCATCACCGTCCGGTCGCCGCCGGTGCGGCGCGCGCTGCGCGCCGCGAGCCGCGAATCGTCGCTGAGCAGCAGGCGCAGTTCCGCGATCACGCCGTCGCGCAGATCCTCGGTGATCTGCGCCGTCTCGGCGAAGACGATGTTGCCGTCGTCCTGGGTCAGGGAGACGTTGCCCTCGGCGGAGACGACGCCGGTCTGCCGGTTCCAGCTGATCCGGTCGGCGCGCAGCACGCGCTTGTCGCGGGCGGCCTCGACGCTGCCGCGGGCGATGACCGTATCGCCCTCCTGCACGATCTCGTCGGCGGTCAGCAGGACGGGGGCCCGCGACTCCACCGGCGTCCACTGCGCGGCCGCGGCGGTGATCGGCGCGACCAGGGCGATGGCCGTGCCGAGCAGAAGGCTCGCGGCGAGCCGCGTCGGGAGCGACGTCATCGGGCGTCCAGGCCTGGGCGAGGGGCGGGCGGTGGCGTGTGCGGGCGCGGCCTCACCGTCCGATCGCATAGCCCTGCATGAGCCGCGGATTGGCCGCCGCCTTCAGCACCTCGCCGTCGCGGGCGCAGGCGCTGAGGCGGCCCTGGCTCCAGTCGCCGCCGACCTCGACCACGTGGCCGCGGCGGCGCAGCTCCTCGATCGTGGCAGCGGGCAGGCGCCCCTCCACGACGACCTTGCCCGGGCTCGCCTGGCGCGGGAAGAAGCTGCTCGGGAAATGTGCCGTCTGCCAGGTCGGTGCGTCGATCGCGGCCTGCAGATTCATGCCGTGATGGACGTGGCGCAGGAAGAAGATGACCGTCCACTGGTCCTGGCCGTCGCCGCCCGGGGTGCCGAAGGGCATCCACGCCTCGCCGTCGCGGAAGGCGAAGGAGGGGGACAGGGTGGTGCGCGGCCGCTTGCCGGGCTCCAGGCTGCCGGGGCCGCCTTCCTCCAGCCAGAACATCTGGGCGCGGGTGCCGAGGCAGAAGCCCAGTTCCGGAATGACCGGCGAGCTCTGCAGCCAGCCGCCGGACGGCGTGGCCGAAACCATGTTGCCGTGGCGGTCGATGACGTCGATGTGGCAGGTGTCGCCGTCGATCTTCGCCATGGTCGGCTCGCCGGCGCCCGCCGCGTCGCCGGCGGTGCCGGTACCGACCTTGACGCGCGGGTCGAAGCCCTCGATGGCACCCGGCCGCAGCTCCAGCGACGCGGCGTCGCCGATCAGGCCGCGGCGGGCGTCGTTGTAGGCCTTGGACAGCAGGGTCTCGACAGGCACGTTCACGAAGTTCGGGTCGCCGTAATAGGCTTCGCGGTCGGCGAAGGCGAGCTTCGCCGCCTCGATCACGGTGTGCGCGAAGTCGGGGCCGAGCGGGTCCATCGCCGCGAGGTCGAAGCCCTGGAGCAGGGCAAGCTGCTGCAGGAAGACCGGCGACTGCGCCCACGGGCCGGGCTTGGCGACCGTGTAGCGGCCATAGTCGTAGGTCAGCGGCTCCTCGTACGTCGCCTGCCAGCGCGCCAGGTCGTCGCCGGTGAGCAGGCCGCGGTGACGCCGGCCGGAGGTGTCCATGACCTCCTGCGTGCGCGAGAAGCGGTCGATCGCCTCGGCGACGAAGCCCTGGGAGAGACAGCGTCGCGCGGCGTCGATGCGCGCCTCACGGGCGCCGCCGGCCGCGTCCGACTCGCGCAGCAGGCGGCGGTAGGTCTCGGCGAGGGCGGTGTTGCGGAAGACGGTGCCGGGCGCCGGCACGTCGCCGTTGCGCAGATAGATCGCGGCGGAGGTCGGCCACTCGGCGAGGAAGAGGTCGCGGACCGAGGCGATGGTGTTGCAGATGTGGTCGATCAGCGGATAGCCGTTGCCGGCGAACGCGATGGCCGGCGTCAGCACCGCCTCGAGCGGCATCGTGCCGTAGTCGCGCAGCATGGTGAGCCAGGCGTCGAACGCCCCCGGCACACAGGCGGCGAGCAGGCCCGTGCCCGGTACCATGTCGAGCCCGAGGTCGCGGTAGCGGCCGATCGTCGCAGCGGCGGGCGCCACGCCCTGGCCGCAGACGGTGCGCAGGCGGCCCTCGCTGGCGCTGTACATCAGCATCGGCATGTCGCCGCCAGGGCCGTTCAGGTGCGGTTCGACCACCTGGAGGGCGAAGCCCATGGCGACGGCGGCGTCGAAGGCGTTGCCGCCCTTCTCCAGGATCGCCATGCCGGTGGCCGTGGCGAGCCAGTGGGTCGATGCGCAGACGCCGAAAGTACCGAGGATCTCGGGTCGGGTGGTGAACATGGCGGCGAGCCCCGGGGCCTGGCGAAACGGGCCCCTACTCTAGCGCCGCCGCCCGGGGAGGCAAGGAAAGCCTCCCGCGGGCGGTTCAGGGGGATCGCCGCCCGCGAAAACCGCGTTGGAATCAGCCAATTGCGAGGTCCGGCGTAACGGGGCATTGTACTCGGGGGTGCGACGATCTGGCATGTTGCCGGCCGGGTTCACACCAAGAGGAACGACCGCCAGGCAGACGCAGCCAAGCCATACAGCCGCCCGCGGATAACGACCCACAACAAGGAATCAGGGATGACAGCCGTTTATTGGTTCGTGATCATTTCGGGGCTGATCGCGCTGGGCTATGGCGTCTACGCCAGCCGCGCGGTTCTGGCGTCGAGTCCGGGCACGGCCCGGATGCAGGAGATCGCCGGAGCCATCCAAGAGGGTGCGCGCGCCTATCTCAACCGACAGTACACGACGATCGGCATGGTCGGCGTCGTGATCTTCATCCTGCTCTGGCTGCTGCTCGGCATCATGGTAGCGATCGGCTTCCTGATCGGTGCCGTCCTGTCGGCCGCCGCCGGCTATATCGGCATGAACGTCTCGGTGCGCGCCAACGTGCGAACCGCCGAGGCGGCACGGGAAGGTCTCGCCCGCGGCCTGCACATCTCCTTCCAGGCGGGTGCGGTCACCGGCATGCTGGTCGCCGGCCTCGCCCTCCTCGCGGTCGCCGGCTACTACTTCGTCCTGCTCGGCATGGACGCGACGGGACGCGCGATCATCGATCCGCTGGTGGCGCTCGGCTTCGGCGCGTCGCTGATCTCGATCTTTGCCCGGCTCGGCGGCGGCATCTTCACCAAGGGTGCCGACGTCGGCGCCGACCTGGTCGGCAAGGTCGAAGCCGGCATTCCCGAGGACGATCCGCGCAACCCGGCGGTGATCGCCGACAATGTCGGCGACAATGTCGGCGACTGCGCCGGCATGGCGGCCGACCTGTTCGAGACCTACTGCGTCACCGTCGTGGCGACGATGGTCCTGGCCTCGATCTTCTTCGTCGCGCAGCCCGATACCATGGCCGCGATGATGGCCTACCCGCTGGCGATCGGCGCCATCTGCATCATCACCTCGGTGATCGGCACCTTCTTCGTCAAGCTGAGCCCCGACAACAACATCATGAAGGCCCTCTACAAGGGCTTCGTCGTCTCCGCCGGCCTGTCCCTGGTCGGCATCTTCTTCATCACCCTCTGGGTCGTCGGCCTGGGCACCGAGATGACCGCGGCGGGCGCCACCTTCACGGGCTTCTCGCTGTTCGTCTGCGCCGTAATCGGCCTGGTGGTCACGGGCCTGCTGATCTGGGTGACCGAATACTACACCGGCACGCAGTACCGGCCGGTGAAGAGCATCGCCCAGGCCTCGACCACGGGCCACGGCACGAACGTGATCCAGGGCCTCGCCATCTCGATGGAGGCGACGGCGGTGCCGGCGATCATCATCTGCGTGGCGATCATCGCGACCTATGGCCTCGCCGGCCTGTTCGGCATTGCCATCGCCGTCACCAGCATGCTGGCGCTGGCGGGCATGGTCGTGGCGCTCGACGCCTACGGCCCGGTCACCGACAATGCCGGCGGCATCGCCGAGATGGCCGACCTGCCCCCGGAAGTCCGGGTGACCACCGACGCGCTCGACGCGGTCGGCAACACCACGAAGGCGGTCACCAAGGGCTACGCGATCGGCTCGGCCGGCCTGGGCGCGCTGGTGCTGTTCGCCGCCTATACCTCCGACCTGGACTTCTTCATCGCCAATCCGACGGAGTATCCGTATTTCGCCAACGTCGTCCTGAACTTCTCGCTGTCGAACCCCTACGTCGTGGTCGGCCTGCTGCTCGGCGGGCTGCTGCCCTACCTGTTCGGGGCGATGGGGATGACCGCCGTCGGCCGCGCCGCCGGTTCGGTCGTCGAGGAGGTCCGGCGCCAGTTCCGCGAGATCCCGGGGATCATGGAGGGCACGGCGAAGCCGGACTACAGCCGCGCCGTCGACCTGCTGACCAAGGCGGCGATCAAGGAGATGATCATCCCCTCGCTGCTGCCGGTGCTGGCGCCCATCGTCGTCTACTTCGTCGTGCTGCTGATCGCCGACAAGTCGGCCGCCTTCTCGGCCGTCGGCGCGATGCTGCTGGGCGTGATCGTCACCGGCCTGTTCGTCGCCATCTCGATGACGGCGGGCGGCGGCGCTTGGGACAACGCGAAGAAGTACATCGAGGACGGCCACCACGGCGGCAAGGGCTCCGACGCCCACAAGGCGGCGGTGACCGGCGACACGGTCGGCGACCCCTACAAGGACACGGCCGGCCCCGCGGTCAACCCGATGATCAAGATCACCAACATCGTGGCGCTGCTGCTGCTGGCGATCCTGGCGCACTGATCGTCGTGCGCGGGGCGGAAGCCCCTACGAAAGAAGGCCCCGGCGGTTTCCCGCCGGGGCCTTCCGCATTCCTGCCGAGGGAAATGCGCAGAAAGACCTGCGGTCAGCGACCGCCGTTCGGACCGGTGCCGCCGCTGCCCGGTCCGGGAAGGACACTGCCGTTGCTCGGTGCGCTGTTGAAGCGGCCGACATTGCCGAGAAGCTGTTCGAGGAATGTCAGTTCGTGCCCGGCGGTCGGCGTCTCGCGCGTCACCACCGCGACTTCGGTGCCGGCATCGGCATCGAGCGTCGACACGTTGCTGAGCATGCCCTCGTCGTCGAAGCGCAGGACCAGCACCGTGCGGTCGACCACGTCCGGCCGCAGGAAGGCGACCGTCTTCAGATCCTCGCTGATATAGTACCAGACCTTGTCGTCGAAGGGCGCCACGGTGGACGGCGTACCGAGCAGGGCCACGACGCCGTCGCGCGTCACGAGGCCGGGCTTCAACTCGCTGACGACCCGCTCCGGCAGGACGTGACCGTGCTGTTCGACCGTCGAGGTGCAGGCGGCGAGGCCCGCCGCCGCAGCGACGACCAGGGTGCCACGGCGGGCGCCGGCGAGGAGGCGTGCCGTCAGAGGGCGCATCGGCGCCAACGAATGCTTCGTCTTCACGTTTCGCCGTTCTCCGTTGCGTCGCACCGACCGCGACCTACATAACACCGCCGGGTCGGCCGTAAGGCTCCCGCTGGGCCTGCTGCCGGTTGGAACCCGAACGAGATGCGACTTTTCCAGTCATTCCGCAAGGACCCCGACGCAGCGGCGGCGCGCGAATTGTATCGCAGCGCGGTGACGCAGGCACGCGATCCGGCCTTCTTCGCGGACTGCGGCGTGCCGGACACGCTGGACGGCCGGTTCGAGACGATCGCCCTGCACGTGTTCCTGGTGCTGCGGCGGCTGGGGTCGGATTCGGGCGAGCGCGCGCGACCGCAGAGGCTGGCGCAGTCGCTGTTCGACACCATGTTCCTGGACATGGACGAGAATCTGCGCGAGATCGGCGTCGGCGACCTGTCCGTGGGCAAGAAGGTCAAGGACATGGCGAAGGCGCTCTACGGGCGGATCGCCGCCTACGAGGACGGCCTCGCCGGCGACGACGCCTATCTGATGGAAATCGTGCGGCGCAACCTCTACGGCACCGTCACCGACGGCGACGTCGCGGTCGACGCGCCGGTGCTGCAGGCGGTCGCCGCCTATATCCGCCGGGCCGAGGCCTCGCTGCGCGACCAGCCGATGACGGAGCTGCTGGCCGGACGCGTGCACTTCGCGGCACCGCCGGCGGCGGAGGCAGTCTGATGCCCTCGCGCGCGCATTTCGAAGGGCCGGCCGCGCCGGCGGCCGCACCGGAATTCTCCCGGCTGGTGCGGCTCGGCCAGGTGGGGCGGTCGGGCCTGCACAAGACGATCTCGGCGACTCCCGAAGAGCGCCGGGCGCTGGAGCGCCGCTTCGACCTGTCGTCGCTCGACCGGCTGGAGGCCGACGTGACGGTGGAGGCCCTCGGCCGCGGCGGCATCTATCGCGTCTACGGCCGTTTCGAGGCGGATCTGGCGCAGTTCTGCGTCGTCACCACCGACCCGGTGCCGGCGCATCTGGCCGAGACGTTCGAGGCGGCCTTCAGCGCCGACCCGGCCTTCACCGAGGCCGGCCCCATCGAGGTGGACGTGGATGCCGAGGACCCGCCGGAGCCGATCGAGGGCGACGCCATCGACATCGGCGAGGCGGTGGTCCAGCAGTTCGCGGTGTCGCTCGACCCCTATCCGCGGGCGCCGTCCGCGGACGAGGCGCTGCCGGCGCCGGACAGCGACGAGAACGAGGCCGCCGGCGGCGCGGACGATGCCGCTGCAACCAGACCGAACCCGTTCGCGGCGCTCGCGCATCTGAAGCGCGAGTGAGGGCAGGGCCGAGAGGCCGCGAGGACAGACCACAACCGGAACCATGACCCACAGAGGGCGGGCGTTGCTCCTCGGGGTGAATTGCGATAAAGAACGCCGCTTCAGCTCACCGGAAACCGAATCATGGCCGTTCCCAAGAAGAAAACCAGCAAGTCCCGTCGGGATATGCGCCGCTCGCATCACGCGCTGTCTCCCGTCGCGCACACCGAGTGCCCGAACTGCGGCGAGCGGAAGATGCCGCATCACGTCTGCGGATCGTGCGGCCACTATCGCGAACGCGAAGTCGTAGACCAGCAGGCCGGCTGAGGCCGGCCGCGAGCGAGGAAAGCAGCGATTGGGCGATCGCCTGACGATCGCGCTCGATGCCATGGGTGGCGACCGGGCTCCCGACATCGTTCTCCGCGGCGCGGACATCGCGCGGGAGCGATACCCGGATGTGCGGTTCCTGATATTCGGTGACGAAGCGGCGATCTCGCCGCATCTCGCCGCTTTGCCCCGTCTGCGCGAGCGGTCGGAGGTACGGCATACGAGCGACCGCATCACGAGCGACACGAAACCTTCGGCGGCGCTGCGCACCGGCCGGACGTCGAGCATGTGGCTCGCCGTCGAGGCGGTGCGCGACGGGCTGGCGGGTTCCGTCGTCTCGGCGGGCAACACCGGCGCGCTGATGGCGATTTCGAAGTTCGTGCTGCGCACGCCGAAGGGCGTCGACAGGCCGGCGATCGCCGGCATGCTGCCGACCTCGCGCGGCGAGTGCGCGATGCTCGACCTGGGCGCCAACGTCGAGTGCGACACCGAGAACCTCGTGCAGTTCGCGGTGATGGGGGCGCTGTTCTCCAAGGTCGTGCTGGGGATCGAGCGCCCGACGGTCGGCCTGCTGAACGTCGGCGCCGAGGAACTGAAGGGGAACGAGACGCTCCGCGGCGCGGCGGCGCGCCTGCGCGCCGACGACCTGCCGATGGAGTTCAGGGGCTTCATCGAGGGCAACGACATTCCCGCGGGCACCGTCGACGTGGTCGTCACGGACGGCTTCACGGGCAACGTCGCCCTGAAGACGGCCGAGGGAACCGCCCAGCTCTGTGCCGGCTTCCTGAAGGAAAGCTTTAAGAGCTCGGTTCTGGCGATGGCGGGGTACATCCTGGCGCGCGGCGCCCTGCGCAAGCTCCGCGGTCGGCTCGATCCGCGGCGCTACAACGGCGCGGTCTTCCTGGGCCTGAACGGAATCGTCGTGAAGAGTCACGGCGGTTCGGACGATTTCGGCTTCGGTAACGCGGTCTGCGTCGCCATCGACATGCAGCGGAACGGCTTCATGGAGGGGATGCGGTCCGAGATGGAGCGTCTCTACGGCGGCTCCGGGCCGCAGGCAGCGGTGGCCGGTTGATGATTCGATCCGAAGTCCTGGGCTGCGGCGCCTACCTGCCGGAGCGCATCGTCACCAATGAGGAACTCGCCCGGCGGCTGGACACGTCCGACGAGTGGATCGTCGCGCGCACCGGCATCCGCGAGCGCCGCATCGCCGCGGAAGGTGAAAATACCTCCGACTTGGCGCTCCGGGCGAGCGAGGCGGCCCTTCAGGCCGCCGGCGTATCGGTCGACGAGGTCGACCTGATCGTCCTCGCCACGGCGACGCCGGACTATACCTTCCCCTCGACCGCGACGACCGTGCAGGCCGGGCTCGGCATGTATCACGGCGCGGCGTTCGACGTGCAGGCGGTCTGCTCCGGCTTCGTCTATGCGCTGTCCATCGCCGACAATTTCATCCGCGCCGGCCAGACCGGGACGGCGCTGGTCATCGGTGCGGAGACCTTCTCGCGCATCCTCGACTGGAACGATCGCGGCACCTGCGTCCTGTTCGGCGACGGCGCCGGCGCCGTCGTGCTGCGCGCGGCCGAGGGTGCCGGTAATTCGTCGGACCGCGGCATCCTGTCGACCCATCTCCATTCCGACGGCCGGCACCGCGACCTGCTCTATGTCGACGGCGGTCCCTCGGCGACCCAGTCGGTCGGCCATCTGCGCATGGAAGGCCGAGAGGTCTTCAAGCACGCCGTGACCAATCTGGCCGCGGTGGTGAACGAGGCGCTGATCGCGAACGGGCTCGACGCCGACGACATCGACTGGCTGGTGCCGCACCAGGCGAACCAGCGCATCCTCGACGGCACTGCCCGAAAGCTGGGTGTGTCGCCCACCAAGGTCGTGTCGACCGTCGCGCGCCATGCCAACACGTCGGCCGCCTCCGTGCCGCTGGCGCTCGCCGAGGCGGTGGGCGACGGCCGGATCAAGCGGGGCGACCTGCTGCTGCTGGAGGCGATGGGCGGCGGCTTCACCTGGGGAGCCGGCCTCGTCCGGTGGTAATCGGTCTGAATCCGAAGCGCGCGATTGACCCCACCCCCGCATGAGGACTAGCGTTCCAACCACTACGCGTGTGAGGAGCTCATGTCCGGAAAGACCGTCACCCGCGCGGACTTGGCGGAGTCGATCTATCGGGAAGTCGGTCTGTCGCGAAGCGATTCCGCCGATCTCGTCGAGGCCGTCCTGCAGGAGGTCGGCGATGCGCTCGCGCGCGGCGAGCAGGTGAAGATCTCCTCCTTCGGCAGCTTCGGCGTGCGCCAGAAGGGGCAGCGCATCGGGCGCAACCCGAAGACCGGCGAAGAGGTGCCGATCCTGCCGCGCCGCGTGCTGGTCTTCCGTCCCTCGCACGTGCTCAAGGGACGCATCAACCGTCCGGAGGCGCCAGCTCGCTGATGGGTGGCAACGGTACCGACGAGCAGTCTTCTCTCTTCTCGGCGAACGGTCGGCGCGGCAAGTCTCCCGCCGCCTATCGGACGATCAGCGAGGTTGCGACCGACCTGGACCTTCCCCAGCACGTGCTGCGCTTCTGGGAGACCAAGTTCCCCGTGCTCTCGCCGCTGAAGCGGGGCGGCGGGCGGCGCTACTATCGCCCGGAGGACGTCGAGCTCCTGCGGCGCATCAAGACCCTGCTCCACGCCGAGGGCTACACGATCAAGGGCGCGCAGCGCGTGCTCCGCGATCCGTCGGCGCGCGGCGGTCCCGACGACGCGGACGACGTCGAGGACGGCGCCGAGGAGGCCGCCGAGGCGGTGCCGGCCGATCCCCGCGGCGAACTCTCCGAGATCCTGACCGAGCTGAAGGCGCTGCGCCGCCTGCTCGACGACAAGGCCGGCTGACCCGCCTCTCGCCGCCGGCTTGAGGACGCGCCGTGCCGGACGTAGAGTCCGGCCCCGAGGGAAGATCCTCGGCACGACCCAAGGAAGAGGCGAAGACATGGCTCTCGCGCAGCAGAAGCCCGACATCGCGGGCGAGCGGAAGGCGGTACTGGCGGCGCTGCTCGCCGACGTCCGCGCGATCGAGGCGGCGAAGGGCATCACGCCCGCGGCCCTGGAGGAAATCCGCGAGAAGGTGCAGGCGCTGACCGAGCGCCCCGACCTGTTCGGCGAGGAGACCTTCCCGTCGCCGACCGCCGAGAAGCCAAACGTGATCTATCTGCTGAGCGAGGATCCGGACGGCCGCTTCGCGCTGTACCTGTCCTGCGGCATGCCGGGCAAGCAGACGCCGCCGCACGACCACACCACCTGGGCGATCATCGCCGGCATGGGCGGCGAGGAGGAGAATCGCATCTACCGCCGCACCGACGACGGCTCGGTCGAGGGCAGGGGGCAGGTGGAGGTCGTCCGCACGAAGATGCTCCGGCGCGGCGACAGCATCGCCTACATGCCGGACGACATCCACTCCATCCACAATTTCGGCAGCACGCCGACGCGGCACTTCCACCTGTACGGCCGCAGCCTGGAGCAGCTGCCGGGCCGGGTGCAGTACGATATGGCCGCCGGCACCTACAAGGTGTTCCCGGCGCAGCCCTACATCACGCGTGTGGCGGGAGTTTCGGCATGACCGCGACCGTCGCACCCGCCGCCCTCCATGCGATGCTTCTCGACGGTGCCGAGCTGGCCCTGCTGGATGTGCGCGAGGAGGGTCGGTTCTTCCACGCCCACCTGCTGTGGGCGGTCAACCTGCCGCTCAGCCGCCTGGAGCTGAAGCTGGCCGACCTAGTGCCGCGCCGCAATGTCCGCATCGTCCTGTGCGACGACGGCGACGGCCTCTCGGAGCGCGCCGCGGCGCGTCTGAACGCGCTCGGCTGGGGCGACACGACAATCCTGGAGGGCGGCGTGCCGGGTTGGGGCGCCGCCGGATTCGAGGTCTTCAGCGGCATGAACGTGCCGACCAAGGCCTTCGGCGAATTCGTCGAGCACGAATACCATACGCCCTCCGTCTCGGCCGAAGAGCTGAAGGCGATGATGGACTCCGGCGAGAAGCTGGTGGTCCTCGACAGCCGGCCGATGGACGAATACGAGGTGATGAACATCCCCTCCGGCGTCTGCTGCCCCGGCGCCGAACTGGTCTATCGCGTCGGCGAGGTCGCCGCGACGCCCGACACCACGGTCGTGGTGAACTGCGCCGGCCGCACGCGCAGCATCATCGGCGCCCAGTCGCTGATCAATGCCGGCATTCCGAACAAGGTGGTGGCGCTGCGCAACGGCACCATGGGCTGGCACCTCGCCGGTCTCGACCTGGAGCGCGGCAATCGCCGCCACGCTCCGGCACCGTCGGGCGCGACGCTGTCGCAGGCGCAGCAGGCAGCCGCCGCGGTCGCGGCACGCTTCGGCGTGGAGACGATCGACGCCGCGGGCCTGTCGGCCTGGGAGCGCGATCCGACGCGCACGACCTTCCTGCTCGATGTACGCAGCCCCGAGGAATATGCGGCCGGCCACATGCCCGGAGCGGTTTCTGCACCGGGCGGCCAGCTGGTCCAGGCGACCGACCGCTATGTCGGCGTGCGCAACGCCCGGCTCGTCCTGGTCGACGACAACGGCGTGCGTGCGACCATGACGGCGCACTGGCTGGTGCAGATCGGCTGGGAGGTGCGCGTGCTGGCGGGCGGCCTGCCGTCCTCCGGTCTCGTGAGCGGCCCGCAGCCGGCGCAGGTCGTCGGCGTGGAGCCGGTCGACGAGATCGCGCCGGCCGAACTGGCGGCGCTGCTCGACGGCGGCAAGGCGGTGGTGATCGATCTCGCCGACAGCCGCACCTATCGCAAGGCGCACATTCCGGGTGCCGTGTGGGGCGTGCGGTCGCGGCTGGCCAAGGTCCTGGCGGCGGCCGACGGCGCGGGCACGGTCGTGCTGACGGCGTCGGACGATGCGCTGGCGCGTCTCGCGGCGGTCGACGCGAAGGCGCTGACCGATCGGCCGATACGGGTGCTGGCGGGTGGCACGCCGGCCTGGCGGCTCGCCGGACTGCCCCTGGCCGAGGGCCGCGAGCGAATGGCCGACGAGACGGACGACGTGGCGCTGCGCCCCTACGACCGCGACGACGGCATCGAGGACGCGATGCGCGAATATCTGAGTTGGGAGGTCGAGTTGGTCCGCCAGATCGAGCGCGAGGGCACGGTGCGCTTCCGGGCCGTCCCGGCCTGACCCACGGGCCGAGGCGCCGATGCTCGTGCCGCGTTCCGTTCGGGCATCGGCCGCCGGGATATCGGCGGCAGGGACATCCGCTCGGCGGGTCGGGGCGGCGGCACTGGACTTCCTGCTGCCGCCGCGCTGCATGCGGTGCGGCACCGGCGTGGCGAGCGCCGGCACCGTCTGTGCCCGCTGCTGGAGCACGCTCGGCTTCCTCGGAGCGCCCTGGTGCCGCTGCTGCGGCCTGCCGTTCGAGCACGATGCGGGCGCCGAGGCGCTCTGCGGCGCCTGCACGCGCGAGGCGCCGGCCTTCGACCGGTGCCGCGCGGCGCTGCGCTACGACGACGAGAGCCGCGGCCTGATCCTCTCCTTCAAGCATGGCGATCGCACCCAGACGGCGCCGCTGTTCGCGCGCTGGATGGTGCAGGCGGGTGCCGAGATCCTGCGGGATGCGGACCTGATCGTGCCGGTGCCGCTGCACTGGACGCGGCTGCTGGCGCGGCGCTTCAACCAATCCGCGCTGCTCGCGCTGCGGATCGGCCGCGAGACGGGCATCGAGGTCCTGCCCGACGGTCTGGTGCGGCGGCGGCGGACGGCGTCCCAGGGCCACCTGACCCCGACGCAGCGCGCCGACAACGTGCGCAGCGCCTTCCGGCCGCACCCGCGCCGCGGTGCGCGTCTCGCCGGGCGGCGGGTGGTGCTGGTCGACGACGTGCTGACGACCGGTGCCACGGTCTCCGCCTGCGCGCGCGTGCTGCGCCGGACCGGGGCCGCCTCGGTCGACGTGCTGACCCTGGCGCGCGTCGTCCGCCCCGCGCCCTAGGGGGTGGTGGATGGCGGCGGCGGCGTGACTATATCCTCGGGAGTCCGCATGTCCGCGGACGCGAAGCAGGAGGGCGGCTTTCGCATGGCCAAGGTCGAGATCTATTCCAGCATGTACTGCCCCTATTGCCACCGGGCGAAGCGGCTGCTGGAATCCAAGGGTGCGGCGTTCGAGGAAATCGACGTCGACGCGGAACCGCTGCGCCGGCGCGAGATGATGGAGCGGGCCGGCGGCAAGCGGACCGTGCCGCAGATCTTCATCGACGGCCTGCATGTGGGCGGGTGCGACGAGATCCACGCACTCGACCGCAAGGGCGAACTGGATCCGCTCCTCGGAGGCACGGCATGAGCACCACGTTCAAGGCGGCCTGCGTCCAGACCAACACCGGGCCGGACCCGGAAGAGGGCATGCGGATCGTCGCGGACGGCATCCGCCGGGCGCGCGACGCCGGTGCGGACTTCGTCACCACGCCCGAGAACGTGCTGATGATCGAATCACGCCGTGCGGCGGTGCTCGGCAAGGCGGAGGAGGAGGCGGCCCACCGCGGCCTGCAGGCTTTCCGCGACCTGGCGCGCGAGACGGGCGCCTGGCTGCTCGCCGGCTCCCTGACGGTCAAGGTCGAGCCCGAGCGCGTGGCGAACCGGTCGGTCCTGTTCGATCCGCAGGGCGCGGTGGTCGCCAGCTACGACAAGATGCACATGTTCGACGTCGACCTGGCCGACGGCGAGTCCTACCGCGAATCGCGCACCTATCGGCCGGGCGATGCGGCGGTCATGGCGGCGCTGCCCTGGTGCGACCTGGGCATGACCGTCTGCTACGACATGCGCTTTCCCTATCTCTACCGCGACCTCGCGCATGCCGGCGCCAAGATTCTGACGGTGCCGTCGGCCTTCACGCGGCCGACGGGCCGGGCGCACTGGCACGTGCTGCTGCGGGCGCGGGCGATCGAGACGGGCTGCTTCGTCGTGGCGGCGGCCCAGTGCGGCGAGCATGCGGGCGGGCGCAAGACCTATGGCCACTCGGTGATCATCGACCCGTGGGGCGAGGTCCTGGCCGACGGCGGCGAGGAGCCGGGCTTTATCGTCGCCGACATCGACCTCGCCCGTGTCGACGAGGCGCGCCGCATGATCCCCTCGCTCCAGCACGACCGCACATACGCCCCGGTGCCCGTCCGGGCGCGCGCGGCGGAATAGGTCCCGACGCAAAAACGCCCGCCTCCCTTCCGGAAGGCGGGCGCTTTTCGTGGCGCCGTCTATTCGTAGACGATGGTCAGGATCTCGTAGGAGCGCGAGCCGCCGGGGGCTTCGACTTCCACCTGGTCGCCGGCGCTCTTGCCGATCAGCGCGCGCGCGAGGGGCGAACTGATCGAGACGAGGCCCTTGGAGATGTCGGACTCGTCGGGGCCGACGATCCGGTAGGTCAGTTCCTTGTCGGTGTCCTCGTCGACGATCTTCACCGTGGCGCCGAACATGATCTTGTCGCCGGACATCTTTCGCGGATCGATGACCTCGGCGCGGCTGATCTTGTCCTCGAGTTCCGCCACGCGGCCCTCGGTGAAGGCCTGACGCTCCTTGGCGGCGTGGTACTCGGCGTTCTCGGAGAGGTCGCCATGCTCGCGCGCCTCGGCGATGGCGCGGATAATGGCCGGGCGCTCCTCGGATTTGAGCCGGCGCAGTTCATCCTGCAGCCGGGCATACCCGTCGGGCGTCATCGGGACCTTTTCCATCTCGCGACTCCAGAGAGAAAACGCAACATAGGCACACGCCGCGGAATAAAGTTCCGCAACGCGCGCGTGCCGCCACTGTTATTCGACGGGAAAGGGCGAAGCCCCCGCGAAGCCCCCGTCAAAAGCCCCCGATAAAATACGATTGCAGGGGGAGCACTTCAAGCTGACCGGCCTTCAAAGCCGCGATCGCCTCCACCGCGGCCCGAGCGCCGGACGCCGTGGTGTAATAGGGGATGCGGTTCACCAGGGCGGTGCGCCGGAGGCTGAAGCTGTCGGTGATCGCCTGGACGCTGTCGGTCGTGTTGAAGACCAGCTGCACCTCGCCGTTCTTCATCGCGTCGACGATGTGCGGGCGGCCTTCCAGCACCTTGTTGATGCGGCCGACGGGCAGGCCGGCCGCTTCCAGGGCGCGGGCGGTGCCGCTGGTCGCGAGCAGGCTGAAGCCCATCTCCACGAGGCGACGGGAGGGACCCAGGATCGCCTCCTTGTCGCGGTCGCGGACGGAGACGAAGACCGTGCCGGCGAGCGGCAGGATGGTGCCGGAGCCGAGCTGCGACTTGGCGAAGGCGCGCCCGAAGTCGCGGTCGATGCCCATGACCTCGCCGGTCGACTTCATCTCCGGGCCCAGCAGCGTGTCGACGCCGGGGAAGCGGGCGAAGGGGAACACCGCCTCCTTCACCGCGATGTGCTTCAGGCGGGCCCGCTCCAGGCCGAAGCCGCCCAGCCGCTCGCCGGCCATGATGCGGGCGGCGATCTTGGCGATCGGCACGCCGGTCGCCTTGGCGACGAAGGGGACCGTCCGGCTGGCGCGCGGATTGACCTCGAGGATGTAGATCTCGTCCGTCCCGTCGGCGCCGGGCTTGACCGCGAACTGGACGTTCATCAGGCCGACGACGTTCAGCGCCAGGGCCATCGCCCTGGTCTGCTCGGCGATCGTCTCGACGGTGGTGTCCGCCAGCGAGTAGGGCGGCAGGGTGCAGGCGGAATCGCCCGAATGGACGCCCGCCTCCTCGATATGCTCCATGATGCCGGCGACATGGACGTCGGTGCCGTCCGCCAACGCGTCGACGTCCACCTCGATGGCGTCGCTGAGATAGGAGTCGACCAGGACCGGGTTGGCGCCGGAGACCTTCACCGCCGTCTGCATGTAGCGCAGCAGGCCGGCGCGGTCGTGGACGATCTGCATGGCCCGGCCGCCCAGCACGTAGGACGGCCGCAGCAGAACCGGGTAGCCGATGCGCTCGGCGATCGCCTCGGCCTGTTCCACCGAGGTCGCCGTACCGTTCTCCGGCTGGCGCAGGTTCAGCGTGTGGAGCAGCTGCTGGAAGCGCTGGCGATCCTCGGCATGGTCGATCGCGTCGGGGGAGGTGCCCAGGATCGGGATGTTCGCCGCCTCCAGGGCCGCCGCCAGCTTCAGCGGCGTCTGGCCGCCGAACTGCACGATGGCGCCGAGCAGCGTGCCTCGGCTCGCCTCGACATGGGCGATCTCGATGACGTCCTCGGCCGTCAGCGGCTCGAAATAGAGCCGGTCGGCGGTGTCGTAGTCGGTGGAGACCGTCTCCGGGTTGCAGTTGACCATGATGGTCTCGAACCCGGCCTCGCGCAGCGCCATCACGGCGTGCACGCAGCAATAGTCGAACTCGATGCCCTGGCCGATCCGGTTCGGGCCGCCGCCGAGGATCATGATCTTGCGGCGATCCTGCGGGTCGGACTCGCAGGCCGCGGCGTTGAAGCCGTTGCCCTCGTGCGCGGAATACATGTAGGGGGTGCGCGAGGCGAACTCGCCGGCGCAGGTGTCGATACGCTTGTAGACCGGCCGCACGCCCAGCGCCCGCCGTCGCGTGGCGACCTCCGTTTCGGTCAGGCCCGTCAGCTCGGCCAGACGGGCGTCGGAGAAACCCTGCCGCTTGAGGCCGGCCATGTCCTGGACATCGTCCGGCAGGCCGTCGGCGCGCACCCGCTCCTCGACCTGGACCAGCTGGCGGATCTGCTCGAGGAACCAGGGGTCGATCTTGCAGGCCGCCTGGATCTGGGATGTCGTGAGGCCGTGTCGATAGGCCTGGGCCACCACTAGGATCCGGTCGGGCACGGGCTGCGCCAGCGCCGCCACGACCGCCTGCGGGTCGACGCCACCCGGCGCGTCACGATCGGCGCCCGGGATGTCGACCTCGTTCAGGCCGGTCAGGCCCGTTTCCATCGACCGCAGTGCCTTCTGCAGCGATTCCGCAAAGCAGCGGCCGATCGCCATCGCCTCGCCGACCGACTTCATCGAGGTGGTCAGCAGGGCCTCGGTGCCCGGGAACTTCTCGAAGGTGAAGCGCGGGATCTTGGTGACGACATAGTCGATCGTCGGCTCGAACGACGCCGGCGTGACGCCGGTGATGTCGTTGTCGAGCTCGTCGAGCGTGTAGCCGACGGCGAGCTTGGCCGCGACCTTGGCGATCGGAAAGCCGGTCGCCTTGGACGCCAGCGCCGAGGAGCGCGACACGCGCGGGTTCATCTCGATGATGACCATGCGCCCGTCGGCCGGGTTGATCGCGAACTGCACGTTCGAGCCGCCGGTATCGACGCCGATCTCGCGCAGGCACGCGATCGAGGCGTCGCGCAGGATCTGGTATTCCTTGTCGGTCAGCGTCAGCGCCGGCGCCACCGTGATCGAATCGCCCGTATGGATGCCCATCGGGTCGATGTTCTCGATCGAGCAGATGATGATGCAGTTGTCCGCATGGTCGCGGACGACTTCCATCTCGTACTCCTTCCAGCCGAGGACGGATTCCTCGACCAGGACCTCGCGGACGGGCGAGGCCTCCAGGCCACCGCGGACGATCTGTTCGTACTCGTCGCGGTTGTAGGCGATGCCGCCGCCGGTGCCGCCCAGCGTGAAGGAGGGCCGGATGATCGCCGGCAGGCCGGTGTCCTCCAGCGCCCGCCAGGCGTCCTCCATGCTGTTCACCACGGCGCTCTTCGGCGTCTCGATGCCGATGGCGTTCATCGCGTCGCGGAACAGCAGCCGGTCTTCGGCCTTGCGGATCGCGTCGCGGCGCGCGCCGATCAACTCGACGCCGTATTTTTCCAGCGTCCCGTCGTCGGCGAGGGCGAGGGCGGTGTTCAGGGCCGTCTGGCCGCCCATCGTCGGGAGCAGCGCGTCGGGACGCTCGCGCTCGATGATCTTGGCGACGATCTCGGGCGTGATCGGCTCGACATAGGTCGCGTCGGCCAGGTTCGGATCGGTCATGATCGTCGCCGGGTTCGAGTTGACCAGGATGATCCTGTATCCCTCCTCGCGCAGCGCCTTACAGGCCTGCGTTCCGGAATAGTCGAACTCGCAGGCCTGGCCGATGACGATCGGGCCGGCTCCCACGATCAGGATCGACTTAATGTCTGTGCGTTTTGGCATGGGGGAGCTGACTGCCGCGGTCGTGTCGGGATGTTAGCTTTTACCGTCGATCATCTGGATGAAGCGATCGAACAGATAGTGACTGTCGTGCGGTCCCGGCGACGCCTCCGGGTGGTACTGCGCCGAAAAGGCGCGCCGCTTCCTGGATCGTACGCCCTCGATGGTGCCGTCGAAGAGGGATACGTGCGTCGTCTCGACGTCGCCCGGCAAGCTTTCCGGCACGACGACGAAGCCGTGGTTCTGACTGGTGATCTCCACCTTGCCGGTGGTCAGGTCCTTCACCGGATGGTTCGCGCCGCGATGGCCGAGCTCCATCTTCCGCGTCTCGGCGCCGAGCGCCATCGACAGCAGCTGGTGGCCGAGGCAGATGCCGAAGACCGGCAGGCCCTTGTCCATGACGCTGCGGATCGCGGGGACCGCATACTGCCCGGTCGCTGCCGGGTCGCCCGGGCCGTTCGCCAGGAAGACGCCGTCCGGCTTGTGGCGCAGGATGTCCTCCGCCGTCGCCGTGGCGGGCACGACGGTCAGCCTGCAGTCGCGGCCGGCGAGCTGGCGCAGGATGTTGCGCTTCGCGCCGTAGTCGACCGCGACGACGTGCCGCGACCCTTCGCCCGCCGTGCCGTAGCCTTCGCCGAGCTTCCAGGGGGTCTGATCCCAGGAATAGGCCTGCCGGGTCGTCACCTCCCGGGCGAGATCCATGCCTTCCAGCCCCGGCCAGGCGCGCGCTTCGGCGAGGGCCGCATCGATGTCGATGGCGCCGTCCGGCGCGTGCACCAGGACGCCCGTCGGCGCGCCCGCATCGCGGATGCGGCGCGTCAGCTGGCGGGTGTCGATCCCGGCGATGCCGGGCAGGTCGTACGACTTCAGCCACGCTTCGAGATGCTGCATCGCGCGGAAGTTCGAGGGGTCGGTGGGGTCCATGCGCAGCACGACGCCGCGCGCCGACGGCGTGGTCGTCTCGACGTCCTCGACGTTCGTGCCGACATTGCCGATATGCGGGAAGGTGAAGGTGATGATCTGGCCCGCATAGGAGGGATCGGTGATGATCTCCTGATAGCCGGTCATCGAGGTGTTGAAGCACACCTCGCCGACCCTGCGGCCCGCGGCGCCGACGCCGCGGCCCCAGAGGACGGTGCCATCGGCCAGAACGAGCGCGGCAGTCGCGCCGCGCGGACGGCCCGGCCGGGCCGCGGTCGGGCTGTCCGGCGTCAGTCTTTCCGGCATGAAGCTACCTTTCTTCCGTGCAGACGGGCAGGCATCGAGCGCCCGATGGCGGCCCCCGGTGGCCGCCGTGGCTGACACCCGTCTGTAATCTTGACGGCCGACAGCGCTCCCCCATATGTGTCGCCGCCGGACGGCTGGCGAGGGGAACCCTGAGCGGGGGCTAGATAAGCGGCGGCGGCGATCAGGTCAACAGGCACTGGCAGCCTAGAAATGCAAAGGCATTTCAGGAGGTTGGCCGGCACCCGGGCGTTTTCCGACCTGTTTGCCGATCGTGGCCCCGAAGCCGGACCCTGGATTCCTGACAGCGGTGGTCGCAGATGCGAACGCAACTCAACGAGGCTCTCAAGGCCGCCATGCGGGGGCGCGACGCGTGCGCCGTCTCGACGCTCCGGCTGATCCTGGCGGCGATCAAGGACCGCGACATCGCCGCGCGCGGCACGGGCCACTCCGAGGGCATCGGCGAGGACGAGATCCTCGACCTCCTGCAGAAGATGATCCGGCAGCGCCAGGAGTCGATCGCCCTCTACGAACAGGGCGGCCGCCTCGACCTGGTCGAGCGCGAGGCGCGCGAGATCGAGGTGATCCGCGGATTCCTGCCGACCCAACTCGACGAAGGCGAACTCTGCGCGGCGGTGCGGGACGTGGTCGGCGACCTGGGCGCCGTCGGCCTCAAGGACATGGGGCGCGTCATGGCGGAACTGCGCAATCGCTATGCCGGGCGGATCGATTTCGGCAAGGCGAGCGCGCTCGCACGCGAGCAGTTGGTGTAATAAGGATGGATCGAGCGCCGGCCGCCGACGATCGGCCGCCGCTCTTCGCTTCGGCCGCCGTCACGCACAGCGCAGAGGAGCCCCGTTCGCATGAGCTTTCCACCGGGTTTCCTGGAGGAGCTGCGCGAACGCGTGTCGCTCGTCGGAACGGTGGGGCGCCGGGTGCGCCTCGTGCGCCGCGGCCGGGAACACACCGGTCTCTGTCCCTTCCACAACGAAAAGACCCCGTCCTTCACCGTCAGTGACGAGAAGGGCTTCTATCACTGCTTCGGCTGCGGCGCGCACGGCGACGCCATCAGCTTCCTGATGGGCACCGAAGGGCTGACCTTTCCCGAGGCGGTGGAGCGGCTGGCCGCAGAGGCGGGGATGGAGGTGCCGCGGCCGTCGCGCGAGGAGGCGGCCCGGCACGAACGGGCGCGCGGCCTGCACGAACTGCTGGAAGCGGCCTGCGCCTGGTTCGAGAAGCAGCTCCGGCTTCCCGAGGGCCGGGCGGGACTGGACTATCTGCGTGGCCGCGACCTGGACGACGCGACCATCCTGCGCCATCGCCTGGGCTTCGCCCCCGACCGGCGCGGCGCCGTCGCCGCGGCCCTGAAGCGCGACGGCTTCGACGAGGCGGCCATGCGCGAGGCCGGCCTGCTGAAGCAGGCCGACGACGGGCGCGACTACGAGTATTTCCGCGGCCGCGTGATCTTCCCGATCACCGACCGGCGCGGGCGGGTCATCGGCTTCGGCGGCCGCACGCTGGGCGACCAGCAGCCGAAATACCTCAACTCGCCGGAGACCCCGGTCTTCCACAAGGGCCGCGTCCTCTACAACCATGCGCGGGCACGCGCCGCCGCCGGCGACGCCGGCGAGGTGATCGTGGTCGAGGGCTACATGGACGTGATCGCGCTCGACAAGGCGGGCATCGCCAACGCCGTGGCGCCGCTGGGGACGGCCGTCACCGAGGAGCAGATCGAGGCGCTTTGGCGGATGGCCCCCGAGCCTGTGCTCTGTCTGGACGGCGACGAGGCGGGGCGGCGGGCCGCCGTGCGCGCCGCCGAGCGGGCGATGCCGCTGCTGCGCGCCGGCCTGTCTCTCCGTTTCGCCAGTCTGCCGCCGGGCGAGGATCCCGACAGCCTGGTGCGGACCTCGGGCGTCGAGGCGATGCGTGCGGTGCTGGCCGCCGGTCGGCCCCTGGCCGACCTGGTCTGGCAGGTCGAACTCGCCCGCCAGCGGCCCGACACGCCCGAGCGCCGGGCCGCGCTGCGCCAGCGCCTGATGGACGCGGCCGAGAGCGTCCGCGACCCCGTCGTTCGCGAATATTACGTCAACGACTTCCGCGGCCGCCTGTCGGAGCTCTTCGCCCCGCGGCAGGCGCGCGCCGAGGGCCGGCGGCAGGATGGCCGGCCGGGGGGACGGCAGGGCAACCGGCAGGACTGGCGCCGCGACGGGCAGCCGAGCGGCCGGATGCCGACGCCGCAGCCCGAGGGGCTGGTGTCGCGCGGCGTGGCCCTGCTCGGACAGCGGCACCGGGTGCAGCAGACCGTGCTCGCCACCCTGGTCAATCATCCGGACATGATCCACGAGTTCGGCGAGCGCCTGGTGACGATGCGCTTTTCGGACAATCGGTTGGACGGATTGCGCACTGCGATCTTAAACTGCGCTGCGGCCGCCGATGCGCTTGACGGGTCTTCCCTGAGAGCCCAATTAGGTCAGGCTGGGTTCGGTGAAGCGGTGGAAACCATCCTCCGCCCTGAGATTCTCATGCACGCGGCTTGCGCGCGGGTCGGGGCGGACAGCGTGAAGGTTCGACTTGGCTTGATGCATCTGTTGGATCGTGCGCACGAACCGGTCTTGTTGCAGGAACTCGACGCGCGGGTCAGCCGGTTGGATGATCGCGCGTCCGATGACGAACTGGACGGGATCGTCGGCTTGGTCGCGAACGAGCGGGCACGCATGACGACGCCGGACGAGAGTTGAAATGGGAGCGGGCGCGGCGGCCGGCCTTCGGTCTCCCGTCCTGAAAATTGCAAACCTCGAACCAGCCGGCGACGGTAGTGTCGTCTGGCTGCATTGCTGACGGAAGGAACGGCATGGCGACGAAACCGGCCGAGGCTGAGCCAGAGACGGACGCCCGGGAAGACGCGCCGGATGGGCCGCTGCTGGACGATAGCGCGGCGGTCAAGCGCCTGGTCGCCCGGGGTAAGGAGCGGGGCTACGTCACCTATGACGAACTGAACGCCGCTCTCCCGTCCGAGCAGGTATCTTCCGAGCAGATCGAAGACACGATGGCGATGCTCTCCGAGCTCGGCATCAACGTCGTCGAGTCGGAGGAGACCGAGGAGCCGGCCGCGGAGCGCGCGACCGAGGAGCAGCCGAGCGGCGGCAATATCGACGAGGACGACATCGGCCGCACCGACGACCCGGTGCGGATGTACCTGCGCGAGATGGGCAGCGTCGAACTGCTGTCCCGCGAAGGCGAGATCGCGATCGCCAAGCGCATCGAGGCCGGCCGCGACAAGATGATCGGGTCGATCTGCGCCAGCCCCGCAATGGTGCAGTCGCTGATCGAGTGGCGCGATCGGCTGGTCGCGGAGCGCATGCTGCTGCGCGACATCATCGACCTGGAGGCGACCTACGGCGCCGACTTCAACACCGGTAACGGCGTCGATGGCGGCGAGGCGGGTGCCAACGGGGCCGTGCCGGCGGAAGCCACCGAGGAAACCGAGACCGAGGACAGCGAGTCCGAGTCGGACGGTGACGACGGCGAGGAGGCGAACATCTCGCTGTCCGCCATGGAGCGGGCGCTGCTGCCGGAGGTCGTCGCGAAGTTCGACGCGATCGCCGCCGTCTACAAGAAGGTGAAGCCGCTCCAGGAAGCGATCGTCGCGGATGCGATCGGCACCGGTACCCCGGTCACGCCGGCCCAGCTCAAGCGATACGACAAGCTCAGGGCCGAACTGCTGGAGCAGATGAAGGCGATCCGGTTCCACAACAGCCGGATCGAGGAACTCGTCGCGAAGCTCTATGCGATGAACAAGGAAGTCATCGGCCTGGAAGGTCGCGTGTTGCGGCTCGCGATGCAGTCCGGGGTGAAGCGCGACGTGTTCATTCCCGAGTGGCAGGGTCACGAGATCGACCCGAAATGGATGCAGCGGATCGGCCAGAAGGCCGAGTGGAAGAAGTTCGTCCGCGACCAGGCCGAGCCGGTCGCCACGATCCGCAGCCGCATCTGCGACATCTGCGTCGAAGCCGGCCTGCCGCTGCGCGATTTCCGCACCATTGTCGCGACGGTGCAGGAGGGCGAGCGCGAGGCCGGCAAGGCGAAGAAGGAGATGGTCGAGGCCAACCTCCGGCTCGTCATCTCGATCGCGAAGAAGTACACGAACCGCGGCCTGCAGTTCCTGGACCTCATCCAGGAGGGCAACATCGGCCTGATGAAGGCGGTCGACAAGTTCGAGTACCGCCGCGGCTACAAGTTCTCGACCTATGCCACCTGGTGGATCCGGCAGGCCATTACCCGGTCGATCGCCGACCAGGCGCGGACGATCCGCATTCCGGTCCACATGATCGAGACGATCAACAAGCTGGTCCGCACCTCGCGGCAGATGCTGCACGAGATCGGCCGCGAGCCGACGCCGGAAGAACTGGCGGTCAAGCTCGGGATGCCGCTGGAGAAGGTCCGCAAGGTCCTGAAGATCGCCAAGGAACCGATCAGCCTGGAAACGCCGATCGGCGACGAGGAGGACAGCCATCTCGGCGACTTCATCGAGGACAAGAACGCAATCCAGCCGCTCGATGCCGCCATCCTCGGCAATCTGCGCGAGAGCACGACGCGGGTCCTGTCCTCGCTGACGCCGCGCGAGGAGCGGGTCCTGCGGATGCGGTTCGGCATCGGCATGAACACCGACCACACGCTGGAGGAAGTCGGCCAGCAGTTCTCGGTGACGCGCGAGCGTATCCGCCAGATCGAGGCGAAGGCGCTGCGCAAGCTCAAGCACCCGAGTCGCTCGCGCAAGCTGCGCAGCTTCCTCGACACCTGAGCAACCGCGCGTCGGGCGGCCGCCAGAGGGTGCGGCAATTCGACGCAGGAGCGTGACGCGCTCCCCGCCGGGTGACGGAGACGATGATGACGGGGGCGAAGCCGGAAGGCTTCGCCCCCGTCGCAGTTTTGCCCCTAACTGGTGAAAGCTTATGTGATTGAGAAGCAATCGCAAAATTACGGCGCTGTAATGTTGCGGTCCGGGCGGGACGTCGCGTCCGGCTGACAGGGGGCATCGGGCGCTTCATCTGTTTGCTGCCTGCCCATGACTGTGGTCCTGCGCCGACGAACAGGCGGGACCGCTGACTTCTTATCGCATAGCCGTGATGGGCGGCAGCGCACCCTGCGCATGTGCGACGCCGCCGGTATCCGACGGCAACGTTCGGCCGGTCCCGAGCCCCCATGAATGGTTTGCGGACAACGGCTTGCGGCGCGACAGGCCGTTGCGGAGAATGATTCGCATGTGCTTTATGGCCCCAATCCATGCGGTTGGGAGTCATTCTCAAATGAACAAGCACAATATTCATCATCCACGCACGCTGCGGCGAAAGGCCCTGACCGCGGGCTTGGCCGTGTCGTTCGCCGCCGTCGGCGCCGGCGAGGCACTCGCCCAGGCGCAGTCCTCGGCGGACACGTCGACCACGGGTGCCGTCGAACTCGCCCCGATCTCGGTCGAGGGCCGGACGGAGACGGAAACGCCGCCGAACACGCTGAAGGCCGAGACTGGAATCGGCCGGCTTCCCGGGACCGTCCAGGACACGCCGCAGATCGTCAACGTGGTCCCGAAGCGCGTGCTGGAGGAGCAGAACGTGACGTCGCTGGAGCAGGCTCTGCGCAATGTGCCCGGTGTGACGATCGCGATCGGCGAGGGCGGACCCAGCAACGGTGACCAGTTTCGCATCCGCGGCTTCGCCGCACAGAGCGACATCTATTCGGACGGACTGCGCGACTTCGGCCTGTATGTGCGCGACAGCTTCAACTACGAGGAAGTGCAGGTCATCAAGGGCCCCTCGTCGGAGAGCTTCGGCATGGGAACGACCGGCGGCGCCATCAACACGCAGTCGAAGACGCCGAAGTTGCAGAATTTCGTCTCCGGGACGATCAGCGGCGGCAGCGGGCCGCAGGGCCGCGGCACGGTCGACGTCAACCGGATGATCACCGACACCATCGCCGTGCGCCTGAACGGCATGTATCACAACCAGGAGGCAGCCGACCGGGACGTGGTCGAATCCGAGCGCTGGGGGGTGGCCGGTTCGATCGGCTTCGGCATCGGCACCGGCACCGAGTTCACGATGTCCTACTTCCACCAGGAAGACGACCGCGTGCCTGACTATGGAATCCCGGTCTTCGGGCAAACGCCCAATACGGGCGGCCCAGGGTTCCTGATCGACAAGGGCAAGCCATCCACCGAGTACGGCATCGACCGCGACAACTTCTACGGCTTCGACAGCGATACCGACGAGACCCAGGTGGACATGTTCACCGCCCGGCTCGAGCACGAAGTCACCGACTGGCTGACCTTCTACAACGATACGCGCGTCACGACCTACGACCGCTACTTTCAGGCGACGCAGGCGACCTGCAACGCGGCGTGCGTCGCCGCCTATTTCGGCGTCGGCGGCGCTACCGTCAGCCGCGGTGGACCGAGCCCCTATGACCAGGAAGGCTGGGCCGCCCAGAACGTCTCTACCCTCGTCGGCAACTTCAACACCGGACCGTTCCGTCACCAGCTCGTCGTCGGCGCGGACCTGTTCAAGCAGAACAACGAGCGGCAGAGCCACTCCTACAGTCCCGGGCGTCCCGGAACCGGCCTGGAGAACCCGGCGAACGATTCGCCGTTCGATGTCCTGAAGGGGACAGGCGCCGATCGCGAGACCGACGCGCTGAACCTCGGCTTCTTCGCCAGCGACCGGCTGTGGCTCACCGACGAGATTTCAGTCCTCGGCGGCGTCCGCTTCGATTCTTATGACGCGAAGGTCGATGACGGCCTCACGACGGTCGAGAACAAGTCCGACCTGACCAGTCCGAAGGCGAGCCTGATCTGGGAGCCGACCAATACCCAGACCTACTATGTGTCTTGGGCGAAATCGAGTTCGCCCCAGGGCCAGTTCATCTCGTCGACCGGCAACCCGGTCAGCAGCGACGATCTCAAACCGGAAACGAGCGAGTTGTGGGAAATCGGTGCCAAGATCGGCCTGTTCGACGAGCGGCTCGGCCTTTCGGGGGCGATCTTCTACATCGATAAGGACAACGCCAAGCAGAACGATCCCGTCACCGGAGACATTCTCGCCAACAGCGGCGAAAAGCAGCGGGTGAAGGGCGTCGAGATCGGCATCAGTGGACGGATCACCGATGCCTGGATCGTAACGGCCGGTTACACCTATCTCGACCCGGAGATCCGCGAGGGGTTCTCGGGAGGGCGGGGAGCGCCCGTGAGAGTGGATGACAGCCTCGAGGGGAACCAGATCTCGTTCGTGCCCAAGCACGCGGCTTCGGTCTGGACGACCTATGATCTGTCCGACCTGATCATTCCCAAGGATCTGGGCCGCATTCTCATCGGCACCGGCATCACCTATCGCGACGAGGTCTACCTGAACTCCGCGAATACCTCGATCGCACCCGAGACCTTCTCCTGGGATGGCCTCGTGTCCTACGAGTACGCCAACTATCGGCTGGCGCTGAACGCCTACAACCTGACCGACGAACTGAACTACGATCAGGTCTGGGGGAATCGGGTCGTCCCGTCCGCCGGACGGACCTTCGTTCTGACCGCGGGCGTGACCTTCTGACACCGCCATCCGAAGAGGGGAGGGGCTTCGGCCTCTCCCGATCTGCCCCGCTTCGAGGCCAGCAGGAGCCGAGCCATGCTCGTCGAGATCCCCGACGTTCTGACGCCCGAGGAGGTCGCCCATGCCCGCCGCGTGCTGGAGGCGGCGGCCTGGGTCGACGGACGCAAGACGGCGGGGGAGCAGGCGGCTCTCGCCAAGCGCAACCTGCAGATCCCGGAAGATTCGGACGCGGCGCGCGAGGTCGGCGACCTGGTGCTGCGGGCCCTCGGCCGCAGTCCCGCCTTCACCGCCGCGGCCCTGCCGCTGCGCGTGCTGCCGCCGATGTTCAACCGCTACGACGTCGGCATGAAGTTCGACGCCCATGTGGACGGTGCCATCCGGCAGGTGCCGGGTACCGGCATCCGCCTGCGCGCCGACGTGTCCTCGACGCTCTTCCTCACCGACCCCGACGACTATGACGGCGGGGAACTGCTGGTCGAGGACACCTACGGCGCGCAGGCGGTGAAGCTTCCAGCCGGATCGATGGTCGTCTATCCGGCCTCCAGCCTGCATTCCGTCGCCGAGATCACGCGCGGCAGCCGCTGGGCCTCGTTCTTCTGGACCCAGTCGATGGTGCGCGACGACGGCAGGCGGGCGATGCTCTACGACCTGGACCAGTCGATCATGGCGCTGCGGGCGACGCTGCCCGACACGCACGAGGGCGTGCTGGGCGTCACCAGCCACTATCACAACCTGATCCGCGCCTGGGCCGAACTGTAGCCGGCGGTGCCCGCCGTTGTGCCCGGCAACCTGCTGGCGCATCCTGATCGCAGGGGAAACGTCGAAACGGGAAAAACCGTGATCGAAGCCGACTATGTGGTGGTGGGAGCCGGCTCCGCCGGCTGCGTCGTCGCCGCCCGCCTGAGCGAGGACGGCGCCAGGGTGGTGTTGCTGGAGGCGGGGCCGCCGGACACCTATCCCTTCATCCACGTTCCGGCCGGCTTCCTGAAGCTGATCCAGAACCCGCGGGTCAACTGGAACTACCTGACCGAGCCTGAGCCCGGCACCGGCAACCGCCCGCATCGCTGGCCGCGCGGCCGCGTGTTGGGCGGCACCAGTTCGATCAACGGCATGCTCTGGGTGCGCGGCCAGCCGGCCGACTATGACGGCTGGGCGCAGCGCGGCTGCCAGGGCTGGAGCTATGAGGAGGTCCTGCCGCACTTCCGGCGCAGCGAGCGCTATGCCGCCGGGGACGACGCGGTGCGCGGCCGCGACGGGCCGGTGACGGTGGAGGACCATCGGACGGTCCACCCGCTGGCGAAGCGCTTCGTCGAGGCGGCGCAGCAGGCGGGCTGGGACTACAATCCCGACTACAACAGCGGCGACCAGGAGGGGGCGTCCTTCTGCCAGATGTCGCGGCGCGGGCGCTTCCGGGCCTCGACGGCGCGCACCTATCTGGCCGAGGCGAAGGGACGGCCGAACCTGCGCGTCGAGACGCGCGCGCTGGCCTCGCGGCTCATCTTCGAGGGCCGGCGCTGCACCGGCGTTGCCTTCCGGCGCGATGGCGTCGAGACGGTGGTGCGCGCGGCGCGCGCGGTGATCCTCTCCGGCGGCACGATCAACTCGCCGCACCTGTTGCAGATCTCCGGCGTGGGACCGGCGGCGCATCTCGGCAGCCTCGGCGTCCAGCCGGTGCACGACCTGCCCGGCGTCGGCGCGAACCTGCACGACCACTACATCGTGCGCGTCTCGCAGCGGGTGAAGGGGGCGGTGACGGTCAACGAGCAGTCGCGCGGCCTGCGTCTGGTGGGCGAGGTGCTGCAGTGGACGTTCGGTTCGCGCGGCGTGCTGACCCTGGGCGCCACCAATGCGCTGCTCTTCTGCCGCTCGCGCGAAGGCCTGATGGGGCCCGACCTGCAACTCAGCTTCGCGCCGGGCAGCTTCGCCGCCGACGTGTTCGGCGTGCTGGAGAAGGAGCCGGGGATGACCATCGCGGTCTGCCCAGTGCGGCCGGAGAGCCGCGGCACGGTGATGGCGATCTCGCCAGACCCGTCGATCCCGGCCTCGATCCGCCCGAACTACCTGTCGGCACCAAACGACCTGGAGGTCATCCGGGCCGGCATACGCCTGTCGCGCAAGATCTTCTCCATGCCGGCCCTGGCACCGCTCTGCGTGCAGGAGACATTCCCGGGGCCGGACGTGCAGACCGACGACGACATGGAACGCTACGCGCGCGGTAACGGCGGCACCGTCTACCACCCCGTCGGTACCTGCCGCATGGGCACCGACCCGATGGCGGTGGTCGACCCGCGCCTGCGCGTGCACGGCATCGACGGCCTGCGTGTCGCCGACGCCTCGATCATCCCCGCCATGCCGTCCGGCAACACCAACGCGCCGACCATCATGATCGGCGAGAAGTGCGCCGCGATGATTCGGGAGGACGCCCGCGCGCCCCTTTGAAACGCCTCCAATACTTTGACTCGCCGATCCCCCGCGCGATGCTGAATCGTCCGCCGCTGGTGGGGTTAATTCAGCGGCCGAAGCGGCTGCGGGTAAGAGATACGTTGCAGACTTCGTGTTGAACTACAGTGGCAATGTTGCCCACTCGTATATCTCGCGAATGCCGATCTCGCTAAGAGTGCACTTTCGATCTACCCCTTCTGAGGGGTGTACTGCCGGTACCCGGTTGCGCTCACATGGCAACTCCGAAGGCGGCGCCTGGTCAGGAAGATATGGGCCCGCCATCGCGAGCAGGGAGGGCGGAGCATGCCTACGATTATCGGGAGCAATCACACCCTTGAGGGGCGTGAGATCAGCGACTTCAAAGTCGGCGACCGCTTCCCGGACCGGCAGTCGGCCGTCAATTTCATCACCGATTTCATTGAGAAAACATACGAAGAGCATGGGTATGATGGCGAAAATTGCTACTGGTGGGGGCGCCAGAAGGAATCTGAATATGTATATCGCTTTCGAATCACCTGAAGTTGGTTAGATCTGGCCGACGAATGGTCTGGTCTCGGTGATCAGTTTCGGTGGGGACAGCGACGTCGGCGGGGATTGGCTGCTCGGCGGCGAAGGCAACGGTATCATCTCGATCGGCTTCGGCGATGCCCGCTTCCTGAAGCTCGAAGGCGAGGAGGGTAACGAGACCCATGAGGCAGGGTTGGAACGGTGACGCCGCTCGGACCCTTAGACTTGCGCCGGCGCGCACGGGGCGCTACGTCATCCGGCCGGAGGGCCTGTAGTTCAGCGGTTAGAACGCACCGCTCATAACGGTGTTGTCCCAGGTTCGAATCCTGGCGGGCCCACCACCACTACCGGATCGAGGCGGCTCGCTTCGACCGGATTCGCGTACCGGCGCGGCTGTCGCCTGATCGAGGTCGATCGGACATGCTTGCGGCATCGCACGGGGATCTGGGGGACAGCATGAACGAGTGCAATACGGCTGATCGCGACGACGAGCCCGCATCCGCGAAGGCCTGGGAGACGCCGATCTTGACGATAATCCCGACCGACCACGCCGGCTTCAATGCCGCCGGCTCCGACGATGGCTATGGCTTTTCCTGAGCCTCTGCAGGGGCTCCATGGCGCGTTCCGGAAGGCTCTCGATCCGATACCGGCCGGCCTGCTCGGCGGGCGGTGCGCCGCTGGCGATGGCGTGATCGCGTCCGGGCGTCGCGACGAGGCGTAGCCGCCTCGGGCTGCGGCGGCGCATCGAGGGTAGAACCGGCGCCTTGGCGAGGGCGCCGGGCGGCACAGATCGCTTTGCACGGTCGTTTTCGAGGAGAGCGCCATGCAATGGTTTATACCGCCTGCCCTCGGGCTGGCGGCTATGCTCGGTATCGCCACCGCCATCGCCGGCTGCGGCGGCCAGCCGCAATACACGCAGGAACAGCATTACGATCTGGTCGACTGCAGTCTCGTCGGCTGGGGCTCCCGGTCCATGCCGCGGCAGGCCTGCCTCGACCAGGGCGGCGTGCCGCTGTAGACCACCGGTCGGAAGGGGGACGGACGTGCGATTTGTCCGTGCTTTTGCCGTACCCAACGCGGCGGAATGCCGTTAGGCTGTCGCTCCATCGGGATCGGCCGCTTCTCCAAGGCGATGTCCTGGACCAGCGTCCAAGGAACAACCGAAGGAGGGACATGCTCATGACGGCGTTGCGTAATCGCGAATACCGGCACATCGAGGTCCACCCGATCGCCGGCTCGCTCGGGGCCGAGATCGAAGGTGTCGACCTGTCGCAGGAGCTGGACGACGAGGTTCTGGGCGAGATCCGCTCCGCCCTGCTCGACAATCTCGTCATCTTCGCCCGTGATCAGAAGCTCACCCCCGACCGGCAGTTGGCTTTCGCCAAGCGTTGGGGCGAGATCCATTTCCATCCCTTCATGCAGGGCATGGACGACTATCCCGAGATCCTCGAGATCAAGAAGCTGCCGACCGACAAGAAGAACTTCGGCGGGTCGTGGCATTCGGACCAGCAGTTCGCGCCAAAGCCGGCGATGGGCACGATCCTCTACGCCAAGCAGGTGCCGTCGGCGGGCGGCGACACGATGTTCGTCAACCAGTACCTCGCCTACGAGGCGCTGTCGGACACGATGAAGAACATGTTGTCGGGCCTGAAGGGCGTGAACATCGGCGACAACTTCAAGGGTCACGACGGCAAGTCGCGCAAGGAGTTCTACGCCGACAAGATCTCGATGAAGGTGAAGGATCCGGGCGACGTGCAGACCACGTCGGCGCACCCGCTGATCCGCACCCACCCGGAGACGGGTCGCAAGGGCCTCTACATCGGCGGCCACACCCACGGCATCGAGGGCATGACGGCCGAGGAGAGCCAGCCGCTGATCGACTTCCTGATGCGGCACTCGACCCGGCCGGAGTTCACCTGCCGCTTCCGCTGGCAGACCGGCTCGCTCGCCTTCTGGGACAATCGCTGCACCCAGCATTATGCGGTCAACGACTATCCCGGCGACACGCGCATCATGCACCGCATCACCATCTGCGGCGACACGCCGTACTGACCGCCACCCGTACCGAGGACTAGGCGCCCGCGCGTTGCTGCCGGGCGAGCCACTCGTTCCAGGGCCCGACCGACGGATCGTCGGCTCGGGCCTTGTAGTAGGGGATGAGCGGCATGTAGGCGTCGAGGATCGCGCGGAGTTCGCGGACCGGCTCGATATGGCGGTCGACGCGCAGGTCGACGGCCGGGAAGGATCGGTCATCGTAGACCAGCATCGCCGCCGATTGCTGCCCGTCCGGCTGGCCGCCGGCGTCGCGCCCCGCTTCCAGGGCGCGGCAGAGCCGGTCCGGCAGCGGCGCCCCCTCGGATGCGGCGAAAGCCTCCGCCATCGCCGAGACGACCCGTTCCGAGACCAGCTTGTTGCCCATGGCGACGAAGCCGTCGCCGACATGGTGGCCCTTCCAGTCCATGTTGCCTGACCCGGTGCGCGCGGCGCAGCGGCCGGCGGCGTCGACCACCGCCAGCTGCCGCCGTTCGATATGCGGGTCGCTGGCCGCGAGCGCGGCGAGGACCGCCTCGGCGTCGCGGCCTTCGGCCAGCATGTCGAGGCCGCGCGGCCCGAGGGTCGGGTTGGTGAGCGCCTGGGTGGCCACGGCGCCGACCCCGGCACGGGCGAACGGCACGCGCGAGCCGACCGCCATCTCGCCGGTGGCGGTGGCGATGCCGAAGGCACCCGAGCGGGGACAGCGGGCGATCAGGGTGAACGTCATCGGAACCTCCGGCGGAACGACCGGACGTCATTCTGCGCGCGGAGCGGGCGGCCCGTCATCAGGCGATATCGTCGAGCGCGCTCACCAGCCGCGCGTGCCGGGCGCGCCCTTGAACGGGCCGGCGATGCGCGACGTGATCCAGCCGCCGTAGAAGTCGCCTTCCTGGGGTTGCACACGTTCGGCACCGACATGGCATTCGTCCACGCGCGAGGCATAGAAGGCGAGGAAGCCGGCGATCGGGCGGAAGGCGGGCGTGGGGTCCGGATAGGACCAGGCGGCGGCATCGCTGCGGCGGCCGCCTGTCTCGATGCTCCAGTAGCGCGCGGTGCCCTTGAACTCGCACCAGCTGCGCCCCGGGGCCGGGACGAGGAGGTCCTGGCGCACGTCGGCCGGCGGGATGTAGTAGACCGGCGGATGGCTCGTCTCCAGCACCCGCCACCCGGCGCACGTGTCCGCGATAACGGCACCCGCGAAGACGACCTGCAGCCTTTCCGCCACCGGCTCCAGGCGAGGCGGCCGCGGATAGTCCCAGACGGACTCGCGGCCGGGGCCGGGATCTTCGCGGCGCGGCGGAAACGTCATGGCGTGTGCTCCAGAGGGTAGCCTGGATACGCGGCGGAATCGCCGACGGTTCATCATCCGCCCGCGGGATGCCCACGTAGGAGGACCGGCGGCACAGAGTGGCGCCGTTGCCGTGTCCGTTTCCCGAGGAATGGCCGATGATCCCGTCGCAGTCGCCGATACTCTTCCCGCAAGGCGGCATCGCCGTGGTGGTCGGTGCGGGCGGCGGCATCGGTGCCGCGCTGCTGCACGGCCTGGAGGCGCGCGGCGACTTCGCGCGCGTCGTCGGCTGCGGCCGGACCGCCGCGATCGGACTCGACCTGTTGGAAGAATCGTCGATCGCCGCCGCCACGGCGCAGCTGCGAGACCTCGGCGAGCTGCGGCTGGTGATCGACGCGACCGGCTTCCTGCACGGCGGCGGCTTCACGCCCGAGAAGAGCCTGCGCGATCTGGATCCGGCGCATCTGGCGCATGCGTTCGCGGTGAACGCCATCGGGCCGGCACTGCTGATGAAGCACCTGCTGCCGCTGCTGCCGCGCCGCGGCAAGGCGGTGTTCGCCACGCTGTCGGCGCGGGTCGGCAGCATCGGCGACAACCGGCTCGGCGGCTGGTACGCCTATCGCGCGTCGAAGGCGGCGCTGAACCAGCTGGTGCGGACGGCGGCGGTCGAACTGCACCGCCGCTGCCCCGAGGCCGCCTGCGTTGCGCTGCATCCGGGGACGGTCGATACCGGGCTGTCCGGGCCGTTCGCCAAGGGGGGTCTGGACGTGCAGGCGCCGGACGAGGCGGCGGGCCGCCTGCTCTCCGTGATCGACCGCCTGGGGCCGAGCGACAATGGCGGGTTCTTCGACCATCGCGGCGCGGCGGTTCCCTGGTGAAGCGGCGGCCGGCCGGCTATCCTGCACGCGGCGAGCGGCAGGAGAGGGACCATGGCCACCGCAGAGGATCACGCCGGACGGCACCCGGAACCGATGACGCTGCACGAGAAGCGCGTCGACGCCATGCTGCAGCTGATCGCCGGATCCGGCGGGGCCTGCGCGGCGGCGCACCGGCAGGCGCAGGAGCGGCTGCGCGACGTGGACTACGACGCCGAGGATTATTACGGCCGCTGGCTGGCGGTGCTGCGCCAGATCGTCGTGGAGACCGGCGTGGCGACCGACGACGAACTCCGGCGCCGCGTGGCGGCACTCGATGCACGGGGAGATGATCAGCGATGAACGGACCGCGCTTCGCACCGGGCGACCGGGTGCGCGTCGATGCCCGCGACCACGAGGGGCACTGCCGCACGCCGACCTTCCTGCGCGGCAAGACCGGCAGCGTCGACCACGTGCTCGGCACCTTCCGCAACCCGGAGAGCCTGGCCTATTTCGGCTCCGGCGAGCCGGCGCAGCCGCTCTACGTGGTCCGCTTCCGCCAGGCCGACGTCTGGCCGGACTATCGCGGCGGACCGAACGACACGGTCGCCGCCGACATCTACGAGCATTGGCTGGAGGCGGCGCGATGAGCGGCGGGCATCATCACCACGACCATGGGCACGACCATGGGCACGAGCACGATCATGATCACGACCACGCCCCCGACGATCCGTCGCCGCCGCGCGAATACGAGCTGCTGGAGCAGGCGATCCGCGAACTGCTGATCGAGAAGGGCCTGCTGACCGCCGAGCAGATCCAGCGGCAGATCGACGACATGGACAGCCGCACGCCGATGAACGGCGCGAAGCTGGTTGCCAAGGCCTGGACCGACCCGGCCTTCAAGGCGCGGCTGCTGTCCGAGCCGAAGGCGGTGATCCAGGAGTGGGGCATCGACCTGGAGAAGAGCCCCGAACTGATGATCGTCGAGAACACGCCGTCGGTGCACAACGTCATCGTCTGCACCCTCTGCTCCTGCTATCCGCGCGCCGTGCTGGGCGTGCCGCCGGCCTGGTACAAGAAGAAGGCGTACCGGGCCCGCACGGTGGTCGAGCCGCGCGCGGTGCTGGCCGAATTCGGCACGGTGCTGCCGGACGCGGTCGAGGTGCGCGTCCACGACAGCACCGCCGACCTGCGCTACATGGTCCTGCCGATGCGGCCGGCCGGCACGGAGGGCTGGAGCGAGACGGATCTGGCCGGCCTCGTCACCCGCGACGCCTTGATCGGCGTCACCACGGCACGGGCGCCGGCCGCGGGATAGTCGCCGCCCAGGTCCCCTCCTGGCGGGCGTTCGCGCGCGGGCCTAGCATCCTCCGACAAGAACAATCGGAGGAAAGCCATGACACCGGTACTCGCCAGCGCCGCCGCGCTGGCCGCGATGTCGTTCGCGATTTTCGGAGCACAGGCCCAGGTGTCGGACGACGTCGTCCGCATCGGCGTGCTGACCGACATGAGCGGCCCCTACCAGGATTGGGCGGGGCCCGGCTCGGTCGTCGCCGTGCAGATGGCGGTCGAGGATTTCGGCGGCACGGTGCTCGGCAAGAAGATCGAGGTCGTCTCGGCCGATCACCAGAACAAGGCCGACGTGGGCGCCAACCTGACGCGGCAGGCGGCTGGGACGCCTGCAAGCTGGTCCAGACGATCCCCGCCGACGAGGCGTTCCGGCCGCTGGCGCAGAGCGCCTGTCCCTTGGTGAAGAAGTAGGAGGGCGCGATGACGAACGAGATCGGCTTTATCGGCGTCGGCGCCATGGGCGGGCCGATGGTCCGCCGCCTGTGCGAGCGCCAGTACCGGGTGCGGGTCTACGACAGTTCGCAGGCTGCGTTGGAGCGGGCGGTGGGCTGGGGCGCGCAGGCGGCGCCGTCGCCCGCCGACGTCGCCGCCAGTGCCGAGACGGTGCTGGTCAGCCTGCCGACACCGGCGATCGTGCGCGAGGTGGCGGTCGGCCGGAACGGCCTGATCGAGGGGGGCGCCATGCGCACCTTCGTCGACCTCTCGACGACGGGTCCGACGGTGGCGCGCGAGGTCGCCGCGGCGCTGGCGGCGAAGGGCGTGACGGCCATCGACGCCCCAGTATCCGGCGGGATCGCCGGGGCGGAGGCGGGCACGCTCGCGGTCATGGTCTCCGGGCCGGCCGATGCGATCGAGAAGGCGCGCTCGGCGCTGGAAGCGATCGGCCGCGTCTTCGTGGTGGGCGATCAGGTCGGCCTCGGCCAGGTGCTGAAGTTGGTGAACAACGGCCTCGCCGCAACGGCGGTGGTCGCGTCCGCCGAGGCAGTGGCGATGGCGGTGCATGCCGGGCTCGACGCGAAGATGGTGGTCGACGTCATCAACGCGTCCAGCGGCCGAAACTTCATGACCGAGAAGATGTTCACCGAACGGGTGCTGACGCGGACGTTCGACTTCGGCTTCCGCACGGAGCTGATGCACAAGGACATCCGCCTCTGCACCGACGAGGCGGAGGCGGCGGGCGTGCCGATGTTCGTCACCAACGCGGCGCGCCAGATGTGGTCCTTCGCCGTCGGCCAGGGCAGCGGGCGGGAGGACATCAGCACCTACGTGCGCTATCTGGAGGCATGGACGGGGATCGAGATGCGCTCGGACCCCGAGCGGAAGGGCCCGGCGGCTGCGCCGGGCGAAAGGAGCGAGGAATGACGATAGCCGCAGCGACGACGGGTGCCGGCGGTGGACTGCGCCGGCCGCTGATGCTGATCGACGGCGACTGGACGGCGAGCTGCACCGGCCGGACCCTCTCGGTCGAGAACCCGGCGAAGCGCAAGCCGATCGCCGAGGTGCCGCGCGCCGATGCCGAGGACGTCGACCGGGCGGTAAAGGCGGCGGCCGCCGCTTTTCCGGCCTGGTCGAAGGTGACGCCGCGCGACCGCGGCCGGATGCTGCTGCGCATCGCCGATGCGCTGGAAGCCCGCACCGAGGAACTGGCGCGGCTGATCGCGCTGGAGACCGGCAACGCGCTGCGCACACAGGCGCGCGGCGAGGCCGCCCTATCCGGCGACATCTTCCGCTATTTCGGCGGACTCGCGAGCGAGCTGAAGGGCGAGACGATCCCGCTCGGCGAGCAGGTTCTGAGCTACACCCGCCGCGAGCCCCTGGGCGTCGTCGGCGCCATCGTGCCGTGGAACGCCCCGGTCATGCTGTCGGTGCTGAAGATCGCGCCGGCCGTCTGCGCCGGCAACTGCATCGTGCTGAAGGCGGCCGAGGACGCCCCGCTCGGCGTGCTGCTGCTGGCCGAGGTCTGCAAGGAGTTCCTGCCGAAGGGCGTGGTCAACGTCATCACCGGCATCGGCCCGGAGTGCGGCGAGCCGCTCGCCCGCCATCCGCTGGTGCGCAAGCTCTCCTTCACCGGGTCGACCGGCGTCGGCAAGCTCGTCATGTCGGCGGCGGCCGAACGGATCGTGCCGGTATCGCTGGAACTGGGCGGCAAGAGCCCGTCCATCGTCTATCCGGACGCGAACGAGGACTGGGCCGTCGACGGCGTCATCGCCTCGATGCGCTTCACCCGGCAGAGCCAGTCCTGCACGGCGGGATCGCGCCTGTTCCTGCACGAGAGCATCTTCGACAGCTTCCTGCAGAAGCTGGTCGATAAGACCTCGAAGCTGAAGCTGGGCGACCCGATGGACGAGGCGACCGACATTGGCTCGATCATCAACGAGAAGCAGTTCAAGCGTGTGTGCGGCTATGTTGACGAGGGCCTGAAGAGCCCGGATGCGACCCTGCTGATGGGCGGGCTGCCGCCGCAGGACGGGCCGCTGAGCGAGGGGTACTTCGCCATGCCGACGATCTTCGCCCAGGCGTCGAACGACTGGCGCCTGGCGCAGGAGGAGATCTTCGGGCCGGTCCTGGTGGCGATCCGCTGGAAGGACGAGGCCGAGGCCATCCGCATGGCGAACGACAGCCATTACGGCCTCGCCGCCTATGTCTGGACCCACGACATCGGCCGCGGCCTCCGCACCGCGCACGCCATCGAATCCGGCTGGGTGCAGGTGAACCAGGGCCTCGGCCAGATGCCCGGCCACTCCTACGGCGGCTACAAGCAGAGCGGCATCGGCCGCGAGTTCTCGCTGGAAGGAATGCTCGACAGCTTCACCCAGAAGAAGAACGTGACGGTCAACCTGCAGGTGACCGGGGCGCTTTAGGCGGCGGGCGGGCCTTCGGGCCCGCCGTTCCCCCTCTCGACGCCATCGCGGCTCGCGCGTGTGCCAGATCCGCAGGATGAAGATCGCGCCGCTGCGGACTTCGTAGCGTTCTTCGTAGCTACACTGGAAAGGACGGGGGCACCGATTCGCGGCCGAGATTGTCGCTGGCGCTCCGCATGCCGCGCGCCACCGCGTGATCGCATCCTGACCCTTTCTAATCCTGCGTGTCGTCGCCTGGCTCGTGGCTGTCCAGGGCGGCGCGGAGGCGTTGGAGGAGGTCGAGCGCGTCGTTCAGTTCGGAACGCTTGAAGTCGGAGGCGAGGGCTTCGGCGAACGGCTCCTCGCGGCGGGCGGCGTCGTCGAGGAAGGCGATGCCGGCTTTCGCGACGCTCAGACGAGGCGAGCGCTTGTGCTCGGGGTTGGGCTTCGTCTCGATGTGGCCGGCCGCGACCAGATCGTTCACGACCGTCTGGACATACTGCCGCGATACCCCGCGCAGCCGCGCCAGATCCGGCACCGTCAGCGGTCCCTCGTCGCGGAGCTGGCGCAGGATCGCCCGGCGTCCGGCAGCGGCACCCTCCGGCCCATGAAGCCGCGCGGCGGCGGCGGCGACCGAAGCGTGAACGCGTCCGACCTCCTCGACGACCTCGACAAGGAGACGAATCTTTTCCCTGCGCTTGCCCTCTTTGGCAGCCATGCGGCTCCTCCGGCAGCCCGTCTCGGCAAGCTCAGTGGGGCTCATCGGCGGGGTGGCTGTCAAGGACTGACTGGATCGGCAACCCGTTCGGTCCGTCGGCGCGGCAGGAAGGGAGAATGATTCTCATTGATAATAGGAAGCGTTCTTATTATCACCTCCGGCATTACCCGCGTGTGGGGGGCTGCACGCGTGCTCGGAGGGGGGATGATGGCAATTCGCGGTAATCGACGAGCCAGGCGACACGCGCGGATGCAGGGGCGCCCGAGACCAGGGCTGTTGCGCACCGCGGCCACGTCCGCGATGGCGGCCTCGCTGGCCGCAACGGCACCGGCCGGGGCCCAGGAGGCCGCAGCGCAGCAGGCCGACCCGCTCGCACCGCTCGCGCTTGATCCGCTCGTCGTCTATGGCGCGAAGACCGCGCAGACGTTGGACGACATCACGGCCAGCGTCGGCATCGTCACCGAGGCGGACATCGAGACGCACCAGTTGCGCAGCTTCCGCAGCGCCTTCCGCACGCTCGCGAACGTCGCGGATTCGGACTGGAACGACGCCGGCTTCGTGATCCGCGGCCTCAATTCCGAAGGGCTGACGCCGGGCGGCGCGCCGCTCGCGAGCTTCTACGTCGACGGTGTGCAGCAGACGGTGCAGGGCACGCGGCGCGGCGCCCGCGGCCTCTGGGACGTGCAGCAGGTCGAGGTCTATCGCGGGCCGCAGTCGACCCTGTCGGGGCGTGCGGCGCTGGCCGGTACGGTGCAGGTGAAGACGAACGACCCGACCTTCGACTACGAGGCGGCGGCGGAGGGCACGGTCGGCACCATGGAGACGCGTGGCGGCGCCGTCATGGTCAACGCGCCGATCGTCGACGACATCCTGGCACTGCGCATCGCCGCCGAATACGAGCGCAGCGAAAGCGATCTGAACTATCCAACCTACCGCCGGTTCGACGACTATGGCGACTTCAAGCGCGACGAGTACTACCAGATCCGCAGCAAGCTGCTGTTCACGCCGGCGGCGCTGCCCGATACGCGCGCCCTGGTGACCTACGCCTTCGCCAGCGACTCACCGGACATCGACGACATCGCCGGTCCCGGACTGGGCTTCGACTGGGACAGCGAGCGTGGCGACTTCAACCTGCCGGTCTTCGCCGAGGTGCGCCGTGCGAAGAACCACAGTGCAGGCGTCGAGATCACGCATGACCTGTCGCGCGCGCTGACCTTCACCTCGATGACCAGCTACGCCCACACGGACCTGTCGCGCGACTCGATCAACAACGGCACCGACGGCGAGACGAACTTCGTCGACGGCAACCTGGTCGAACAGCTCGCCACGCAGGAGTTCCGGCTGAACTATGTCGCCGACAGCCTCGCTGCGACGCTGGGGGTCTACGGCGCCTACCAGGACGACGACAACGAGTATCGGCGGCCCGACTATTTCGGCAACTCCGACATCAGCCGGTCGGACGCCGAGATCTACAATGCGGCGCTGTTCGGCGAGGTCACTTACGAGTTCGTGCCGACGTGGAAGGCCGTGCTGGGCGGGCGCCTCGACCACAGCAGCCAGAAGGGCTCGAACTTCTTCTCGCGCAACGGTGCCGCGACGACCGACTTCGACTATGATATTGACGAGACGGTGTTCCTGCCGAAGGCCGGCATCATCAAGGAACTGACGCCCGGGCATCAGCTGGGCTTCACGGTGCAGCGCGGCTTCCGCAACGGCGGTGCCGGGCTGCAGCGCTCGACCGGCGAGACCTTCACGTTCGATCCCGAGTTCGCCTGGAACTACGAACTGTCCTACAAGGGCAGCTTCTTCGAGCGGCGGCTGGATATCGGCGCCAACGTCTTCTATGCGGACCTGACGGACCAGCAGGTCGAGGTGCAGGAAGATCCGACGAACTTCGGTTCCACGATCACGACCAACGCGGCGGAGTCGCGGCTCTATGGCTTCGAGCTGGAGGCGAAGGGGCGGGTCACGCGCGAACTCTCCGCCTTCGCCTCGCTCGGCTACGTGCACACCAAGTTCGAGGACTTCGACAGCTCCAGCCTCGGCGACCTGTCGGGATCGCGGTTCCCCGAGGCGTCCAAGTGGAACGTCGCCGTCGGCGCCGACTATCACCACCCCAGCGGCTTCTTCGTCGGCGCCGACGCGAAATACACCTCCGATTTCCTCGCGCGGTTCGGCACCGCGCCGCAGGAGACGCTGGACGGCTACTTCGTCGCCAACCTTCAGGCGGGCTACCGCTACCGGAACCTGACGGCGACGGTGTTCGCCGAGAACGTCTTCGACGAGGACTACTTCCTCTATAATGACAACGATGTCGCCGCGACGCTCGGACCGCGCCGCGTCGTCGGCCTGACGCTGAAGGCGGAGCTGTAGGGGCCGATCAAGCGGGCGGTTCCAGCGCGTCGAGCACTGCACGGCCGATCAAGGTCGCGGGCGCCCGCTTGTCGCGGGTGTTGGAGACGTTCGCCAGCACCACCACGACGGCGTCCGTCGCCGGCAGCCAGGCGAGGAAGCTGGAGAAGCCCGGGACGTCGCCGGCATGGCCGCGCGCCGCGCCGAACCGGGCGAGGCCGAAGCCGTAGCGGAGCGGACCGCTCTCCGGGACGGCCTTCTCCAGCTCGGCCCGGCCGGCCGGGCCGAGCGTCGCACCGGAGGCCAGCGGCTTCGCCAGCTTCAGCAGATCGTCCAGCGTCGCGTTCATGTTGCCCGCGGCGCCGGCCCAGGAGGCGCTGAAGGCGGTCGCGTCGAAGAAGATCCGGCCATACTCGATGGCACCGGCTCGCGGTCCGTGCCGATAGCCGCGCAGCTCGGGGTCGGGAAGTCGCCAGGAGGCCGGAACGAGCGCACCGTCCGCGCCCAGCGGGCGCAGCACGGTGTCGGCGAGCACGTCCGGCAGCGCACGCCCCGTCGCGGCCTCGATGGCGGCGCCGAGCAGGATCGTGTTGGCGTTGGAGTAGGTGAAGCCGGTGCCCGGCGGATGGGCGACCGGGTTGGCGAAGGCCACCGCCAGGATGTCGTCACGCGCCAGCTCGGCCGACGGCGCGGCGTTGATGCGGGCCCGAAAGCGGGCGTCGGCGAGGGGATTGAACAGGCCGCTGGTGTGGTTGCCGAGCATCCGCAGGGTGATCGCGGCGCCGTTTGGCACGCCCGGCACGTGACTCGCGATCGGCGCGTCGAGATCGAGCAGGCCGCGCTCCGCGAGTTGCAGGGCGGCCGTCGCGACGATCAGCTTCTGAACGCTGCCGATCCGCATGGTGTGGTCGAGCCGCATCGGCGCGCCGGTCTCCACATTCGCCTCGCCCAGCGCCAACCGTCGCTCCGGCACGTCCGGCAATGCGATTCCGACCAGCGCGCCGGGGAGGCGCTCGGCCTCGTGCAGCCGTGCGAAGGCCGTCCGCGCGGCGGCCTCTGCTGCGTCCATGTCGGCGGACATCGCTTCTCGCGGCGGCAGCAGGGCCGGGAGGCAGAGGAGCAGGAGCATCAGCGGACGGACGCGCGTGGTACGGACGGGCATGATACGGACAGGCATGGTGGTGACGACCCTCGGGGGAACGATGCTAGTCTAGGCGGCGGAGCCCGCCGCCGCAGCAGAACGGTCGGGGCAGAGAGCGACGAACCGGAGGCAAGCCATGAGCCAGCGACGCAAGCAGCCAGACGAACTCCGCAGCTTCCGCTGGTTCGGGCCGGATACGCATCGCGCCTTCGGCCACCGCTCGCGCATGCAGGAGATGGGCTTCGCGCGCGAAGAGTTCATGGGCAAGCCGGTCATCGGTATCGTGAACACCTGGTCGGACACCAACACCTGTCACAGCCACCTGCGCGACCGCGCCAACGAGGTGAAGCGCGGCGTGATGCAGGCGGGCGGCTTTCCGGTCGAACTGCCGGCGATGTCGGTCGGCGAGCAGATGACCAAGCCGACCTCGATGATGTACCGCAACTTCCTTGCCATGGAGACCGAGGAACTGCTGCGGTCGCAGCCGATCGACGGCTGCGTGCTGCTCGGCGGGTGCGACAAGACCACGCCCGGCCTGCTGATGGGCGCCATCTCGATGGGCATCCCGGCGATCTACCTGCCGGCGGGCGCCATGCTGCGCGGCCACTGGCGCGGCAAGACGCTCGGCTCCGGCACCGACGTCTTCAAGCTGCACGCCGAGCGGCGCGCCGGCAACCTGTCCGACGACGACTGGAACAGCCTGGAGTCCGGCTTCGCCCGGTCGGCCGGCACCTGCATGGTGATGGGCACCGCCTCGACGATGATGTCGCTGGCGGAATCGCTCGGCATGACCCTGCCGGGCGCCTCGACCATCCCGGCGGTGGACGCGACGCACGCGCAGATGGCGGTGCGTGCCGGCATGCGCATCGTCGACATGGTCTGGGACGACCTGACGCCGGCGAAGATCCTGACGCGCGAGGCGTTCGACAACGCCATCACCGTCGACATGGCGCTGTCCGGGTCGACCAACGCGATCATCCACCTGACGGCGATGGCCGGCAGGGCCGGCATCGACCTGCCCGCCGAGCGCTTCGACGAGATCTCCAAGCGCACGCCGGTGCTGTGCAACCTGAAGCCGGCCGGCACGCACCTGATGGAGGATTTCTACTATGCCGGCGGCCTGCGCGGGCTGCTGAACCGGATCGGCGACCTGCTGAACCTCGACTGCCTGACGGTCAACGGCCGCACCCTGGGTGAGAACATCGCCGGCGCCGAGGTCTATGACGACGACGTCATCCGCACGCGCGACAATCCGCTGTCGCCGACCGGCGGCACCGCGGTGCTGCGCGGCAACCTCGCGCCCGACGGCGCCATCATCAAGCCGACGGCCGCCGAGCCCCGCCTGCTGAAGCACCGCGGCAAGGCGGTGGTGTTCGAGAGCGTCGACGACATGTATGCGCGCGTCGACGACGAGAACCTCGACGTGACCGCGGACTCGGTGCTGGTGCTGAAGAACGGCGGCCCGCTGGGGGCGCCCGGCATGCCGGAATGGGGCCAGCTGCCGATCCCGAAGAAGCTGCTGCGCGACGGCGTGCGCGACATGCTGCGCATCTCCGACGCGCGGATGAGCGGCACCAGCTACGGTGCCTGCGTCCTGCACGTCTGCCCGGAATCGGCGGTCGGCGGGCCGCTCGCCTTCGTCCGCGACGGCGACGAGATCGAGATGGACGTCGAGGCGCGCACGCTGCACCTGCACGTCTCGGAGGCGGAGCTGAAGGCGCGGCGCGAGGCCTGGCAGCCGCCGCCGGCGCATTACAGCCGCGGTTACGGCTCGCTCTACATCCAGCACGTGACGCAGGCCGACAAGGGCGCCGACTTCGACTTCCTGCATGCCGGCGAGCCGATCCCGGAGCCGAAGATCTTTTGAGGCGCCGGCGGAGCGCGGGCGTCCCGCCCGCAATTTCCTCTCCGTCCCTCGGCGGACGAATGTCGGGCGGGCGGGACGCGCGCGCTCCGGCGTGGCGTCTTCTTCTTCTTCTGCTTGTCTTCCTCTGGTCCGTTCCGCCGGCCGTCGCGCTGGAGCCGGGGCCGTCGGCGCAGGTCGTCGAGGTCGTCGACGGCGACACCGTCGTGCTCGACGACCGCAGCGAGGTGCGGCTGGTCGGGCTGCAGGCGCCGAAGCTGCCGCTCGGGCGGCCGAACTTCCCGACATGGCCGCTGGCGGCGGAGGCGAAGGCGGCGCTGGAGGCGATGGCCGGCGGCCGGCGGGTGCAGTTGAGGTTCGGGGGCGCCCGGATGGACCGGCACGGCCGCCACCTCGCGCACCTGTTCCTGGGCGAGGGCGACGATGCGGGCTGGGTGCAGGGCGAGATGCTGCGGCGGGGGATGGCGCGGGTCTACACCTTCCCCGACAACCGCGCCCGGGTGCCAGAAATGCTGGCGCTGGAGCGCGAGGCGCGGGCGGCCCGGCTCGGCATCTGGGGGCTGCGCTTCTATGCGATCCGGAGCGCCGATGATCTGGACCGCGACATCGGCACGTTCCAGATCGTCGAGGGCGAGGTGCTCGGCGCGGCGGTCGTGCGCGGGCGCGGCTATCTCAACTTCGGCACCGACTGGAAGACCGACTTCACCGTCGTCGTGCCGCCGGATGCGGTCCGCCTGTTCCGGCGCGAAGGCGCCGAAATTCAATCCTTCCAGGGACGCACGGTGCGCGTGCGCGGCTGGCTGCGCTGGTATGATGGCCCGCAGATGGAAGTCACCCATCCGGAGCAGATCGAGGTGCCGGAATCATGAGCCGCCGATTTTCGATCCGTGGATTTCCGATCCGTCCGGCGATGCTCTGCGTCGCGGCGGCGCTGCTTCTGGCCGCCTGCGAGACGGTACCGGCCACCGGCGAGTCCGTCTTCACCGGCTTCACGCCGCTGTCCTCGGAGGCGGCACTGGGCGCTCAGGAGCACCCGAAGATCCTGTCGCAGTTCGGCGGGGAATATGACGACCCCGAGTTGGCCGCCTATGTCGCGAGCGTGGGAAAGCTGCTGGCGAGCGCCTCGGAACTGCCGCAGCTCGACTGGCGCTTCACCGTCATCGATTCCGACATCGTCAACGCCTTCGCGCTGCCCGGCGGCTATGTCTATGTGACGCGGGGCCTGATCGCGCTCGCCCGCGACGAGGCGGAGATGGCCGCGGTGCTGGCGCACGAGATCGGGCACGTCACTGCGCGCCACTCCGCCCAGCGCCAGGGCCAGGGACTGATCGCCGGCATCGGCGCACTGGCGGCGGGCATCCTTCTGGGTGACGCCGGTGCCAGCATCGGGTCGACCCTCGGGCAGGGCTATGTGGCCAGCTATTCCCGCAGCCAGGAGCATCAGGCGGACGAACTCGGCGTGCGCTATCTGTCGCGCGTCGGCTTCGACCCGAACGCCATGTCGGGCTTCCTCGCCGGCATGCAGGCGCAGAGCGAGCTGCTGGCCCGCATCCAGGGCAAGGAGCAGTCCGAGGCGAGCTGGCTGGCGACCCATCCGCCGACGGGCGAACGGGTGACCGCGGCGTCGGCCGCGGCGCAGGGCATTAGCATCCGCGACCCGATGCGCGGACGGGACACCTTCCTTGCGAAGATCGACGGTATGACCTACGGCGACAGCCCGGAGAACGGGCTCATCCGTGGGCGCAGCTTCATCCACCCGGTGCTGCGCTTCCGCTTCGAGGTGCCGGAGAGCTTCAAGCTGGTGAACACCGCCAGCAAGGTGGGCGCGGTCGGCCCGGACGGCGCGGTCATCGTCATGGACATGGCTAAGAGTGGCGGTGCGACCGGCATGGCGGCCTATCTGCAGAACGTCTGGGCGGCGCGCACGCGGCTCGCGGGCGTCGAGAACATCACGATCAACGGCCTGCCGGCGGCGACGGGCACGACGCGCGTCCAGTCGCGCAACGGTGCGGTCGACATGCGGCTGGTGGCGATCCGCGGCGAAGGCGACACCGTCTACCGCCTGCAGTTCGCGACGCCGAGCGCGCAGACCGCCCGCCTGGCGAACGACCTGCAGCGTACGACCTACAGCTTCCGGCGCCTGTCCGCGGCCGAGGCCGCGAAGGTGCGCCCCTACCGCATCAGGATCCGGACGGTGAGGCCCGGCGACACCTTGGCGTCGCTCGCGGCGGGCATGCCCTACGCGGATCACCGCGAAGACCGGATGCGCGTGCTGAACGGCCTTCGGCCGGGCGAGACGCTGCAGCCGGGCACGAAGGTGAAGACGATCGTCGAGTAGCGCCGCCGGGCACCACCGTCTGACGCGATCGTGAAGGACGGTGCCGCCGCTGCCGTCGTTGGTAGTTGGCTGCCGTATGGCAGCAAACCGCCATCACGACGGAGAGATCGATGAGACTGCTGCCGCGCCGCTCCCTTCCGCTCGCCCTCGCCGCCGGCCTCGCGATGGCCGCATCGCTTCCCCCCGTCTCCGCCATGGCCGCGGAGGCCGCCCATGAGCCTGCGACCGTCGCGAGCGCGCACGGCTTCGCCGAGACGGTCGATCGCCTGACCAAGGCGATCGAGAGCCGCGGCGCCAAGATCGCGGCGACCGTGGACCATGCGAAGGCGGCGGGCTCGGTGGACATGAAGCTGCGGCCTACGACCGTCGTCATCTTCGGCAACCCGAAGCTGGGGACGCCGCTGATGCAGACGAACCAGACCGCCGGGCTCGACCTGCCGCTGCGCGTGCTGGTCTGGGAGGATGAAGACGGCAAGGTGAACCTGGGCTACTGGCCGCCGGCGATGCTGGCCGAACTGCACGGTGCGGATCCGGAGTCCGAGGCGGTCGGGCGGATGATCAAGGCCGTGGGCGGCATCGTCGCCGAGGCCGCCGGCAAGAACTGACGGCGCCTACCAACGCAGCAGGCGGCTGCCCGCCGCCGCACCGACGGCGGTGGGCAGGCAGATCGCCAGCGGGTACCAGGTCGCGACGAAGAGCGGGCTGTCATCGCTGCAGTGCCAGCCGTAGAGGAAGGCCGCGACGGCGCCCGCCGCCAGGCCGGCGACGGCTCCGGTGAGGGCCGGCCGGGTCGGTGCCCCTTGCCGCAGCCCCAGCAGCAGTGCCGTGAGCGGTGCCACCGCGAGCAGCGGGATGACGGTCATGCAGATCGCGGCGTTGTTGCCGATCAGCCGCGGCGCCCATGCCTGGCTCGGCACGGCGAAGAGTTCCGCCACGATGCCGGCCGCGGCCAGCGCGGGGAAGGCGAGCAGCGCCAGCGCCGGGCCGCGCGCGGGTGCTGCCGGCCGCGCGAGGCGGAGCAGCAGCACGATGGACGGAATGGCCAGTCCGAGGACGACGACGAACTTGTAGGGGAAACGCGTCGTCGCGAGCGCGGCGGCGACGTCCGCCCGGATGCCGATCGTTGCGAGCAGTGCTGCGCCGGCGACAACGGCGCCTGCCGCCAGGGCCGGCAGCATGACCGCGGCCGGCGGCGTCCGGCGCGTCTTCGCGTCGGCTGCGAGGGCTTCGATCAGGTCGCCGGTCCTCATTCCCGTCCTTTCCGATACAGCGCCGCAAGCGCCTTCAACGCGCGATGCAGGGTCACCCGCACCGCCACCTCCGTCATCTCCAGCCGCTGTGCCGTCTCGCGCACCGTGCGGCCGTCCAGCGAGATGGAGCGGACGATGTCCTGCTGGCGCGGGTTCAGGCCCGCGATCAGCCGCTGCGCGTCCCGCCTGTCCTCGTCGCGTTCCGACGTTTCGGCCTCGGGCTCCTCGACCAGCCCGTCCAGGGCGACTTCCAGCCGTCGGCCGCGACGGCGCATGGCGTCGATGACCTTGTGGCGCGCGATCGCGCCGATCCAGGGGCCGAGTGGTTCGCCCATACGCCACGTATGACGCTTCAAGTGAATCGCCAGCAGCGTCTCCTGGACCACGTCCTCGATCTCGGCGCCGTACCCGGTGCCGAAAACCCGCCGCACCGTCGCCCGTACCGCGGGCGCTATGTCCTGCAGCAGTGCGCGATAGGCGGCGGCGTCGCCGTCCAGCGCCGCCGTCATCAGTTCGATCCGCCTGCTTTCCCGCGCCCTGTCGTTCACGCCGTCCCCATGTCCTTCGCTGCGCGGGCAGCCTTCGTTACAGCGGCATGATGCCGGATCAATGATCCGTGATCGGCACCGCCTCGGCCATCACGGATCGGCGACGACGGTAACGAACCCGGCCGGGGCGTCGAAGGGCGTAGTGCAGGCCGAGAGACGGCCCGCGCTCGAATCCAAAGGGAGAGTTCACATGAATCGCCTCACACGCAACATCGCACTCGCCGGTTCCTTCGCCACGGCCCTCGCCATGCTGGCCGCCCCGGCGAGCGCCATGGACGCCGACAAGGAGAAGTGCTTCGGCGTGGCGCTGAAGGGGCAGAACGACTGCGCCGCCGGCCCCGGCACCACCTGCGCCGGCACCTCGAAGGTCGACTATCAGGGCAATGCCTGGAAGGCCGTGCCGAAGGGCACCTGCGTGTCGATGGAGGTCCCGGGCGGCCGCAAGGGCTCGCTGACGGCGCTCGAGCGCGACATGCCGAAGATGTGACGCCACGCATCCGAGCGAACGGCCGGCCGCGGCGCACCTGCGCCGCGGCCGGCGCCTCGTACCGTCCAGAGGCTCCGGAGGCATGGCGATGACATCGGCAGGATTGTCCGACACGCGCGTCGACGGGCCGGTACCGGCACGCGCCGGTATCGGCCTGAAGCCGCAGCATTATCGCGACATTCTCGACTCGGTGCCGGATCTCGGCTTCTTCGAGGTCCATGCCGAGAACTACATGGGCGCCGGCGGCCCGCCGCACCGCTGGCTGGAGGCGATCCGCGCGCGCTACCCGCTGTCCCTCCACGGGGTGGCGATGTCGATCGGCGCCGCCAGGCCGCTGGACGACGACCATCTCGCACGCTTCCGCGACCTCGTGCGCCGCTACGAGCCGGGGCTGGTGTCGGAGCATCTCGCCTGGTCGACGCACGACACGGGCTTCATCAACGACCTGCTGCCGCTGCCCTACACGGCCGAGACGCTGGCGCGGGTCTGCGAGCATGTCGATGCGCTGCAGGCGGCGATCGGCCGCCGCGTCCTGATCGAGAATCCCTCGACCTATGTCCGCTTCGCCGAGAGCGAGATGGCGGAGGTCGACTTCCTGGCCCAGATGGTCCGGCGGACCGGCTGCGGCCTGCTGCTCGACGTCAACAACGTCGCGGTGTCGGCCGCCAACCACGATTTCGATGCCGGCTCCTATCTCGAGGCCTTTCCGCTCGCCGCCGTCGGCCAGATCCACCTCGCGGGACACGCGGTCACCGTGGACGGCGACGGCGGCCCTTTGCTGATCGACGCGCACGGGTCTCCCGTGACCGGCGATGTCTGGGCGCTCTATGCCGACGTGGTCCGCCGCTGCGGCCCGCTGCCGACGCTGATCGAGTGGGACAATGACGTGCCGTCGTGGCCGGTGCTTCTGGGCGAGGCGGCGCAGGCGGATGCGGTCCTGCGGCAGTCGGCGCCCGCCGCCGTGGAGGTGCGCCATGCCGCCGCTGGCTGAGACGCAGGCGGCGTTCGCCGCCGCGCTGGCCGATCCGGCGATGCCGGTACCGGGCAATGTCCTCGGCGCTCGCGATCTGCCGGACGCGCGCCGGTTCGCGGTCTACCGGAACAACGTCGCCGTCTCACTGATCGAGGCGCTGCGTGCCCGCTTTCCCGTCGTGGCGCGGCTGGTGGGCGAGGATTTCTTCGCGGCGATGGCGGGCGCCTATGCGCGGGCGCACCCGCCGCGCTCGCCGCTGCTCTTCCTCTTCGGCGATGGGCTGCCGGCGTTCATCGAGGCGTTCGAGCCCGCCACCGATCTGCCCTACCTGCCGGACGTCGCGCGGCTGGAAATCGCCTGGAGCCGGGCCTACCACGCCGCGGAGTCGGTGCCGGTCGGCGTGGCGGCGATCGCCGCACTGCCGCCCGCCGACCTGCCAGATCTTCGGCTGGAGTTCCACCCGTCGCTGGGGTTGATCTCCTCGCCGCACCCCGTGGTGGGGATCTGGGCGGCGCACCAGACGTGCGGTC
>Ga0209643_1000446_pt1 | contig 76439 bp, 81 predicted proteins | sample AutmiccBRH37_all_FD_187383 | JGI IMG/M metagenome (GOLD analysis project Ga0209643, IMG submission 187383) | Deep subsurface microbial communities from Mt. Terri, Switzerland - Autotrophic microbial communities BRH/37_all (SPAdes) (version 2) | ecosystem: Environmental > Aquatic > Deep... | reverse complement strand
GATGCCGCAGTTTCCTATGATTGGTCAAGCTTATATGCTAATTGGTATAATAGCCGCTATGGTAATACTCAGCCAACTACACCGGCACCACAACCAGTTCCGCAGCCAGCACCGGAGCCACAACCAACACCAGCACCAGCACCGGAGCCGCAACCACAACCGGAGCCGGAGCCACAACCAGCACCAGTGCCACAGAATCCACAAAATTATAGTGGAATGACTGCTGAGGAAAGACAGTTGGTAGAATTAATTAACCAGGAACGTGTTTCAAGAGGTAAACAGCCTCTGCAAGTTGATCTAGAACTCTCTAAATGGGCTAGAATAAAAAGTCGGGACATGGCAGATAACAATTATTTTGCTCATGTATCACCAACCTATGGTAATGCATCTACTATGTTAAGAAACGCCGGTGTGAGCTTCCGCTATGCAGGTGAGAATTTAGGCAAAACCTCCAGTGTTGCTAATGCTCACAGAGGTTTTATGAACAGCAGTATTCACCGGTCAACACTTCTAAATAGTAGTTATACTGATGTTGGCATTGGTATTGTTTATAAAGGTTCTACTATGTATGTAACTGAATTATTTGTAGCTAGATAACTAAAAAGTCTGTTCTCTTAATGGGGACAGGCTTTTTTTTTTTGCCTATAACAGATAATAAAACATATTATATTATTATGAAAAATAAAACGAGGAGCTGAATGTATTTTGCAGTTAACTAAAATGATAGCTCAGGAGAAGCAGTTAGCGGATTTAATAAATAGAGAACGGCTCGCGAGAGGATTACAACCTTTAACACTTGATAGTGATCTTATTAAATGGTCAAAGATAAAAAGTCAGGATATGGTCAAAAATAACTATTTTGCCCATAAAGCACCGGGTTATGGTAATGTTGCGGAAATGTTAAGAAACAGTGGCGTTATATTCCGTTATGCAGGAGAAAATTTAGGAAAAGCTTCTACTGTTATAAATGTTCATAATGGTTTTATGAAAAGTTCCGTTCATAAAGCTACAATTTTACATAATGGTTATACCCATTTAGGTATTGGTATCGCTTCTAAAGGGTCTACTATATTTGTGACAGAAATTTTCGCAGCAAAATAATTCCCAAGATCCAATGCTATGAAATTAGTTGACCATGAAGCAGCACCTCAGAAATCCTAATATAGACTTGGTATGATTAGGAAAAAACAAAATCCAGGCTTACTTACGCCTGGATTTTGTTTTTCTGATGTTACTTACAGCCTTTTGGCTTTCTGCTTCTTCCACCGGTGAATACGCGCTGCGGTGGATAAGGCGGCCACTCAGGCACGAAATCGGTGGGGCACTCGCCTAAGAATTCTCCACATTCCGGAGGTGGTGGCGGATAACCAAAGGTAGGAATTAACAACTGAACCTCAGCTTCTACTTTGAGTAGAATTAGAATTCCTACACAGCAGGTTACTTCTATAACTCCACCTGTAGAGTCTCTGTTGGATATGAAGCAGAACAAGCACTCAGGGAAGATGTCACATTGTACCTCTAGACCTTCTTCGCCTGCCCGGTCAACTCTTAATGTTTTTGTAACACTTACAGTGTTACAGCGTCTTTCAAAGCCTCCGGTATCCAAAGGAACAGTAGCACAGACTTCTAAATCAAATTGTACCCTGACAACATCTCCATTAAGAACCTGGCATTGCTGGTTCCTTAGTGTTAAGGAATTGCATTCTGCATCTTCAGCTTCTCTGGTATTACTTGCTGTCCAGCCGAAAATATCAACTTCTTCTACCTGGGTGTGCATACATTCATTAAATACTTTTTTTACTTTGATTATATCGATTTCCAGGGGTGGCGGACATATGGCAAGACCAGTTTCTGAATCTACCGGCAGGGGTCCTGCTTTAATAGCTGGTTGTTGTCTTTTTTCTTCGCCCATATTTTTACCTCCTATTTTATATTAAGATAATTAGGATCATCCTAATTTTGCCTCACTATATCCTATGCAGTAATAAATTCATTGGCTATTAGGAAACTAAAAAAAAAGTTAGAAAACCGAGCGGAAAAAGCCCGGTTTTTATTTCATTTACAGCCTTTGGGTTTTCTATTTCTTCCGCCTGTTAATGGGCCTTGAGGTGGATAAGGCGGCCATTCAGGAACAAAGTCTGTGGGGCACTCTCCCAAGAATTCGCCACATTCCGGAGGTGGTGGTGGATAGCCAAAAGTAGGAACCAATAACTGAACTTCAGTTTCTACTTTAATAAGTACCAAAATTCCTACACAGCAGGTAACAGCCAGAACACCATTGTTAGCATCTCTATCTGAGATAAAGCAGAATAAACATTCGGGGAAAAGATCACATTGGATACCCATGCCTTCTTCGCCGGCCCGGTCAATTCTTAGAGTTTTAGTAACACTTACAGTGTTGCAGCGTCTTTCAAAGCCTCCGGTATCCAAAGGAACAGTAGCACAGACTTCTAAATCAAATTGTACCCTGACAATATCACCATTAAGAACCTGGCATTGATTATTTCGTACTGTTACAGAAGCACATTCTGCATCTTCTGCGTCCTGTGTGTTTCCTGCTGTCCAGCCGGTTATAACAACTTCTTCAACTTGGGTCTGCATACATTCGTTAAATACTTTTTTTACCTTGATAATGTCTATTTCCAAAGGTGGTGGACACATGGCAAGGCCACTTTCCGGATCTACCGGGAGAGGGCCAGCTTTTATTTGTTGTTCTGGCTTTAATTTATCACCCATCTATACTTGCCTCCTTTAATATAAGTCGAATTAAGGATTATCTCCTTTTTGTTCATAATATCTTATGAAGTTAGGCTGTTTGGTGTGAATAGAATAAGATATAAATTTTATCTTAAGGAGTTTTAGTTCAATTAATAAAATGAAGTAACATTTTGCAGGTAAATTGGTGCTCTGTCTAAAGGCAGATCCTCTGTTTCTAAAACTAAGGTTCCAATTTGAACCAAATAATTGATTGGGGGTTGAATAACTCCATTAACGTAAAGGTTTTGATAGGAAGTTTGTTCGGGATCAAGAATCCCCTTATCCCCATAAATGGTCAACTCATCTTTATTAGTATAGACTTTTTTACCATCAGCGAGGGTGTTATATTGATATGTCTCAACCTTTAATAGTTGATCATAGGTGCCTTTTATCATTAAAAACTGCAGGATAATTGGTACATCTTTTTGAGGAACATCTACTGTAGTTAACATTAATAATCCTTTTTTCACTACATAGTTGGTTTTAGGCTGCAATACACCATTAATAAAGAGATTAAGATAAGAAACTTTATTGGGGTCAAGGATGCCTTGAGCACCATACATTGTTATTTCATCATCATTGGTATAGATCTTTTTTAACCCATCGGAAGCAGTATTGTACTGATAAGTCTCCACTTTAATCAGATAATCCTTTTTATCTCTGAAAGTAATAAACAAAGCAATAATCGGAGACCCTTTGGGGGGAACATTTTCTGTCTCTAATAAAAGTAAACCTTTTTCCAGTTTATAGTTAACGCTAGGCTGCAATACTCCATTAATGAATAAATTAAAATAGGAAACTTCATCGGGAGCAAGGATACCCCTATGACCATATTGGGTTAATTCATCTTCATCGGTATAAGTTTTTTTGATTCCATCGGATAAAGCATTATATTGGTAGACCTCCGCTTTAATAGGAATCATTTTATAAAAAATAATGGTTTTATTATGAAAAAGGCAGGAGTCAAATATTTTAGTTACATTGAGCCTTGTTTTAAGGGCAGGGATACAAGTTTCATTTTCCTTAGAGATGGTAAAAGTATCTATTGCAGGAATAACCAGATTTACTTCTGCTTCGGCATCAACAATTGTAGAAATATTAAGGATAATTTTCGCTTGATTAATGGTTTCATTTTTAGTGTAAATAGGAATAGCGAAACAGTTAAACTTGGAGGTTCTCAAACTTAAGTTAGTACCCTTTGGGGCATATAGGTAAAATTGTTTAAGTGCTTTAAAGGGTATGGGAGAAGATTTAAAGGTATCATCAATAGAAACGGTGATGAATCCTTTAATTAAAACAATTATTTTATAAAGAGTGATATATTGTCCTGATGGAAGCTCGACTTGTTCATGGAGACGATTCTTAGAAGAAATTTCAGTATAAATAATAGAGTTTCGAGCATAGGGATCTAAGATATTTCCATTTTTATCTGTTAAATAACAAACAACTCTTGGGAGGCTGTTTTTGGACATTGCAATAATCACTCCATAACTTAATAAATCATAATGAGTGGGTAAGAGTTTAACCTTATATATTTTATGTTGTAATGCAAGGAGGATGTTCAAATTTAAAAACAAATATAAAAAATTAGATAAAAAATAGATATAAGTAAAGGTAAAGTTTCCGAAATTAGGAAAACGCCTATTAACAGTTTATTCAAAAAGGGGTGAGATGGTGACGCAAGAGATTTTTAGTGAAATTTTGAGAGAGCTCAGGGAGCTGAACGGGAAGCTCACCTCTATAGAGGATCTGCTGGTTAAACACGAAAAAAAATCACCGTATTGCAGTGGAGCAGATGGCCTACTATCTGAAAGACCACCAACAGATTGCTGATTTTGTTATAAATGACATAACAAAAAGAAACGAAAAATTAATTCAAGAACTGCAGAAACAATATATAAAACTTACTGCCGTATTAAACCCCAACTTGGTGGATGCAAGTCGCGGAACCAAACTTTTTTCAATCGTAAATAACCCGGCTAAAGTTAAAGACTACCCCATTATGGCCGAAAACTCGCTAATTCCAAGCCAACCTAATGACGCAGCTTACTACCGGGTAGGCTTTTTAACTGATTTGATTACTACAGAGTATAAGGCATTTGACGAAGGATACTCAACCTTTGTAAATACTGCGCAAAACTTTCCTGGCGTTTTAAAACCTCAAACATCATCGGCACCATTCTCCAGTCAGTCACCGGAAGCGGTAATATCAGTGTTTTAAATGGTAAAGCAATCCTAGCTACCCGGAACGGCTGCTGATTCCTCCGCTGAAATAAAAAGTGCCGATACTCTTGTTCCGACTGCGGGGGAGGGGGTTATTGTACGGATAGCTGCCCATTTCAGTACGGGGGTTACCGGAAGCATGCAGTTGATAGGAATCGGTGATGATTCTGATGGATTTTTTCGGATTTAACGGTTCTTCCTTTGGGATTCTGCACCGGCAAAACGGTACTGGTTATTGGATTCCCCAAAACCAGTGGAATATTGAATGTATAGACGGAACAGCTGCTTTTTTCTTAGACCAAACCAAAGGAAATAATTACAGTATCAATTACCAGCCCTCAGGGTTTGGAAATATTGAATTTTCTGTTGAAGATCCTGGAACTGGGTTTCCCATCACAGTCCACATTATCCGCTACGGTAATGTCAACATTAATCCTAGTCTTTTTAATCCAAACTTACCTCTTTCCGCCAAGGTTATTAATTTTACTAATACTTCAAACGTTAGCCTGGAAACCCCTTCGGTAGCAGCTTTTATTGAAGGTATTACTGAAGGCGAAACCCCTCGGGAAATTGCAGCCAGGATGGGTAATCTTTATGAAACTGCAACAGGCGGGGTACCTGTTCCCGCTAATGGTTTTTATGTGTACAAATTACTAATCCCCCTGGTTCCGGTAAAAGGCTGAATATTAAATACGTCACCGGGGGAACCTCAGCATCTGTTAGTGCCTCCAACATGATCCTTAGTGTCATAAAAAATTCTTCTTTTCCTGAAACCGGGTATCGTTAACCCCTAGTAACACCAACCTCGGTTTCCCCGATGCCAGTTCGGCAACAGCTAAGTATGTTATCAGAGCAAACCTTAGCATTGGAGGAAGCAAACTTTGGACTTACATGGTGAGCGGTGGAACCCAAGCTGATTATTTAGGACTTCTGATTATGCCCCCCAATAGTCAAATTGTTATAAGTCTTAAGAATACCGATAACCAAGTAAATACTTTCGCTGCTAACATTTGTTGGTCCGAAGAAGAACTTTAATGAAAGCACAACTAATAAAAATCCCATATTCCAAAACTTGCAAAGAAAAAATTGAGGGATTTGTAAAAGTAATAGGTAGATTTGAATATGATGAAAATAATGAAGATATTCCTATGATTGTGATTTACGGGAAGAGTTTCGCATGGGATGAATTTGGCAGGATGCTAGTTCGAAATTATTATATCTTTATTCATTGTTCTTCCCTTTCTTCTAATTCAAAATAGATTTCACTTAATGTTTTTACACCAATACCAGCTTTATAAATTGGCTTGTACTCAATTTCATCACCATATATCATATCAATCCACCACTTCAAATCTTCGAATCCGAAATAAGACCTAAATGCCAGTGTACTTGATAATCTAGGGTTAATTTCAAAGGGAATATACTCCCCTTTTTCATCTTTCCTTACTTGAATGTTTATAGATCCTTTTAAGTGGATAAAATTTGAAATATTCTTTGCCAATTCATCTATCTTTGGGTCATTTACTAATTTAACAAATCTACTCAAACTTCCAAAACCCAATTTTCTTTGAAATGCAATGTTAAAAGTCTTATTTCCATCTGAGAATACTCCAATGGTATATTCCTTTTCTGAATCTCCAACAATCTCTTGAACTATGCTGTCAGAATATTTTTTTCGATAATACTCAAGATCCTGCGCATCTTCAACTATGAAAATCCCTTTACTACCTGCCGTAAATTTACGTTTCACCAAAAATGGATAGTCTAGTTGATCTTCAAAGTTTTCAAATAAAAATGTCTTAGGATAAAAGATTTTATTCTCTTCAAAAAACTTAATGGTTTTCAACTTATCCATGAATATATCAATGATATGGTCATTATTAATTAATAGTTTTATTTGATTCTCGTCAAAAAAATTTCTTGTTTTACTTAAAACTTTTATTTCGATCTCTGAGCTAGGAATTATTAAATCAATATTATGTTTACTACATAATTTATTTAAAAAGTCTATGTACATTCCTTGATCCTTAGCACTTGGAGCATTATAAAAGAAATCTACTTGATTTTTACTTGCAGGATAATTATTGATATCACATCCTATTAAAGTTGAATGATACTGTATCTTATTAAGAATACTAACTATTCCAATTCCTATATCTCCACCAATCCCTGTAACTAAAATATTTAACTTCTTACTTATCATTATTATTAGACCTCCTAAGGACATTAATCAAATAGCTCGGTTCACCTTGAAGTTCATCTATATCTTTAATCAATTGTCCTATATTGTAATTAACAGATACAAACTCAACTTCCTTTTCCTCCGTATCTAATACCGCAAAACAAGCTGGTCTACCATCCCTAGGTTGACCAATTGAACCAGGATTAATAATCGTTAAGTTATTTATTGATTTTATCATCCGATAATGAGTATGTCCTTGGAAGATATAATCTGCATCAATTTCATTGTATTTAGTCAAATCTATATCAGGATAAACATAACCATTTAAATGATCCCAAGGATTCCCATGATACATTCTAATTGTAGTAATACTGTCTATCTGACAGTCATAATCTGTTTTTAAATTTCTCAAAAAGTCCAGATTTTCTCGCGTAATATTTTCTTGAAATTTGATTATTGAACTTCCGTATTTATTTTTATAGTATTCATATTCCGTTTTCCCATCAATAATATCTAGGAACATCTTGTCATGATTTCCTATAACACAATGCAATCTATTTATACTTTTTAATAAATTGATAACTTCATTATGGTAATAATAATACCCACATATGTCACCACACATAAAAAACTCTTCTATATTAAGTTGTTCCATTAAGTAAAGAGCCTTGGCAAAAGAATATATATTGCCGTGGATATCTGAAAAAACACCTATTTTCATGTCATCACTCGTTCCAAATATATTTATCAAGTTTTTCGTAAATACTGTCTACTTTCCAGTCATTGATGAAAAACTTTTTAATTGTTTTAGCAACATCCATAGGACTTCTAAGTTTCTTATCTTGATAAAATTCAATGAATTTCTCAACTCCACTGAACTGATACTTACTTGTTTCTCTAATTTCCCTTTGAATATTAGTATCCATAATGCCAGGATCAATTGAAGCAATTTTCATTAATGGATTATTTTTATTTTCTTCTGCGATAGTCTCAATTATCATATGTACTGCAGCTTTTGATGCAGAATACAAACTCCAACCTTCTATAGGTTTCTTATAAGCTCCGGATGATATGTTTATAATTTTTGAATCAAGAGAGTTTGTATTACAAAAATCAACAAATTGATTCAAGATTAATACTGGCGATAAGCAATTTATAACCAGATTATTTTTAATATCCTTCATATCTAGTTCCCCGATATGACAAATTGGATTTATTGTACCAGCGTTATTTATGAATGTAATTTTATTACAATTATTCAAATCAACTTTTAAGAAAATTCTTGACATCAATAGTTCAAGCTTCTCATAATCAAGCAAGTCAAAATTAAAAGTATATATTTTTACATTTATTCCACTTATTTCATTTACCAATGAATCTAATTCACATTTATTTCTTGCAATAAGTATCAAGGTAACATTTTCTTCAGCAACTTCTTTAGCTAAAGCTCTACCGAGCCCTTTACTTGCACCTGTTATAATTATATAATCCACTATTAAACCTCCAAAAGTTCATTAATTATTCTTTTTATACCAAAACCATCTATCAATTTGGAGTATTTTTCATAAAAGGAAAGTCTATAGTTATAATCCATTATTCGATTTAACTCTACTAATAATTCATGATTCAAATTAGTAGAATTCCAATTGATGACTCTCTCCACAATATTGTGCTTAATGATACTATTAACTGTATATTTTTGATTATCAATAACTTTAATTGGTATAAAGGGAGTCTGTGTAGCCAATAATTCATATATTGTTTGACCTGCAGCTGTAATGGCAAAATCAGATTTCAACATTAACTCTTTCATTATTTTCACATTGATATTATAATGTAGCTGAACATTTTCTAATTTATTCTCTTCAATTTCTAAGATATTTGTAAATGCATTTCCAATTACTACGTCAAATTGAATATCTGAATGTTTTCTACATATTTTCTTTAGAATCAACGGTGTCAGATCTCTTATATCAGACCCACCCATGGTAATTAAAACTCTTTTGACATTTTCATTGATATTGGTTCTTTTGGTATTCACAAATGAACTTCGTAAAATAATATATTGTGAACCAGTTAAATATTTCGTTACTCCGTTTTCAGGATAGTTAATGTCATCAGTATTTAATGATGGATTTACAACTATACCTTTAGGATATTTTAATCTACCTATATCATCAATATATAAAGCCTTTTTTGATTTGGCTGAAATAGTCTTATACATTTCTTTAGGCGCCAAGTAAGAATCTACTATACAATAGTCTTCTTTACTAATATTGTCATTTAAGTAATCTTCAGAAAACCAATCAACATTTGAAATCTGTCTGTCTTCAAGGAAATAAACATTGTCGATTTTCCCGTATATAATAAACTCAGCCTCAATATCTCTATTTATGATTTCATCATATAATGAGCTGCATCTTGATAAGTGCCCAAGTCCTATTTCACTTCCACCCTCTGTAAATATCTTTACTTTCATACCGTCCCAACCTTCTACTTTAATTTTTTTGTTCGATATGTGCATTTATTTCATATAACTCCGGGGTCTTTTTAAATAATTTAATAATGTCATCTAAATAAAAATCACGTTTCCCATCATATAACTTCTCATATACCAGTTGTATTAACTCAAAGTCTTCTTCCGTATCCAAAGTCCATCGATACTTGGAGTAGTCTACATCATTTTTAAAGTAAAATACTTTTTTGCTGCTCTCATAAATATAAGGCGTTACATGTTCACGCTGATATCTCTCTTTTGCATTCCTAAAAGCATCTTTTAATACATTAAATGAAAACACTTCTGCATCCAATCCTCTTGGGAATGTTCTTTGAGAGATATTAGGTCCTGCATTTGAAACAATATCATAATTTCCTTCTAAATAACATGTTATTACATCGTCCAATACTCTTGGATCAATTAACGGACAATCAGAAGTAATTCGAATAATTATATCAACCTCATTTTCCTTAGCAACATAATAATACCGACTAAGTACATCATCCTCACTACCTCTGAATACCTTAATACCTAGTTTTTGAGCTTCATTTACAATAGCACTGTCTCTTTCATTAGTAGTGGTTGCAATAACTATCATATCAATTAAATTGGACTGCTGAGCGCGCTCTATCACATGTTGGAGCACAGTCTTTCCCTTTATCTCTTTCAATACTTTTCCTAAAAAACGTGTAGAACCCATTCTAGCTTGAATAATTGCACCTATTCTCATAGTATCTTCCTACTTTCGATAGTAATCAATTACTTTATTTTACTGCTTTAATGACATCTATTATATTTTATTGTAAAACAAAGGATATGGTTCTTAAGAGCACGGCTTTGAAGAATTGGGAGGGATTTGTAACAAAAAATTTATTTAATAATACAATATAGAAATGATAACTATAAAAAAGAAAAAGACGATATTGGGGAGAAAAATATGAGAATAAAGGAAAACATTTGCGATGACATTGCAGCTTATTCTTTTGCGTTACAAAATCGGGTTGAAAAAGTTTTTCAGTATACCTTAAAAATAACGGAAATAAAGAACCTCCTAGCTAATATAAAAAAAGAAGCTGCTAACTTACGGGAACTTTTGTGGACAAAGGAAGAGTTAAAACAAAGAGAAGAAGCAGTAAGTTTCTTCCAAGCAAGAATGCAGGCCACGGTATATTACACTTTAAAGAATCTAGAAAACTATCAACAATGTGGTTGGAAAAACCTGTTTAAGCAAGGAGAAGATTGTGATGAATGAGTTCACCCCATTGAAGAAAAAAAGTGACAGACTCCACAATTCCTTGCGTGCCTCTATTCAGCATTTTCGAGAGGGCAATGATCAGCTTGGGTGGGACAATTTTCAAAATAGCATGGAAGACTTACAAAACTTATTAGAATTTGAGCAATATTTTGGGGATTTAAACTATGATATCCCAAAAATAACAACAGATCTTCAAGCACTTTATGTGTGTTTGCAAAATAAAGATATTATCGGCATGACAGATGTATTAGAGTTTACACTTTTCCCTTTGGCAAACCAATGGGTTATTGAGCGTGATGGAAAATGATTGTAGCTAGAGAAAATGAGAACAAAAAAATGTTCCAAAAAAATATAGGTCTTTTACCTCTCTGGTTAAGGGAATCTCTTCAGAATATCGATGAAAAAAAACTATGGGACAAAATTCAGGTTACCTATAACGCTGAAGGTTATCCTCTTTGTAGATATAGTGAAGAAAATAGAAGCTTTCAGATTAATAGCCGGCGTCCTGTGGAAGAAGCAGAACAGTGGTGTAAGAACATTGCTATTAAGGGTGCAGGAGCTATTTTTATGTATGGATGTGGCTTTGGTTATCCTTTGTTTGAAATTTTTTCCCAAAAACAGCCCCATACTTTAGTTGTTCTTTTTGAACAGGATATTTATCTTTTTACAGCCATGCTGCATTATTTTGACTTAGAACCTATTATCAGAACGCAAAAAATAGCTTTTCTAATTGGTGATATTGAACACTTTGCTCAAGCCTTCGACCAGTTATTCTTTAGTATAGTTTTTGCTAACTGTACCTCGCCTACTCTAGCCTTCACCCCCATGGCTCAGCGAAATTTCAAAACCCAATATCAAAAAATTCACCAATACATTTTTTCCCAATTGGGATTATTTGTATTTTACATTGGTAATGACCATTTAGATAATCTAATTGGACTGCATAATCTATTGGCTAACATTAAGGAAATAGTACAAAATCCATATATCAGCAGCTTAAAAGATAAATATATGGATTTCCCGGCATTTATTATAGCCAATGGCCCGTCACTGGATAAAAATATTCACGAGTTAAAGAAAATCCAAGATAAAGGATTAATTATCTGTACTGAATCTGCCATTATTCCTCTTATGAAAAATGGTATTAAACCAGATATTTTAACAATTATTGAACGAACAGAAAATACCTATAAGTTTCATTTTAAGAATATTAAATATCCTGAGGACATGGCTTTACTATCTTTAGCAATAGTTGATAAACAAGTGTATCCATCTTTTCCTGGAGCAAAGATTCCCATATTTCGTAAATTGGAGGCAGTTAATCAGTGGTTAAATAACTACCTTGGTGACGGAAGTTCTTTAGATGCAGGGGCCAATGTTTCCCATCTTGCTTTAGAAATAGCTGCATATCTAGGTACAAACCCCATAGTATTTGTGGGTCAAGATTATGCTTATGGTCCTAAAGGCGTCACCCATAGTAAGGATTCAATTTATCAACAAAAACAGGGTGAGCGGGCGAGAAAAAGGATAAAAGCAAGACCCATTGTTTATGTGGAAGGTAATATAGAAAAAATGATTCCTTCTAATCAATTGTGGGTTGATTTTAAGAAAGGCTTAGAACGGAAAATAGCTACCCATTCTCAGAAAAAAATTATTAATGCTACAGAAGGAGGGGCAAAAATTCAGGGTACTAAATGTGAACAGTTAGTCCAGGTTATCCAAAAGTATTGTATTCGGTCCATATCTTTTTGTGTCCATGAAATGATTGCCGCTAACAAAAAGCAGATTTCCGTTAACGAAAGAAAAGAGGGTTTGCAAAAATTTATAAAAAGTGTGGAAGAATATGCCCGATCTTTTTACAATCTAAGTCGTGAGGCTGCCCAAGGGAAGCTGACCTGTAGGGAAATGATCCGGTTATCGCAAGCAAAAGACGCTGAAAAATATCGTAATATTCTAGAAGAAAACTATCAAAAAAATAACAGCACCTATCAACTTTATATAGCTGATGATTTGCATCGGTGTTTTTGTCAACAGATTATTTTTGTCTATTACTATCTGATGAATCGTCTGGGGCTAATTGATACACCAGAGAAAATTACAACAATTTTTGAAATTCAGCATGACTTTTTTCACCACTTAAACATTGTGTGTCAAAGTTTAGCTATTCATTTAGAAGAAGCCATAAAACCGTTAGAGGACATATTAGAGGAGTTGGAATATAGAGAAGTAAAGGAGTGAAATTTTGCATACTATGGAAGATCTAGAAAGAAAATTAGATAACCTGGTTAAAGAGCCTGAAAACTTTAGTCTTTTTAACCAGGTGGGAGTACTTCTTTATAAAGTGAAAGATTGGAAAAATGCAGAATTATATTTTCAAAGAGACTATGAGCTAAATCCAGCTGATGAGAATACCATATATAATTATGCTTTACTTTTGCATCAACAAGGACAATTCCATAAAGCTAGCAAATTATATCAAGCTTATTTAGAAATTGATCCCCTGGACAAGGAAGTTAGAGAAAAGGCGGGGGATTGTTATTATTTATTAGGAGAATATGAGCAAGCAGTAAGAATGTACGAAAAACTCCAAAAAGAGTAGAGGAGAATATGTTTCATGGTCAAGAAAAAACTTTTAAGTCTATGTTTAATAACTGAGAATGATGCTAAATATCTTTCTAATTGCTTAGAAAATATGCAGGAGTATGTTGATGAAATAATAATCGTAGATAGAGCTTCAAGGGATTTAACTAGCGAGATAGCCCAAAAATTTGGTGCCAATGTTTATCAAAAAGGATGGGAAAACGATTATAGTAAGGCAAAAAATTTTTGCCTAAATCAAGCTCAAGGAAGGTGGGCCTTATTTCTCCAGGCAAATGAGATAATTTCGACCCAACAACTAAAAGAGCTTCGCCAGCTCTTAGAAAATCCTAATGTAGAGGGATATCTACTGTATATTGATAATTTTTCACAAAACTATCGTATCACTTCCCCTGTACAATCCCTGCGCCTAATAAGAAATCGTAAGGAATTTCAATATAAATATAAAGCATTTGAGCGAATACCTGATGAACTTTTAAGTAATATCAAAGATAGCGGTATTAGAATTGTTCAACAACCTGACCTTGAAAGCTCCGGGGATTTTGATCAACTTAGCCTGTTACTAGAAAAGGATCTTAAGAAAAATCCTGAGGACAGTTATTTGCAGTATATGTATGGAATAGAGCTTTTAAATCAACAAAGGTTTGAAGAAAGCATAAAGTATTTGGAAAAAGCACGGCAAAATGTTAATTTTGATTATTTATTTGCTCCCCATCTATATAAATGTTTAAGCTGGGCTTTAATCTCTCTGGAAAGACATGAGAATGCTCTAGATGTATTGGATGAAGGAATAAAGAACTTCCCTTTATATACGGATTTCCTTGTTTTACGGGGGGAGTTAAAAAAACAATTGAAAGAATATGGGGAAGCTATCGGTGATTTGGAGAAAGGCTTGAAGCTAAGAGGAAAGTCCAACACCATGGTACCTGAACCAGAAATCAACATTACGGTAATTTTAGAAACATTGGGAGATATCCATGAAGAAGTTTTTAATTATCACCGAGCCCTTATTTATTATCAACAGGCCTATGAGTTGAATAAAGGTAATCCCCAAATTTTATATAAAATAGGGAACGTGGTTAAAAAAGTAAATAATACTGAAATTTTAGCAAATTTATTGCAGCAATCTATAGAAGAAAGTAACCTTCAACAGCTGATAGTAATAATGGATATTCTCTTTCAACAGCGAGAATACCATAAAGTTTTAGCCCATTTAGATAACTTGGAATCTCTATTAGGTAAAGGGGAGCAAACAGAGAGCATAAAAGCTTCCTGTTATATGATGCTAGGAGAACTAAAAAAAGCGGAGCTTTCCTTTTCCTCAATACTAAAAGAGAGCCCTTTCTATAACCATATGCTATTACAGCGAATGGAAGGCTATTGGATTCATGGTAAGTGGCAAAAGGTCAGGCAAGTATTAAAAGAAATGGATGAAGCTTTAAGCATAGAAAATAATATTAAAGCTTTATATCATTTTCTCCATCAATTGCTCACTGAAGAAGAGCCCCAATATAGAGACCTAAAAGATCAGGAATATGAAATTGTTAGTACATTAATGGAAAGTTTTTTATGGTTAGGAAAAGTGGATAAAGCACGACTACTTATACCATTATTACAGAGAGGAAATGAGGATAAATATATCAATTTAGGTGTACTGTGGGCAGAACAAAATGATTATCAGATTATTGAAAGAATTTTTGGGCAAATTTCCACTAAAGAAAAGCAGTTGGAGTTTAAACAAAAAGTTTTGGAGCAATTTTTGGGCAAAGAACAGATAGAAACAGCTCAAAAAGTAATCAGCTTAGGAGATAAACAGCCTTTGGGGCCATTGGAATATGTAGTATGGTCCCAAGGCTTCATAAAAAAACTGAAGGAATCGCTAGAAGAGATTAACCAAACTATGGCTCCCCAAACACCAGCTAAACCAAGTAAATCTTTAGTAGCATTTTATCAGTTTTTTGCGCTGGATAAAAACGCTATGAATGAAAGCTCTCTTGAACTGACTACTTTAGAGTTAACATGTTCCAAAATACATAGTGAAATAGGTGATTTTTATAGAAAAGCCAAGAAAAATCAAGAGGCCTTCTCGGCCTTTTTACGGGCACTGCAATGGCAGCCTTTAGATAATCTGGCTCAAGAAAAAATAAAAGAAATGTTTCAGGAAAATCCTAATCAATTCTCCAAATTTTTAGAGGAAAAAAACTGGTTTTTAGAGGGCAGTTGGTTTCAGCATAAACAGGAGTTTATTGATTATATTTTAGGGGTCATTGATTTTAGGAACCAACAATTTGAGAAGGCATTAGCATCCTTTCACAAGATAGGAAAGGATGAAACTAGTTATCCCCTAGCCCTGGCTTATATAATTAGTAGTTTATGGCTTACGGGAAAGGAAAGCGAAGCAGAGCGATGGCTGAAAGAACAAAGTGGACCATTTGAGATTGTTTCAAAATTTTTTAGTATTTGTAAAGGCTATGCCTTAGACAGATTGAACGTAGGACATCAGCAGTTTCCCTATAGTGAGCTAATCAGGGTGGAAAAAGAAAGGATGGGCTGAAATTTGCCCATCCTTATTTTAGTCATTAATTAGGTTGTTACTGTAGTAGTTGAGGTAGAGGTAGGTGCAAAATTATTTACCGCTAAGGTGATGGGGGCACTAACTGGAACAGTAGATGTTTTAGAGATTACTACTTGGGAACCATTAGTACTAACTGTAAATAAATTGGATTGTTGGAGCACACCGTTAACAAACAGGTAATAATAACCATCATTTGCTGTTGCAGTTGTTAAGTTTGAAGCTACGGCAGTACCGGTATCATCAGTAAACGAAGTAGATGGAATAGTAGTAACAGCACCTGTCCTGTGACCAGCCTGTAAATTATAAAAGTACTTCGAAACAGCTGGATTTGTATCGGTATTTGTAGTTGTAGCAGCACTAACAACAAGTCTAAATAATGATGTTGGCATATTGCTTTCCTCCTTCTTTTTATAATAGTTAGCTACAGAGTACATTAAAATGTACAGCTAATATATATTATGATACATGGGAATTTTATTGTGCTTGGGATCCATATTTTTAAAAAATAAGATAAGTTAGGATAGATATTCAGAGGAATTATCAATGATAAAAGAGTTTATCCAAATCCCAATAAATTTGGTAATGTTATTTTTAGTGAACTTAAGCAAAAGTATTGTTGTAAGCATAAGATGAAAGTAACGAAATTATGCCTAAGAATAATTAAAAACACATCGGCTATCGACTATTGGCTTTTTACTAGTCATAGTAACTAGTAACTTTTTTCAGAATAGTAAAGTACCAGAAAATGAACCTATATTAGAGAAGGTGGGTTACAAAAATGTTTTTTAAAGGAGCTAAAGTATTAATCATAGGTGGTACCGGTACGATTGGAGAAAATTTAATAAAGCAAATTTTGCTTGAGGAACCTGAAGTCATAAGGGTCTTAAGTAGGGATGAATATAAACAATACCTGCTGCAAAACCAGTTAGATAAACAAAAGAATCTTCGTTATTTAATAGGTGATGTCAGGGATTTCGATCGGGTGTTTAGCGCTATGAACGATATTGATTTTGTCTTTCATCTTGCAGCTATGAAGCATGTCCCAGCTTGTGAATATAATCCTTATGAAGCGGTATTAACTAATATACATGGTACCCAAAATGTTATTAAAGCCGCAATTGCCCAAAAAGTTAAAAAAGTTATATTTACCAGTTCTGATAAAGCAATTTCCCCAACTAATATTTATGGAGCAACAAAGTTAGCTGCAGAAAGGCTGATATCTGCTGCCGAGTATAGTAAAGGAAAAGGGATTACTATTCTTACCAGTGTTCGGTTTGGTAATGTTATAGGTTCTAGGGGATCAGTAATACCCTATTTTATAAACCAAATAGTTGAAGAAAGGAAGGTTACAGTAACTGATCAATTTATGACCCGGTTTATGATGACTGTGAATGATGCAACCCAATTAACCATTCAAGCCTTGAAGGAAGCCAAAGGCGGGGAAATATTTGTTTTAAAAATGCCGGTTATTTTGCTTAAGGATTTGGTTAGCGTCGTTATTGAAGAGACCTGTAAAAAATATTGTATTGATGTTGAAAATATTAAAATTGAAGATATCGGATTGCGGCCTGGTGAAAAAAGACATGAAGAGTTAATGACCTATGAAGAATCAATGGATGGGTGGGAACTAGAAAATATGTATATACTGGCACCGGGTTTTGGAAAGCTACACAATTATAATGGGGCTGAGAAAGCTAAGGCAGGAACTTATAGCTCCCACAATCAAAAACCATTATCCCTAGAAGAGGTTCGGACTTTGTTGAAAAAAGAAATTCTACTGCTATGAAATACGTTGATAGTCAATGGACGATAGTCGATGGACGATTTTTCAACCCGTGTCATCCTGAGGAGGAACGACCGAAGGATCTTGACATTCTTCGCTGCATAAGATCTTTCGCTATCGCTTAGGATGACACACAACTAACGTTTTCATTATCGTGGTGCGTGTAACGCGTGATAACTGTGAGGAGGGATTTGTTTTGCGGGCACTGGTAACAGGCGGCAGTGGCTTTATCGGCAGGTGGGTTGTTAATGAACTGCTAAAGGACGGTCATTTAGTTTGGGTAGTAGATAATCTTACCAACGGCAGGACCAAAAATATTGCTAATTTTTTTAATGAGCCAAATTTTATGGATTTTGTCCACGGAGATATAAACAATAGTCAACTGTTGGCAGACATATTTAGAAATAAGTTTGATATTTGCTATCATCTCGCAGCCGGCATAAATGTTCAAGATAGTATAGATGATCCGGCAAAAACCTTTGAAAATGATACCATAGGTACTTTTAAAGTGCTGGAGGAGTGTCGAAAAAATAAGGTAAAGTTAGTATTTATGAGTACTTGCATGGTTTATGACCGTGCCTTTAATAGCGAAGGGATTAAAGAAACCCACCCTACTAAACCGGCGTCGCCTTATGCAGGCTCCAAAATTGCTGCAGAGGATATGGTTTTTTCCTACTATTATGCTTATGATATGCCAATTGTAATTGTTCGTCCTTTTAATACCTATGGTCCTTTCCAAAAGACAGGGGGGGAGGGCGGAGTTGTTGCAATTTTTATTAAAAACAAATTAGCAGGCAAGGATTTGATTATCTATGGTGATGGGACCCAAACCCGTGATCTTCTTTATGTAGAAGACTGTGCCCGTTTTGTAGTTACAGCAGGCTATTCTCAATCTGTAGAGGGAGAAATAATTAATGCAGGCTTGGGTCGAGATATTTCCATTAATGATTTAGCAATGCTGATTGGTGGCAATGAGCAAAAAATAAAACATGTACCACATATTCATCCCCAAAGTGAAATAAAAAAACTGTTATGTAATTTTCAAAAAGCTAAAAATTTATTAAATTGGCAACCCCAAACTGACCTGGAAGAGGGAATTAAAAAGACAGAGGAATGGATTAAATCAACAAATCTGTTATAAAGAAGGGATTTTGATGGCTAGGGATAGCGAATTAGCAATAAATGGCGGTAAACCCATTCGGGAACAATACTTAGCTTATAGCCGGCAGTGGATAGATGAGAAAGATATCCAGTCCGTTATTAAAATTTTAAATGGGGACTACTTAACCACAGGTCCCACAGTCAACCTCTTTGAAAAAAAAATCGCAGAGTATGCAAATGCCCAATATGCTGTCAGTTTTGCCAATGGGACTGCGGCTTTACATGGGGCATGTTATGCCGCCGGCATAACTAAAGGTGATGAAGTAATTACTACGCCAATTACCTTTGCTGCCAGTGCCAACTGCGTACTTTATCAAGGAGGAACTGTTGTTTTTGCCGATATTAACCCTGATACCTATAATATTGAGGCTGAAAATATAAAAAATTTGATAAACAACAAAACGAAAGCTATTATTCCGGTACACTTTACCGGTCAGCCTATTGATATTGGTGCTATAGCTAAAATTGCTGCGGAATATAATTTAGTGGTTATTGAAGATGGGGCCCATGCTTTAGGTGCAGAGTTTAAAGGCAAAAAAATAGGTGGATTAAGCACAATGACCATGTTCAGTTTTCATCCCGTCAAGCATATCACTACAGGTGAGGGTGGGATTATTACTACCAATGACAAAAGTATATATGAAAAATTATTATTGTTTAGAAGCCACGGCATAACTCGGGACAAAGAAAAGCTAAGAAACGGAACGGAAAGCTGGTATTATGAGATGCAAGATCTTGGCTATAATTATCGAATGACAGATATTCAGGCTGCCTTAGGTATAAGTCAACTGGAGAAACTAAATAAATTTGTTGTACTTAGAAAGCACTATGCCCAAATGTATAATGATGGATTTGAAAATATCCAGGAGGTCGTCACCCCTTACCAAAGAGAGGATTGTAACTCCAGCTGGCATTTATATATCTTACGCATAAGACTAGATCGATTATCAGTTGACCGCAATAAGATTTTCCAAGCCTTACAAAAAGAGAACATAGGTGTAAATGTTCATTACATTCCTGTCTATCTTCATCCCTATTACCAAGGGCTAGGTTATAAAAAGGGTTTATGTAAAGAGGCAGAGGACTTCTACCGGGAATGTATTACCCTACCTCTATTCCCAGCCATGACAGAGGCCGATGTAGAGGATGTGATTCAAGGAGTTGAAAAAGTTATTAATAGTTTTAGAGTGTAAATTAAAGAGGTGGGTTTAATGGAGATTGCAGCCATTATCCAGGCAAGGATGGGTTCCCAAAGACTGCCTGGAAAAGTATTAAAAGAAGTTTTAGAAAAACCATTACTACAATTGCAAATTGAAAGGGTTGCTAGGTCCAAATATCTTAATAGCCTTATGGTAGCTACAACAAACAATAGTGAAGATAAAAAAATTATTGATTTATGCCATAAATTGTCAGTGCCATACTACTGTGGTTCGGAAACCGATGTTTTAAGCCGTTACTATTATGCTGCCCGTAATGCTAAAGCAGACATAATAGTTCGCCTAACTGGAGATTGCCCTCTGATTGATTCCCAAGTAATTGATACTGTTATTAGAGAATTTTTAAAATCTTATCCCCAGGTAGATTACGTATCAAATACATTAGTTAGAACCTTTCCTAGAGGAATGGATACCAGTGTGATTTCTTTTAGTGCTTTAGAAAAATCCTTTTTTGAGGCCAAAAATCCCCTGGACAGAGAACATGTAACCTCTTTTATTTATCTGAACCCTAAGCAATTTAAGCTTAAAAATGTTTGTTATCATCAGGAGGTAAGTTACTATCGCTTAACTGTAGATACTGAAGAGGACTTTTTTTTAATAAAAAGGATAATTGAAGGTCTTTATGGCGGGAAACCTTGGTTTACATTGGAAGATATAATAAATTTTCTTGTTATCAATCCTCAGTTTAGTAAAATCAATGCCCATGTTAAGCAGGTGGAAATAAGGTGAATATGCTTTCTGGAAAAAATTTGCTTATTAGAGTAGATGCTGACGCTAAAATAGGGTATGGCCCATTTTATGCGATCTCTTACCTTAGCTCAAGCCTGGAAAAAGTAGGGAGGGGAGGTTTTCTTTTTAGCTGAGGAAATGCCTGACGAGTAAGGGCTATATTGAAAATCGAAAGGATGACCCTTTACAATTCTACAGGTGAGAGCGGCAGCCAATTAGATGCAGATTGACAGTAAACCTTGCTCAAAAGTTAAAAATAGACGGGGTAATTGCTGATGGTTATAGCTTTGGTGGAGGATATCAAAAATAAAAAGCTAAACCTATTAATTTCAGATGATTACGGTCATTTTGACCATTACTATGCCGATATTGTTTTAAATCGAGGGTTACACGGCCAGGAAAGGATGTATAGGACCCGGGAGCCTTATACAAAGCTTTTATTGGGTCACCAGTTTGTTTCATTACGGGCTGAGTTTATGGCTTGGAGAGATTGGCAAAGAGAGATATCTCCCAGAGGTACTAATATTTTAGTCTCTTTGGGCGGAGCTGATAATAGTAGACTATTGACTAAAGTAGTTGGCGCTATTACAGAGTTAGGTGAAACTTTTAAGACCAAGATAATTTTGGGTCAGGCATCTAAACTAAAAGAAGTTAAATGCATTAATATAGTTTATTTAATAAATACAAAAAATATGGCGGCTTTAATGGGGTGGGCAGATATAGGATATGCGGCGGGGGAGTTACTTTAGCTGAAATGGCCTTCATGGGCTTACCAAATATCTCTATTAAAACTGGCCCAATCAATACTCAGTGCAAAAATATGCTAGTGAATACGGGGCTACTGTATTTTTGGGAACAGCAGCTGAGGTCACGGCAGATCAAATAGCCATGGCTCTGCGAGCACTATCTGGGGATAAATTGAAACGGCAAGAAATTGCAGTGGATAGAAATCCAGATGCTTACGGTTTTTCCTTTGCCGATGAGAGTCATAACCTATGTGTCAAAGATGAAAAGTCAATTTTAAAGCTTGCCGGGGAGAAAAAAATCAAAGCGATTACTTCCCTTATTAGTGAAGTACCCTTGCCGACTATTGGAGCAGTAAGCAGACAATTAGGCTTACCCTGTATTAGTCAAAAAAGTATTGAAGCAACTACAAATAAATATAAGATGAGGGAAATTTTTAAGGAAAACGGGATTCCAAATCCAAAATATGCTCAGATAAATATAAAGCTGAATAATGTCCTTTTAACAGCCGAAGCAATAGGTTTTCCTCAGGTTATTAAACCTATCAAGCAAGGTGGACAAAGGGGATTATTTAAGATTAGAACCAAGAAGAGCTAAAAGAAGCCCTTGACCAACTGAAATCCACTGATTTAGATCAAGAAATAATCATTGAGGAGTTTTTAGAAGGGGAAGAAATTAATGTAGTAGGGCTGGTCATAGAGGGAAGAACCAAAGCTTTAACTATCTCGGAACGAATTAAAGATCAATATAAATCCTTTGGTGTTGTTCAACGGCATTTATATCCAGGTAATTACTCTGAGGAGACAATTAAAGCCGTGGAAAAGCTGGTTGAAGATATAATTAATGCCATAGAACTTAAAAATGGCTTGTTATTCCCCCAAATCATAATTACTGAAAAGGGACCCATGGTTATTGAAATAGGGGTCCGGGTCCCTGGAGGAATAATGAAGGAATTATTTGAGTACGCTACCGGCTACGATTTATTGGATCTCCAAATTGACTTTGCTTTAGGAGAAAAGATTGAGTTGGAAAAATATATAAAATACCCCAGCTTTCCGGCCGTTACAGTGAAGTTTTTATCTGCAGACCCTGGGCCTCTAACCTCAGGAGTTGTCATTGAACATTACGGAATTGAAGAGGTCTTAAAAATGCCAGGTATTGTCAAGGCTGATTTCTTTCAGGATTCTCGCCAGAAAATTATTAAACCATTAAAAACAGGCGCAGATAGATTTTTTTATCTGGTAGCAGTGGGTCAGAGCAGGGAAGAAGTAATAGAAAAAAGTGATAGGGCAGAAAAGCAGATCTACTTTACCATTACCCCTCCAACCTAAGAGAAAAATAATTAAAGCTTGAAAAATAGAAATGCTCGGAGGAATAAACAATGGGAGAAATAATAGTGGGGAATAGAAAAATCGGTCAGGGTCATCCTCCCTTTATTATTGCTGAAATGTCGGGAAATCATAATCAGTCTCTGGATAAGGCCCTAGAAATGGTTTGTGCTGCCAAGGAAGCAGGGGCGGATGCCTTAAAAATGCAAACCTATACCCCGGAGACCATGACCTTAGATATAGATGAAAATGAGTTCATGATTAATGAACAAGGAAATCTCTGGCAAGGAAAATCTTTATATCAGATTTATAAAAAAGCCTATACTCCATGGGAATGGCATGAAAAAATATTTAGTTTAGCACGTAAATTAGAGTTAAATATTTTTAGTTCGCCCTTTGATGAAACCGCTGTTGATTTCTTAGAAGAATTAAATCCTCCCTGCTACAAAATTGCTTCATTTGAAATAGTGGATATACCTTTAATTAAAAAAGCTGCTGCAACCGGGAAGCCGCTAATTATTTCTACCGGCATGGCATCTATCAGGGAAATTGCCGATGCAGTTGAAGCAGCGGGGCAGGCAGGGTGTAAGGATCTGATTTTGCTTAAATGCACCAGCAATTATCCAGCTCCCCCAGAATATTGTAATCTTTTAACTATTCCCCATATGGAGCAGTTGTTTAACTGTCAGGTGGGCTTGTCTGACCATACATTGGGAATAGGGGTTGCCGTGGCTAGTGTGGCCTTAGGAGCTACAGTAATAGAAAAGCATTTTACTTTATCCCGGAGTGAAGAGGGAGTAGATGCTCCTTTTTCCTTAGAACCTGATGAGATGAGACAATTAGTTATTGAAACTAACCGGGCCTGGCAGGCTCTAGGCAAGGTGAATTATGGACCTACCTTGGGGGAAAAAAATTCTCTTAAGAGGCGCAGGTCTTTGTATGTAATCAAGGATATGGAAGGTGGAGAGGAATTTACCAAAGATAATTTAGGCAGAATTAGACCCGGGGTTGGATTGGAGCCCAAGTATTACGATATATTAATAGGAAAAAAAGTTGTAAAATCAATCCCCAAGGGTACGCCGGTAGATTGGAGCTTAATATAATTTAGAGGTATCGGGGCATGGAAAGGTTTTCAAGATTGAGAAAATACCACCAATATGTTAGGAAAAAGACTTAGTAATGGGGTGATTTTATGTCATATACTGATGAATTTATTCAGACAATCCTTCCTTTGGCAGTAAAAACCCAAAGAGGAACAGGTCTACCGGCAGTTATCATGGTTGCACAAGCAGCCCTAGAAACCGGGTATGGTAAATATATTCTTAAAAACACTCAAACCGCTAAAAGCAGTTATAACTTATTTAATATTAAAGGAGAAGGGCCGGCTGGAAGTATCCTTGTTTCTACTTTAGAGTATCAAGGTGAAAAACTGATAAAAGTCGATTCATACTTTAGAGCATATCATTCTTATCAAGAATCTTTTAATGATTATGCCTCCTTTATTCTACGAACTAGTCGTTATGAGCCAGCAGTGGCTGTTGCATATTATCCTGAGAAATATGCTAGACAACTTCAAGAGTGTGGTTATGCTACCGACCCTAAATATGCCGAAAAATTACTTAATGTCGCAAAAGAATGCAGTCTTTTTCCGAAAGTAGAAGAAGCATTAAAAGCGCAGGAATTAATTGAAAGTGAAATACCCTCGGATTGGGCAAAACAAAGTGTAGAAAAGGCAATTAAGTCAGGAATTATAATTGGTTACGGAGAAGGGATTTGGCATCCTAAGGCTCCTGTTACCCGTGAAATGCTGGCAGTTATACTTGATAGACTTGGATTACTTGAAAAAAATTAAACGAAAGAGTTTATAAAATACTTTATTTAAAACGAATGTCTCTTTTTGCCTAAGTTTTTCTAAAAACCATTTTGCAAGTAGTGCATATTATATATAGTAGATTAATTAAAGGAGGGATTTTATTATGATGTATAGACAGTTTATGCAACCAGGATTTCAGCCACCGCCAGGTCAAAGCTGGTTTTTTCCGCCGCAGCCACAACCAATGCCAATGCCGCCAACTCCAATGCCACCAATGCAGCCTATGACATTTGAGGAAATGTATATGATACTTGGAGAGATGTATGAAATGATAAGATGTATCTATGAACAGGAAACGGCAGAGTAGAAATAAAAAGGTAAGAGCCTTTTAATTAAAATTATTTGATAAAGGGGGTACGAAAATAAATGTATAGAAACTGTCCGCAATACCCTATGCCATATCAAGGACCGGAAATGCAATATCCTTTTTTAGGAATGGAGTATCCATATTATCCCGGTCTAGAAATGCAATATCCTTATATGGGGCAAGGAATGCAGTATCCATTTTATCCCTGTCCGGGACATGGACCAATGCCATGTCCACCAATGCCAATGCCGCCAGGACCAGGAATGGATTACCCGCCGGTAGAAATCCAAAGAATAGTTAGAGAAATGCTTGAAATGGTTAGAGCAATATATCAAGAAGAGTGTCAATAAATAACAAAAACTTGGCGAAAGCCAAGTTTTTGTTATTTGGAAGCTAGAAGTTAGGGGGTAGAAGTTAGTTACATCCAACCTCCAACATCTAGTTAGGTGTGCCCTCTTTCATTCGTTGGGGACATTCCTGACTAAATATCTTATCCCAAACTCAGCAGGTGTGTCCCCTTTCCTCTAAACCAGCTGCCAAAACCTGCTCAATATGTCTATTTTATTCTGTTCAAATCTAATTGCATTTATCATTTTTGATCTAAATATCTCTTTACTCCAGTTAGGCTTTTGCTTTAAAAAATAATTGGTAGTAACATTAAAGAAAATGTGAGGGGCTTTTAATTCCGCTAGAAGTACTCTAAGTTCCTCCTTTGATAATGGGTAGATATCTAAATAGTTTCGTAAAATCAGTGAAACAGTATTAGCACACCAGTTCTTCTGGAAATACATAGTTTTAAAAATTAATTTTCTTAAGTCCCGAGCCGGCAAATCTAAGCAAATGTTATCCAGATGTAACAGCCAAAAGGCATTTTCCTCACCTAAAGAGAAATTTTGGGGTAAAAATCCATTAACACATAGACAAGGGGACCTCTTTATTTTATCAACCCAATCCCCATAAATTTTACTTTCGAAAACTTCTGAAACCTCTTCAAAAAGCTCAAAAAAATTCTGATAGTGTTTTAGATACAGCTTGCAAAAAATATCAGAACTATTTGTTTCCGCTTCATATTTATATTCTAAAAGCAAACCCTGTTTGCGCCGTGTCAGGAGAGGCCATTTACCCAAATGCTTATCAATTTTTAGAATCGCCGGTACTTTATAATCCTTGGCTGCCTGATGGAGCTCCGCTATACCCCGGGTTAATTTAGTTATATCTTCGGAATTAGAATAATCTGGTGGCCTACCCTTAACCCAATTAGTTAAAATATAATAACAATCATTATCCATAACCCAAGGTTCAGCATTCTTTGTATGTATCAATGGAGCGACATTGTTTACTTCTTTACTTAGGTAGTTGTAGGCAGATATCATCACATTCCACTGGTCTTTATTTAATAAATACCTTTTTAAGGCATAATTTTTATTATTTGATTTAATATGCCAGACAGCTTTATTGGATTGGTACAGGTATCGTTTTATATACATGACCTGGATGGGATATTCTTTTATAACTGTAGAGGCGTCTTTTACATAATCTTTATAGATACTGTGATCCATGTACTTTTGATTCCCCCCTTATTAGGATTTCTTACTCTATGGTATGTTTAAGAGTGAGAGAGTGTTTAGCCATTAAAAGAAAAATATAAATATATTTAAAAGGAAAATCTAACAAATGGAAGGAACTAATTAAGATTATGTAGAAAGAAATACGGATTATATGAAAAGCTTGCTTATGGCATAATTAAATTGATACGGATATTAGAGGAGGCTGTACATTGTTTGGTCCAATCAAAAAAGACCCGACCAGTGTTTATGAAAGGATTTTAAAAGAATTAACTGCCGCAATTATGCACGGTGATTTAAAGCCGGGAGATAAGCTACCGGCGGAGAGAAGTCTTTCCGAGATGATGGGGGTAAGCAGGACTTCTTTACGTGAGGCATTAAAGATGCTAGCCGCTGCGGGAATGGTAGAAATAAAACATGGACAGGGTGTATTTATAACTGAAAAGGAATCAACAGCTAGCATTTTAAAAGATTTTGCCAACCAGAATGTTATAGATAGTCACACCTTAAAAGATTTATTTGAATTAAGGAAGCTTCTCGAAACACAAAATGCTATTTGGGCTTGCCAAAGGGCAGATAATGAGGAAATAAAAAAATTGAATCTTCTAGTAGAAAAGACCTTAAACGCTTTGCAGGATACAAAAGATGATCTGGTGATATTGGCAAAGCAGGATAGTGAGTTTCATACACTTTTAGCTGAGGCTACAGGCAACAAGGTTATTGTTCGGGTTATGCATGATCTTCTGGATCTAATGAATGACAGTCGTTGCCAGGCTTTAAGCATTCCAGGTAGACCTTTTCGTTCTTTAAATGAGCACAAGGAAATTGTAGAAGCCTTAAAGCTAAGGGATGTGGAAGGTGTAAAGGGAAAAATGCTTTACCATCTTAAGAATGTTGAGGCGGAATTGCTAAAGGAGCCGGTGAAAGAGTAAAAAGGGCAGACAATCGGTGCCCAGTTGCCCCGTGTCCAGTGCCCCAAAAATGCATTAGAACCAGTAAGCCTACTTTTCTTTATGTAGGTTTGTTGTTTTTATCTTTTCCACTTTTTCACTGTTCGGCTTTTCCACTAAAAAAATCGCCCTGAAGGCGATTTTTTATGTATGGAGCGGGTTGCAGGAGTTGCACCGTGCACCGGTAATGGGGTACATTACCAGTCAACTGTGACCCGCAAATTGATAAATAAGGTTAAGGTTGAGGTTAAGAATGAGATAGTAGTTAAAAAATTTGGTTTTACCAGTCACTAGTCACTAGTAACTAAACTTGCCTAGCAAGTTTATTGCCCACGGTATAAGTCAACCGCACGTTTTTAACCTGCCTCAGCAGGTGGGTGTTCTGCTTGTAAGTTCTGTTTTCCACTGCTTTGGTGGTCTAACATAGCCGTCAAGACGCAAACTCCCGTATATATAGTGTTGGTTAAAAACTATTTGGTTAGACTAGATACTGCAGGTTAGCCTCTTTGGGAGGCAAGATTTATTATAACACATTCAGCGGAGTTTTCATTAGTAGGATAATGGGTAAATTTCCATTAGGGAGGAAAGTACTATTTAGAATTTAGAATTTAGAATTTAGAAGAAAATTTAGAATGTAAAATTTAGAATGTAGAATTTAAATGTAGTATTTAGAGTTGAGAATTGAGATTGTACATTGAGCATAACGAAAGGAATGATAGTGATATGGAATTAATGCAGGCAATATTAGAAAGAAGGAGTGTGCGTCAGTTTTTAGATGAACCAATACCAGATCAAGACCTCAGAGATATTATTGATGCTGCACGCTGGGCACCTAGTGCATCTAATCAGCAGATGTGGAAGTTTGTAATTATTAAAAATAAAACTATTCTCGCTCAAATGTCCCAATTAGTTATAGATAAAATTGATAAGCTTTCTGTAGAAAGTGGCAGAGCTGAATTGCATGGTGCGAAGTCTTATTCAACATTTTTCAATCAGGCACCGGTTACTATTTCAGTCTTTATGAAGCCCTATGGTAAAAATAAGTCAGAGGAAGCTTTCCGTTCTTTAGGCTATTCCGAACAGGAGATTCAGCGTTTACGGGGGTATGTAGATATTCAAAGTATTGGTGCAGCAATCCAAAATATTTTACTTGCTGCACATGTTAAGGGATATGGTACCTGCTGGATGTGTGCCCCTAATATTGCTGCCCCGGAAATAGAAAAGCTTCTAGAGGCAGAAGAACCATGGCAATTAAAAGCCTTAATTCCCTTAGGCAGACCGGCACAGATACCCAAACCAACTTCCCGTAAAGCTTTAGATGAAATTTTAGAGATTATTGGGTGAAACTTGATAAGGGTTAGGTACTTGAGATACCTGCAAAGCAGGTTTTTTCTTTTTTTTACTAAAACAACAGCGTAAAAGTTAAAAATTAATATCTTTTAGCACCCATTACTAGTAATAAGAATATTATTTTAGTAGGAGTTTAATTTACAAAGGAGGAAAAGGTGGGATGGGCAATAATGAACTGCAATCCATAGTAAAAGATTTTACTGAAAATATTACTAAATCATTACAAGGAGAGAACCCCAGCCAAGAAATTCAAAACGCGGTATGGGATATGCTCAAAAAGATAAATCCTGATGCAGTGAATATTAATAACAAAGAATAGCCCCCTATAGTATACTGTTTCCAGCGAGCCCTATGGGGCTCGCTTGTTTTAAGAGGAGGAGAACATGTCATGTCATTTGAAAATAGATTACAGTCTATTAATAAACTTATTAAACACTGCCGAAAAGCATCTTTTTATCGTGAGCGCATGCCTGCTAAACCAATAGATTCTCTCGCAGAGTTTAAGAAGATTCCTCTCATTACTAAAGAAGATCTTAGAAATAACTCACCATATGGACTAGTATGTGTTCCCCAGAAAAAGCTCTATGAATACCATGAATCCTTCGGGACTACGGGTTCACCTATTTCTTCATGGTTAACTAAAGAAGACCTTCATCTGCACATGAAAAATATTAATTCCGGTGGGCTTGAGTTTACCAAAAACGATATAGTACTAATAAGATTTCCCTACGCTCTTTCATTAATAGCACATATCGTACATCCTGCTGTTCAAGCAAAAGGCGCATGTGTTATCCCCGCAAGTTCTAGAACTACTGTCACTCCTTTTACCAGAACCATCAATCTTATGCAAAAATTAAAAGTTACAATTTTTGCCGGTTTGCCTCTGCAAGCCCTTCTCCTAGCTGAAACTGCTGAGCTTATGGGACTAAACCCTGCTCAGGACTTCCCCCATTTAAGGGCTATTTTTTCAGCAGGGGAACCTCTTACCAGAGGCAAGCGTCAATTATTGGAAAGTATTTGGAGAGTACCCATTACCGATAATTTTGGAATGACGGAAATAGGTTCAGGTATTACCAATTGTCAATTTGGACGGCACCACATACCGGAAGATGAATTTATTTTTGAGATTTTGGCTGATGATTTACAGACTGAAGTGGAACCTGGTTCAATAGGCAGCCTTGTTATTACAACATTAAAGAAAAAAGGCACACCTGTTATTCGTTACTTGACCGGCGATAGAGCTAAAATAGTACCGGAGAAATGCCCTTGCGGGGAAGAATATTCCTTCGAACACCATGGGCGCAGCAGTGATGTTTTGAAAATTGATAACCGGGTTTTGGATTGCTGGGATTTAAGTGATATAATATCACACCTTCCTTGTCAGCGTTTTTGGGTAGCAGGTCCAAAAGCTGACGGCGTAAAGTTCATAGTTGAAGAAGAAAAAAGTGGAGATAGTGTAACACAAGATTTAATCAATGCTTTGGAAGTAAAGTGTAATCTGAAAATAGAAATAGAAATTGTACCTAAAGGAACCCTATATGACAGAAATGGGCTTTTTACAGTTGCTGAGGTAGGTAAGCCTCGTTATATCTTTACTTCGCGAGAAATGGAGCAAAAGGCTTATCTAACGGCTAATATTTAAAAAAACTATTATTAAAAAAAGAGTACCTGCTGGAATTCCAACAGGTGCTCTTTTGGTGGTTATTTGTTATTTGTTATTTGAAATTTTTTATTCCTCTGGTAGAGAATGGTGGTTGAGTTGTTACTGAGAAAACCTGAGCCAGCCAAAAACATCACTTTCTGGAGAAAATCAAAGATTACATCGAGCCTGGTCGCATTTATTGTTATTGAGACTTGACTTGGCTTAACAGTGATTCCTTTATTCCATTAAGTCCTTTTAGTAAGTTATCTATGGTTAGTTCCTGTGTGCTATCTGGAGCTGCGACTTGTTCTAAAATTTGAATAAACTCACTAACGCATGTTAGGTCTATTGGTCTAGAAGTCTCAGGGAGGCTAAGTGTATCAGTTGAACTAGCATTGTTCTGCTTCAGTTTCTCTAAGACTGCCGCATTCTCCAATGCTTGGAGGATCTTCTTAATGCCTTCTTTAGAAACTAGCTTTGGTGTGTTCGTACTATTCCCATCAGGTAAACTCTTCCATGTACTACACATACTAATTCTCCCTCCTAATTTTCAAGGTGGTAAACTTTCGCTAATCTAATAGTTAGTTAGGAATCATCCCCTAATAGTAAGATATGATAATAAATACAAATTGGCCTTCTTAATTTCCTTTTACTAAAAACTCTAAACTGTTCTATTCTTAAAGCTAGGTATAACTTTTTTTCAAAAATATATTTTCTACTAAAAAAGAAAGGTAGTCACAAATTTATTTTTTATCATCAATTGCTCAGGTAAGGAATATTATCTTAGAAAGAGGTTTCACTCATTATTATTACAAGTGACGAGATGCAATTTCCGCTGGGGGGTAGAACATGGTACATGAAAATAGATTAACGGCTATAAATCAATTTATTGAACACTGTCGAAAAGCACCCTTTTATCGTGAACGCCTTCCTGATGAACTGCTAAGTTCAATCCATGAATTTAAGAAGATTCCTTTAACTACAAAAGAAGACCTTAGGGAAATTTCACCTTTTGATTTGGTATGTGTTCCTCATAAAAAGCTGTATCAATACCATGAATCCTTTGGCACTACAGGCAGACCTATTTCTACATGGGTAACAAAAGAGGATATTCGTCTGCATGCTAAGAATATTAATTCCGGTGGGCTTAAATTTACAAAAAAAGATATTTTGTTAATAAGATTTCCTTATGCCATATCTTCCATAGCACATAATTTACATTTTGCTGCTCAATCAAAAGGTGCATGTGTTATTCCAGCAAGCTCTAGGACAACTATAACCCCCTTTACTAGAGTCATTGATTTAATGCAAAAGCTTAAAGTTACAGTTCTGGCAGGTTTACCTCAACAGGCTCTTCTCATAGCTGAAACTGCTGAAATTATGGGACTAGAACCTTCAAAAGATTTCCCCAATTTACGAGCTATTTTTACGGCGGGAGAAGCCCTTACTACGGGAAAAAGGAAATTACTGGAGGGTATCTGGGGAGTGCCTATTACTGATAATTTTGGGATGACAGAAATAGGTTCGGGTGCAATCAGCTGTCAATTCGGCAGACATCACATTCCAGGGGATGAGTGCATTTTTGAAATTTTAGATAATCAATTAATTAAGGAAGTTGAATCTGGTCAAATCGGGAACCTTGTAATTACAACTCTAAAGAAGCAAGCGGCACCAATTATCCGGTATGTGACTGGAGATAGGGCTCGAATATTACCTGGAAAATGTACTTGTGGCGAGGAATATTCCTTTGAGCATCATGGACGTAGTAGTGAGATTATTAAGCTGGGTAGTCGAATTCTAGATTGCTGGGATTTAACAGAAATAGTATCATCCTTTCCCTGTCAGCGCTTCTGGGTAGCTGGTCCCAATGCCGAAGGACTAAAATTTGTAGTAGAGGAAGAAAAGAGTGGTGATAGTGTTAGTACGGATTTAATCAATAATTTGGAAGAAAGGTATAAGCTTAAATTAGAAATAGAAATTGTACCTAAAGGAACTCTTTATGACCGTAAAGAACTATTTGAAGTTGCAGAAGTTGGTAAACCCCGCTATATTTATACAGCAGAAGAACTGGAACAGAAAACTTATCTCAAGCCGGTAAAAATTTAGAAAGGCTTATTGCCTCACCAGAAAAATAAAAGTACCCGTTGGTAGTCCAACGGGTACTTTTATTTTCTCACCACATGGGTACACCACGGGTTGTTAATACTCCTCCATTACCAACTGAGAAACCACTAGGTGCTTGAAAAAGTACCATTTCCATTACCTAATAGGGTGGAGATTGTGTTTGTGATTGGTTACAGCCAGATCCAAATTTCTGTCACAGTTAAAGTCAGCTGCAGCTAAAAGCTGGGGAGTAAAGCCTGCCGGGAAGTTTGCAGTATTTATTTTTTTTATTTTATTGGTTCAAGTGCCATAGTTATAGTTTTATTAATAAGCTGTTATTATAAGGCTATTTAACATTAAATATCGAAGGGATGAGAGTATGGAAAATTTTAAGAAAAAGGAAAATCAACGAAATAATATTTGGTTTGATGGGCGAGAAATATCCCTGGAACGGCAGGATATTTGGAGCCTCATTAATAACTCCAACATTAATAGAGTTGTGATAACGCCGATCCAACGCCGGGATGGGCACTTTCCACTGAAAACAAAATTTATGACATTTGTAGAAGATGAGGAGGATTTAGAAGATATTGCTGAAGGGGAGATAGTAATATCTTTTAATCAGCAAATCCTGGACTTGGCAAAAGAGCAGGGTTATAAAACATGTCTTTCCCTTTTTATTTCCGACCGTGAAGCTCTGGAAAATGTTTGGGAAGAAGCGGAAAAATTTGACTATGCAGTGGTTGATTTTGACCTGCCGACTAATATCCCTTTGGAATTGATTATTGCCAAGCTGCAAAAAGATAAAACAGTCCTTTTAAAGCGGGAAACTACTTTTGAAGGTTTACAGGTAGCATTAGGGGTAATGGAGCAAGGTAGTGATGGTGTACTGTTAGCAACAAATCAGTTGTCAGAAATTATAAAAACCAATCAATTTCTCGCCGTCCAAGGAATTGAGCATATTGATTTACAACCTCTTGTTGTCACCGAGGTAAAGCATATAGGTATGGGAGCAAGGGCCTGTATTGATACTACCGGTTTAATGACTCAGGATGAAGGTATGCTGGTGGGATCTACTTCCGAGGGAGGTATTTTTGTTTGTTCCGAAACCCACTACCTCCCTTATATGAACTTGCGGCCTTTTAGGGTAAATGCCGGAGCCGTTCATTCTTATATTTGGATGCCCGAGGATAAAGCAGAATACCTTACTGACCTCAAAGCAGGCAGTAAAGTCCTCTGCATTAATACTCAGGGCGAAGCCAGGGAGCTAAGTGTGGGCAGAGTTAAGATAGAAGTCAGGCCGCTGCTCTTAATCAGTGGAGAAGTAGGAAATAAAGAAATCAGTGTAATTGTTCAAGACGACTGGCATATCAGAATTATGGGTGCCGAAGGTAAACCTTTAAATGCAACTGAAATTAAGCCAGGAACAAAATTATTAGCGTATACTTGTGATGCGGGCAGGCATGTGGGCATTAAAATCAAAGAAACAATAATTGAAAAATAAATAGCGATTGCAAAACTGTAAGTCAGGGCTAATAGTCGATAGTCAATAGGTTATAGTCGCTAGTAGATAGTAGATAGTAGATAGACTATAGTCAATGCTCAATTGTCAATAGATTATAGACTATAGTATGTAAAAGTGGCTAATGAGTATACAATTAGCTAAAAAATTGAGTGGAGGTAAATAAAGTGACTGGAAAAGAAATGCGGTTAAATAAATTATTTAAACATTCTCAGCGGTTATTTACCGTACCTATGGATCACGGTATAACCATTGGACCGGTTGCCGGTTTAACTGATATGCCTGGAATGGTCAAAATGGTTGCAGAAGGTGGAGCAGATGCAGTAATAGTTCATAAAGGTCTGGTTAAACAGATTGCCGGAGATTTAAACGCTGGAAAATGTGAGCTTATCGTACATTTATCTGCTTCTACTGCTTTAGGTCCTGTACCAAATAGTAAGGAACTGGTTTCCTCAGTAGAGCATGCTATTAAGCTTGGGGCAACTGCGGTTTCAGTACACGTTAACCTGGGGGGGGATTCTGAAGGTTCGATGCTAAAAGACATGGGTAAAGTGGCTGAATATTGTGACCAATGGGGAATGCCTCTTTTAGCAATGATGTATGTCAGAGATGGCATAAAAGAAAATGAATATGATCCCGTAAAAATAAAACATGCCGCCCGTGTTGCAGAAGAAATTGGCGCTGATATAATAAAAGTAAATTATACTGGGTCTGTTGAAACCTTCCAGGAGGTTACTCAAGCTGTCAAAGTTCCTGTAATCATTGCAGGGGGGCAGAAAGTAAATTCAACCTATGATCTATTGGTGATGATTGATGATGCAATTAAAGCTGGTGCAAAAGGGGTTTCCATAGGCAGGAATGTATTTCAGCATCATAATCCCACTCACCTTGCCCGCCTTATCCGCCGGGTGATAGATGAAGATATGCCAAGGGAAAAACTAAAAGAAGTAGCTGAATTGTAAGCTTTGTTCATACTAAGAAGATTTAGGAGCCGTGTGGAATATATAAGCTGCACGGCCTTTTTTATAAATTTTTATTATACTTTTGTTGTGATTTTATCATCAAGATATTTTAGTACTACTACTGTAGTTATACCCCAGATTACTCCTCCAATAATGTCTGTGACTACTGTTCCAAAATCAAATATTTCATGGATTGGATGCTGAAACAAGGTAGGAATAACATAGATTAAAAAGCTAGCCAGGAAACCATAAAAAGCCCCTTTAATTAAATAGCCTTTTGATGAAATAAGAGGAATGGCATGAGCAAAAAGCGCACCCAAAAAACCGGACCAGGCAAGTTGAGTTAGTAATGCTATTATAAACATAGATAAGCTTTCGGGTTTCTTTTCAAAAATCATCAGAGAACTCCAGTCAGGAAAACGGAGTTTGGCAAAACCTAATGCGTGGTAAGAAAAAAAACTCCAAATATTCATAGTTATGCCACCAATAGCTCCTGCAATCATTCCTCTAATATTTCTATCCATTAATGTGCTCCTTTTTAATTATCTTTCTCAATATATCTTAATTTATCTCAATATATTTTTATCTTTATAAATATAACTTATACAGTTTCATATTTACCAACGGTCAGTGACATTAGGAATTTTATCGATAACAACATTACCGAGAGTACCGTCTGAGAGTTTTTCAACTCGCCGGATATAGGCATCAAATATGCCATTCTGACTTTCAGGATGAAATCTGAATAGCCCTTGAGGTGCCGGGAACTCAACACTTTTTAGCGCTTTAAGAAACTTATCTTTTTCTTCTATATTTCCTTCTAATTTATCAATGGCACTCAAGGCGGTTTTTGCAGCAACATAACCTGCATTTAAGAATTGATTGGGGACTATGTTATATTTATTAGTTGTTGCTTTAACTAATTCCTTATTTTCGGGAGTATCTAACAAAGCACTATAGTTGGAAACACTTACAATTCCGATGGCTGCATCTCCTATACTAGGCAGAATTGATTCATCTACTCCACCGCCGGAAAATAATAGGGGCATTTTAGCTTTAATCCCGTATTCTTCATATTGCTTTACAAACTTGATAGCATCATTACCTCCTCCTAAGAAAGTCCAAACAAAATCCGCCTGTTTTAGCTGGCTCAGATAAGGCCCATAATCACTACTTCCTAGAGGAGGATAAATTTCTTGCACTATTTGCCCACCGGCTTCAGTAAAACCTTGAATAAAAGCGTCAGCTTTTTCGTGCCCGGCGGCATAATCAGGACCCATAATCACTGCAGTTTTATAACCCAAATTTTCATTAGCATATTTTCCGAAAGGATAGTCAGCCTGCCCGGCAGCTAAAAAGGTACGGAAGATATAGGGGCTGCCTTTTTCCCTGGTTAGTTCTCGAGCCTCTGATACGGTAATAATCACCGGGATTTTCTGCTGATCAACAAAATCCTTTACTGCATAGGCAACACTACTGCTGACAATCCCTATAATTAAATCAACCTTATCACTTAGGACCAGCTTTTTAGCCTTTTGCAGTCCAACATTAGGAGTTGCTTCAGTATCCTCTTTAATCATTACAATTTGATAGTTATTGTTTTCAGCCGCTGCTTCTTCAAAGGCAATCCGCATTCCCCGTTCATTATTTTCAGCTAAATCTGCAAAAACACCGGTATATGGAAGTAAAACTCCCACTTTAATTTTTTTGCTTTCAGCGGCAGGGGTTTTCTCCTTGTCAACTGTGTTGATTGAATTTTGATTATTTTTAGTACATCCAATAAAAAAAAGTAGTGGTACTATTAGTAAAATAATAATAATTTTTAAAATATATTTTCGCTTCATTTCAATTGCCTCCTTTTAATACTATTGGCTATGAACTGTCGACCTATTAGCAATGATTAATTATTTGCGATCCTTTATTTACTTTTAACAAGGGTGTTTTTGAAGAGCGAAAAGTATTCGCAGCCTCTATTACAACTATTTCGCCATCAATCATAATTATTTCGATTGCGGGAAGATCGCCCATTTTTATTGCCTCCATAGCATCATGGGCTGCTGAATCCAAGGGTGCATCCATAATTAACAAATCAGCTTCTCTACCAATTTCGATTTTTCCGGTATTGAGTTTATATAAATCTGATGTTGTTCCTGTAGCCATAGCAATGGCGATTTCGGGAGGGACCTGGTTCAGAGATGCTATTTGTAAAATGCATTTGAGAATGGCTGAAGGAATTAGCCCTCCTCCTGATGGTGTATCGGAACCAATTAAGACTCGATGATATTCGTTGCGTCCCTTTATTAACTCTATGGCATCATACATTAACTTAGGGTTGCCGGTATATACCAATTCCAAAACTGCCTTACTATCCTCAATAACCTTCTTTACTTCCGGCCAGGGTGCACCTACAGGACCACCGTTTAAGTGCAAAACTACATCAGGTCTAATCTTTTCAACTTCTTCCGACCAAATTCTTGCAGACCCGGGAATAGAGCGGGCTCCAAAATGAAGCGGTACAATCATACCATATTGCCTCGCCCAGCTAAGCATTTCGGCAATGTCCTCGGGGTGGTGCAGTTTACCCACAACTCCGATTTCCCCAATAATTTTCACACCGTTTTCCGCCATTTCCCTAAAATCCTGTTCGGTCAAACCTGCTTCTAAAGGCACGGTTCCTTGGTGACTCTTAATTCCACCTGGACGATAGTTATCTCCAATAGCTGCACATAGAATGGCCAAAGCTTTGGCGGCAGATCTATTTTGCGGCCTGCCTGGCAAATGGACTACTCCCTGGGAAATAATTGTTGTAACTCCTCCGTTTAGTGCTCCTTCCATCCAATTAATAGCTTTCTGCCGGGGTGTCCAGTCACCAATAACAGGGTGAGTATGGGAATCAATTAAACCAGGTGTAACCATCATACCTGCTGCATCAATAACAAGTTCTGCATTGTTAAAATTTAGATTAGTTGAATAACCAATTGCTGAAATCTTTCCTTTTTCAATAATTATGGTATCCCCTTTTAAAAACCCTTTACTAGTGTCACCTGATACAATGGTTCCTATATTGACAACAACCCGTTTATTCATTTATTAAGTTCCTCCTAAGGCTATTTCCTGATTAGATTAGATACTTAAATACTTTTTGATTTCTTCTTTTATTTGTTCTTGCTTTGTATCTCCATGATAGGCGATTTTCCCTTTATTCATGATATAGACATAGTCAGCGATTTTAAGGGCTAAATGGATATTTTGCTCTACTAACAGTATTGAGTAACCGCTGGATTTAAGTTCTATGATTTTTTTATAAATGTCTTGGATAATGGTGGGAGCTAACCCTTCTAAAGGTTCATCCATTAAAATCAATTTCGGATGGGTCATTAATGCTCTGCCGATAGCCAGCATTTGCTGTTCTCCGCCGCTTAGGTGTTTACCGGAATGTTTTTCTCTTTTTTTTAAGACAGGAAATAAACTGTAAATATGTTTTAAGTCATTATCTAATTGACCTTTCTTTTTTTGCCAGCCGATAGTTAGATTTTCCTTGACGGTTAATGAAGGAAAAATTCTCCTTCCTTGAGGAACAAGGGCTATACCTAATTGAGCTATCTGATATGGTTGAAAACCGACAATATTTTTACCTTCAAAAACTATTTGACCCTTTACCGGTGGAGTAAAGCCAATTATAGAATGAATTGTAGTTGTTTTGCCCATTCCATTTCGACCCAGTAAGGCTATCACAGAACCTTGGGGAACTTCTAGGGTTACTCCTTGCAATATATGACTATCTCCATAATACGTGTGCACATCAGTTAACTGTAACATGATGATCTTGCCTCCTAATGATCCGTACCGAGGTAGACTTCTTTTACCAGCGGATTAGATTTTATTTCATCGGGGCTTCCTTCGCATAATATTTGTCCGTTATGCAGAACACTGATTCCATCGGCAAGATTAAAAACAACATCCATGTCATGTTCGATAATTAAAACAGTAATATCCCGGGATAGGGATTTAATCATTTCAGTAATTGTTTTTGTTTCCATTGGTGACATACCGGCTGTAGGTTCATCCAGGATAATTATTTTCGGAGATTGAACCAATGCTAATAGTATTTCTATTTGTCTTTGTTCACCATAGGATAATTCTTTAACTATAACTTTTCTTTTGTCCCACAATCCCCAATTTCTTAATATATCTTTAATATTTGAGTCGGATTTAGTACTATGAAGGGCTAATTCAACATTATCCAGTATGCTCAAATTGTTAAAAAGAGTATTTCTTTGGAAGGTACGGGCTAAACCTAATCTGGATCTAAGGTATGTTGATAAACGGGTAACATTTTGGCCTAGAAGATAAATTTCTCCGGAATCAGGCTTTATGATACCGCTGATAATGTTGAACAAACTTGTTTTTCCCGCACCATTAGGCCCTATAATGGCCCTCCTTTCCCCTTGCTCTAAAGTAAAATATACATTTATTAAAACATCAAGGCCTCCATAGCTTTTACTAATATTCTTTATTTCTAAAGCTTTCATTTCATTTCCCCAACCTTTTTTTGATAGAGTTTTAGTAGAGAGCCTACTATGCCATCTCTTGCAAACAAAACACAAAGTATAAAGATTAAACCCATAAATAAGGGCCATAGTTCGGTATAGGTGCTAATTAGATTTTGTAAAATAATTATCACTGCGGCTCCGACAACAGGACCTACTAAGGTTCCTGCACCTCCAATAATAACCATTAATAGGATATATCCGGACATTGACCAGTCGAGTTCTTGGGGGGAAATAAAACCATTAAAATAGGTATATAAAATACCCGCCAGTGCTGCGAATCCTGCGGCAATAATATAAGATATGTACTTAATAAGCCATGTATTATAGCCTAAAGACTGCATACGGAGTTCATTTTCCCGTGTACCGACAATGGATTTACCAAAGGGGGACTTAATAACTTTTTTTATCAGTAAAAAACTGCCTATAAATAATATTAAAACTAGAAAATAGAAATTTTGTTCATTCCACATAGAAATAGGAAGGCCTATTTCCGGCCTGCCAATCCCAGGTAACCCATCATCATCTCCTCCGGTCAAAGAACGCCATTTCCAGGCTAGAGCAAAAAGCATTTGTCCAAAGGCCAGAGTTATCATTAGAAAATAGGCCCCACTGCTTCTTAAAATCAGTAAACCTAGCAATCCTGCCAAAAGTAATGCTATGGCAATCCCCGGAATGAGTAAAAGCCAAAAGTTTTCAAATCCACGGTTGACTAAAATGCCAACTGTATAGGCTGCTACTCCGAAAAAAGAAGCATGATTAAAAGAAACCAATCCTGTAAATCCAACTAAGATATCAAGACTCATAGCAAAGAGTCCGAAGATTAATACCTTTGTTAATAAGCTAAGTCCGTAGGAACTTAAGATAAATGGGAGCAAAACTAAAATTAGCAGCATTGTTACTTTAGCTAGCCAAGGAAGGTTAGTTTCAGCTGGTATGAGTTTATTAAGAATTGAAATCAATAGGATTCCTCCTTACCTAGCAACCCGGCAGGTTTAAATATTAAGATTAATGCCATAGCAATGTAAATAGTTACTATAGCAAAGTTGATAAAGAAAACTTTACCAAAGGTTTCAATAAAGCCAATTAAAATACTACCCCAAAAAGCACCTTTTAAAGTGCCCAGACCCCCAACGACTACCACGGCTAAAGCTAGGACCAGAATATTGAAATCCAAACCAAGGTAAGCCCCCATAATTGGGCCGCCTATTACACCTCCAAAGGCAGCCAAAAAGGCCCCTAAAGCAAAAATGCCGGTAAAGAATATTTTAATGTTAATTCCCATGGCCTTTACCATTTCTTGGTCATCAACACCTGCTCTAATGACAGCCCCTACCCGTGTTCTTTCCAGAAATAACCATAAAGCTAAAGCTACAAATAACCCAATAATGATCATTGCTATGCGATATACAGGAAATGCTTCTCCAAGAATATTTAGTGAGCTATTCAAGAAAGGGGGTTTGGGGAGGGACCGAGGGGTTCCTCCCCAAATCCATTTGGCAACATCCATAAATATATAAGCAAAACCGAAGGTTAAAAGCACCTGGTCTAATTCTCTTTTATAAAGCCTTTGTATAAAGAAACGTTCTACTAAAATACCAACAAACGCTAGTATTAAAGCTGCACCTAGTAAAGCCAGGACAAAGTTTCCTGTTAGATTGATAATTGCCAGACCCACGTAAGCACCTAACATATAAAAGGAACCGTGGGCTAGATTAATAACCCCCATTAATCCAAAGATAAGGGAAAGCCCGGTGGCCAGTAAGAAAAGCAGGAGGCCATAAGATAGCCCATTTAAAGCCTGAATTATTATTTGGGCAGAATCCATTGAAAATTCCTCCTATTTTAGCAGATACCAGGGGTTTTTATCAGCAGGTATGGTATGGATAACTGTATTTCTTAATTTACCGTCTATTTTTTCTGTCTTACGGATATAGGTGTCAAAGATGACATTCTGGGTTTTTGGATCAAAACTAAAAGGTCCCCGGGGGGCTTTGAACTCCACTTTCTTGATTGAAGATAATAATTTTTCAGTATCGGAAATATCTCCCTCTAAAGCTTCAATTGCTTCTACTGTTACCCGGGCAGCTACATAACCTTGCTCGGAAAACATATTTGGGTCATCATTATATTTGGCCCGATAGTCTTTTACATACTTTTGGTTTTCCGGAGTATTTAAAGCGGCACTGTAATGGTGGGAGCTGATAATGCCAATAGGGGCATCACCCTGGTGAGGTAAGGAGGATTCGTCAACAAGGTCGCCGCTGCTTAACAAGGGAATTTTGTCTTTCAGACCGTATTCTGCATATTGATTAACAAAGCTGATAGAATCGGTTCCTGAAAAATGAACCCAAACAGCATCAGCATCTTTATTAATCTGAGCTAAATATGGACCAAAATCCGTGGTTCCCAGCGGAGGATAGATTTCTTGGATAATCTCACCGCCACTGGTTTTAAAACCGTCCATAAAACCTTGGGCTTTTTCATGGCCGGCTGCATAATCAGGGGCCAGGACGGTAATTTTCCCCAGCTTTAATTCATTAAAAACGTAGTCGCCCATGGGATATTCATACTGGCCGTTGGCAAAAGATACTCTAAATATATATTTGCTGCCTTGTTCTTTTGTCAATTCGGCTGCTCCGGCATTAGCTAGAATCAGGGGAACTTCATTGGCAACTATATAATCTCGTAAAGCATAAGCAACTGAACTGCTGACGATTCCTGTCAGGATATCTATTTGTTCACTCTCTACTAAACGGCGAGCCTTTTGCAGAGCAACGGGACCTTTCATTTCGCTGTCCTCTTTTAGAAGCTTAATTTCCAGTCCTGCTGCTTTCCAGCCTATTTCATCAAAATATAATTCAATACCTCGGGTAATGTCATAACCATTGCTGGCAAAAACTCCTGTGTAGGGAACCAATAAACCTATTTTTATGGGGTTCTGCTCAGGTTGAGTGGTTTTATCCCCGCTGCATCCTGCAGTCAAGATAAAAAAGAATAGTAGCAATACAATACTAATTTTTTTAAATAGCTGACTTTTCAAGTTTATACACTCCTTTTAACTTTCTTCCTTATATACTACGGAGGTAAAAATAAAAGGGTTACTTTAGATAATTTGGGAAAATTGCAGTAGGTATATTTATCACAAAATAGACATAAAAGAATATTTTATAATAGAATACTTTGACTATTTTCAAACACAATACATAATTCTAAAGGAGGAATTTGTTTAATGGCGGATAAAAATCGTAAAGTTCCATGGGCCATAGGTTTTGTTAAAAAAGAAAAAAATAATTTGCCAGAAACCAAAAGGGAAAAGCAAAATGAAATTATCGATATGAATGAAAGGTCTCTCGGTGAAGAGGCGGAAAATAACCAAGAATCTTGGGGAGAGGCAGTAAAACTAGAAAATTTCTTTGTTGAAGATGGCAAAGAAACAGAGGCTCAAGTCAAAGAGGAACTACATACCAAAGAGGTTAATGGCACTGAAAAAATTTTAGAAGAGGCAATAAAATTGCATGATTTAGGGGTAGCAGGGGACAAAAAAGCGGTAGTCGAAGCTCATAAATTATTGAAGGAATTTTTGGAACAAGAACCTGAAAATGTAGAAGCCAAAGGGTATTTAGGCAGTATTATTTCCCTCTTAGGCAGGGATTCAATTAATCCAAATGAGCGCATGAATAAAGCTCTGGAAGGATTAAAAATCTTGGATCAAGTTGTTAAAATAAATCCTGAAAATACTCAAGTTCGGATTCTTCGAGCTAATGTTTGCTACCGGCTTCCGGAAATGTATTTTCACCGTACCGACACGGCTGTAGAGGACTTTAAACACATGATTTCCCGATATGAAAAAGATCAGAACATTTTTACAGAAAGTTATTACTTAAAGCTTCTTTATGACTTAGGAGGAGCTTATAAAAATTTAAATAGGCATGATGAGGCTAAAAAAACGTGGCAAAAGCTTTTAGAAGTTACTTCTGATGAAAAATATATTAAGTTATTAAAAAAAGAAGGCATAACGAAATCCAAAAAAGATAAAAAAGGTGAAAAAGCAGATATTATCCAAGAATTACCTGTTACTAAAGAGGTAGATTTGATAGTAAAACCGCTGGAAGAGGAGCCTTTAAGTAATGGAGAAATTATAAAATCAGATGAACCTATTGCTGCTCAGAAAGATGGAGATGGTTTTTATGAAGATGAGCAAAAATTTTCCAATCTGGAAACTAAGGAATCATTTAGTGAAGGTATCAAGCTCTATATGGCCGCTAAAACTGGAGATAAAGAGGCAACCGGTAAAGCCTTTGATTACTTTAACAAAGCCAATAAAGCCAACCCGGATAATGACCTTATTACAGCTTATTATGCTGACTGCCTATCAATGACCGGAAGGGATAGTAAAATTTCTAGCAATTTATTTGTTAATGCAATAAAAGCGGCAAAGTTATTAGACAAGGTAGCTAATGATAACCCCAAAAATATGACAATTCGGCTAATTAGGGCATATCAAAGTTTTAGACTTCCGGAAAGCTTCTTTAGACGTACCGCCACAGCTATTACTGATTTTGAATTTATCATCCAAGGTTATGAAGAAAATGAGCAGTTGTTAGACCGGGATACTTACTGGCAGATTTTATATGATTTAGGAGTTTGTTACAAACGTTTAGATATGGATGATCAGGCTGAGGAGACTTGGGATAAACTATTGGCCCAAACACCGTATGATAAATATCACAATTTAATTCAGGAACAGTTGGGTGCTGATTTAGGAGATATAGATACTAAAATAGCTTCCATGCATAGTAAAGAAGATTTATTAACAGAAGGCATACGCCTGCATGATATAGGAGTGGCAGGTCATAAAGCAGCAGTCCAAAAAGCCCATGCCATTCTGGAAAAGGTACATGAAATGGACCCTGATGACCCTATAGCTTTAGGTTATTACGCCAGTTCCATAGCTCTTCTGGGTCGTGATGCCAATGATCCCAACACTATGTTTGGTAATGCAATCCAAGGCTTGAAAATGTTAAAAAAAGCCATCAGTAAAGATAATACAAATCCTCAGTTGCGCTTACTGCGAGGATATCTTTTTGCTTCCTTGCCTGAAGCTTTTTTCCCTCTTGCAGATAAAGCAGCCAAAGACTTGAAATTTGTGAAAAATGCCTTTGAACAGGGAAAAAGTAAAATTTCAGAGGAGCTTTATTGGCGTGTTATTTATGATTTAGGTGCTCTCTATAAGCGTACAGGTGATTATAAACGGTCCCAAAAAGCTTGGAAACAGCTTTTAGAAGTAGCTAGCGATCCCTCTTATAGAGAATTAGTGGATATTGATATTGAGGAGTGAAAAGAATGGCTTCTAAATATGAAAAGAAAATAAGAAATGCCAGAACACCTTTATTTATAACCCGTTATCTGACCGGGCCAGCCGATAGCTTACCTTTAGCAAGACTTAAGGATTTTCAAGCTGCTGCTTTAAAAGAAGTTATTAATAGCGCATATCGGAATACAGATTTTTATCACCAAAAGATGACTGAGGCTAATATCCAGCCCCAAGCTATAAAAAGTTTAGCTGACCTGGCCAAATTACCTTTTACAACTAAAGATGAGCTGCGGGGTAATCCTTGGGTTCTTTTAGCCTGTGATAAAAAAGATATTGGTTTAATCCATGTTTCCACCGGTACTACCGGTGGTGAACAAATTTATATCATGCACTCCTGGAGAGATTTGTACCTGCATGATTTGGCCCCTGAGTATCCTGGCGTATTTGATGTCGATCCCGGAGATCTGTGCTTTAACGCCCTGCCCTATGAAATGAGCTCAGCTGGGCTGGCTTTTCATAAAGTGTTTCTAGACGGCTGTCTTGCAACGGTTATTCCCGCCGGCAAAGGTGGGGCATATTCAACACCGGAAAAATCTATAAAATTGCTGCGGGACTTAAAGCCTAATGTAATCATGACTACACCATCTTATTCTATGACCTTATACGAAAAAGCTTTAGAAGAAGATTTTGATTTAAGAAGTCTCCCTATTAAGAAAATATGGTTAACCGGTGAAGGCTGTTCGCCTGCTTTTCGCAATAGGGTGGAAAAAATTTGGGGGGCAGCAGCAAACTTTTATTATGGTTCTTTAGAAGCAGGTTTTCTTGGTATTGAATGTAATGAACATAACGGCTATCATATTCCTCTTACCCATACAATTGTCGAAATAATTGATCCCAAAACAGGAAACGTACTAGAGCCCGGACAAATCGGGGAAATAGTTGCTACCTGTCTATTAAGAATTGATACCCCACTAATCCGTTATCGCACTCAAGATTTAGGCTATATTGACACAGAGCCTTGCAAGTGCGGTGTTAAATTTCCTAGGTTATTTATGAGGGGGCGGGTTGTGGATGAAGTAATTGTCAATGGAGTTAATTTTTCTCCCTTCTATCTGGAGGAATTTTTAATGCGTCTGCCGGAGATTGGTAATTGGTATCAATTTATAATCAAAGAAGGAGATAACGATAAATTAAAAATTCGTACCGAATTGGTTGAAGGGGTACAGCCTACTTCCGAATTAGCTGATAAACTAGCAAGCAAAATGGAATATGCACTTGGCATTCCTTGTGAAATGGAGTTTGTACCTAAAATTCCTCGTCCACAAGCTAAAACCATTCGAGTACTAAAGGAATAGGAGAGATTTAAATGATAATAGATGCCCATGCACATATTTCTGAGACAGATTATGGTAATGCTGAGCTTTATTTAAAGCAAATAAAGGAAGCAGGTATTGACCAGGGTGTAGTAGTTCCTGGCGGTATGATGGATGTTAGAATAATGACTGAGTATATTATCGGTCGGAAAAATCCGGAGAACCTAGTTCCAAATAATGAGTATGTTCAAAAATCTATTAAAGCCAACCCAGATGTGCTTAGAGGGTATTTCTGTATTGATCCCCATGAGGCTAATGCTGCAAATAAATTAGAGCAGGCTCTTAGAACGGGGTATAAAGGATTAAAATTATCACCTATGACCCATCAATTTTCCTTTTCCAGTAAAGCGATAGCAGAGTTGACAGAATTGTGCGGGAATTATGGTTATCCAGTATACACCCATGTAGTGTATAGTCCAGGTGCTTCTACTGTCAAGTTTGCAGCTTTAGCAAAGCAATTCCCGAAAACTAATTATATTTTAGGTCACATGGGCTTCGGGCCTGCTGACCAGGATGGTTTAGAAGCTGCTAGAGAGCTGAACAATTTTTTTCTGGAAACTTCAACCGGAAACTTTCTTCACATAAAAGAAGCTGTTAAAAAAGCGGGGCCTAGAAAAATAGTCTTTGGTTCGGAATTTCCATTATCTCACCCGGCAGCAGAAATAAAGAAAATTCTTCTGCTTGATCTATCAGATGGGGATAAGGAACGGATACTAGGTGGAAATATCAGTTTGCTCCTAAATTTAAGTTCTAAAGAGATGGTAAGTAGAGAAAGGGTAGCCAAAGAGGGACCAGTTAAAGAAAAGTCCAATCAGGAAAATATCAAACAAAAAGGAAGGGTTTGGTGGAATGGGAAAGGATAAGAAGATAAAGTCAATAATGGATAATTTTACCGAAAATTTAAATAAATCCTTAAAAGGAGACAACCCGGGTGAAGAAATAAAAAAAGCGGTTCAGGATATTGTAAAGCAATTTAATCCCCAGGGATTTAATAATAAGAAGTAGTATAAGCGAGCCCTAGCCGGCTCGTTTATTTCAATCTATTAATTATTTAAAAACGAATTCTCAATTAAAAAAACGGACTAAGCCTAAGCAAATTTTTAAATATAAACCAAAATAAATTTATTTTATAGCTAATATGAATTTGTGCTTTCTTTCGCAATAATAGGCTGATATATGTGAATATTTTAACAATTTCGTATTTATGCAATATTTAGAATAGTATAAAAAAGTTTTATTAAATATTCCGAATTATTCTGATATTATTAATAAAGAGACTAGTTCTCTGAATTGTGAATAAAATAACAAAAAGGAGGCGGATACATGTTTGAGGACTTTACTAGTGAAATTATGAGCTATCCCGGTGGGGAAAAAATTACCGCCTGTATGCAGTGCGGTACCTGCACGGGTTCCTGTCCAACTAGCCATGCTATGCAGTATACTCCTCGCAAGCTAATCTCACTTATTCGTGCAAATCAAAAGGATACTGTACTAAAAAGCCTTGACATCTGGAAATGCGCATCATGCTACTCCTGCACAACCCGCTGTCCGCGGGGTATTAAGTTCACTGACATCATGTATATTCTTAAAAACCTAGCCTGGAAGGAACAAACTAAAAAGGAGAACAAAGATATTACCGGCTTTTATAGTGCCTTTCAGGGTTTGATTGAAAAAAGAGGGCGTATGAACGAAACAGAGCTGATCATGAAGTACAGCTTCCAAACTAACCCCGCAAAACTGCTAGAATTTGCACCTTTGGGCATGAAGATGATAATTAAGGGCAGGGCTGCCTTTATCGCTCCTAAAGTGCGAAATCAAGACCAACTACAAAAGATTATGAAGCTAGCCCAAGAAAGGGGAGGTGAATAATGATAGCTTATCAATATTATCCGGGCTGCTCTCTGCATGCTTCAGCTAGGGATTATGACGAATCAGTTAAAGGTGTTTTAGGATGTTTAGAAATAAAGCTTGAGGAGGTTCCAGATTGGAATTGCTGTGGGGCAACAATCACTCCTTCTTTAAATCAATTACAGGCTCAGATTTTACCGGCTAGGAATTTGGCTTTGGCCGCTGAAAACAAAGGTGACCTTATTGTACCCTGTAATGCCTGCTATATGAGTTTGAAAAAGGTTCAACATAATATGGTTAAGTATAAAGAGATCCGAGAAGGGGTTATAGATATTTTTAGTCAAACGGGACTTAGTCTAACCGGAATGCCCAAGGTTCGCCATCTATTAGAAATGATAATGGAGGATATAGGGTTAGCTAAAGTTAAAGAAATGGTCACAAAAACCTTAAAGGATATAAAGATTGTTTCCTATTCAGGGTGCCAATTAGTTCGCCCTTTAGGCTTTGATGACCCTGAGGACCCCCAAGCTTTAGATCAATTAATGGAAGCTCTAGGTGCAAAGGTTTTACCCTTTAGCCAAAAAAGTCACTGCTGTGGCAGCAGCTTGATTACTACCCAGCCAGAATTAGCCTTTAAGATGGTTGATAGTATTTTAGAAGAGGCCAGAAAAGTTGGAGCAGAAATGGTTGTTGTTACCTGCCCAATGTGCCAGCTTAATTTAGATGCTTATCAAGGCCAGATTAACAATAAGTTTAACCGCACAGGGGAACTGCCTATAATATATTTCACTCAGCTGATGGGATTGGCCATGGGTATGAGTAAAAGCCAGCTAGGTATACAACGGGGAATTGTTTCGTCAAATAAAGCTTTAGAGAAAATCGGTTAAGGGAGGGAGTGTTTATATGAGCGATCATAAGATTGGTGTTTATGTCTGTCACTGCGGCTCTAATATTAACGGAGTTGTCAACTGTGCTAAAGTTACTGAAGAGATAGGTAAACTAGGTGAAGTGGTTGTTGCTAAGGATTACAAATATATGTGTTCCGATCCCGGACAGGAAATGATTAAAAATGATATTAGAGAAAAGGGCCTGGATCGTGTGGTGGTAGCCGCCTGTTCACCTAGGATGCATGAGCCAACTTTCCGTAGGGCCCTTGAAGGAGCAGGACTTAATGGTTATCTCTTAGAGATGGCAAATATCCGGGAACACGTATCCTGGGTTACCAAGGATAAGGAAGAGGCTACCAAGAAGGCTTTGTCATTGGTCAAAGGAGCTGTCAAAAGGGTTAAGCTCCACGAGCCTATTGAAGAGCGAGAAGTTCCAGTTACAAATACTACCTTGGTGTTAGGCGGGGGAATTTCCGGTATCCAAGCGGCTTTGCAGGTAGCGGAGGCAGGTCATAAGGTATATTTAATTGAACAAAAGCAGTACATAGGCGGAAATATGGCTAAGTTCGATAAAACCTTCCCTACCCTTGATTGTGCGGCCTGTATTTTAACTCCTAAGATGGTTGATGTGGGTCAAAGCCCCAATATTGAATTATACACCAGCTCTGAGGTTATCAAGGTTGATGGCTATGTGGGGAACTTTACGGTAACAGTACGGGAAAAACCCCGGTATATAAATCATGATAAGTGTACCGGCTGTGGTGATTGTGCTAGTGCCTGTATCATGAAAAACCGCATTCCCCATGAATTTGATGAGGGGCTGAGTAAAAGGTCAGCAGCATATATACCCTTTCCCCAGGCAGTGCCTTTAAAAGCGGTTATAGATGATGAGAATTGTCTTTTGTTAACCCGCAAAAAATGCACTTTAGCATGTGTTAAAGCCTGTGGCGCAAAAGCAATTAACTTCAATCAGCATGAGACTATCCATGAATTTAAAGTAGGCTCAATTATCCTTGCAACGGGCTTTGATCTATTTGATGCTAAGCGGTCACCACAGTATGGATATGGCAAATATCCCAATGTTATTAACGGCCTGCAATTTGAGCGGATGACAAATGCCTCGGGGCCAACCTCCGGTCATATTACCTTAGCGGATGGCACAGAACCAAAGAGTGTAGCCGTCATTCACTGTGTAGGCAGCAGGGATGAGAACTATAACAAATATTGCTCTCGAGTATGCTGCATGAGTTCTGTCAAATTTGCCCACCTGGTCAAAGACCATTGTGATGCAGAGGTGTATGAATTTTATATAGATATGCGTACCTTTGGTAAGGGCTATGAAGAATTTTATAACCGGGTTCAAGAAGAAGGGGTACATTTTATCCGGGGTAAAGGGGCAGAAGTTGCCCAAAAAGACGGCAGATTAGTTGTTAAAGCAGAGGATACTCTCTTAGGCCAATACCGGGAAATACCGGTGGATATGGTAATTTTAAATACTGCTTTAGAACCTAGGGTAGATGCTGAAAAAGTAGCCCAGACCTTGGGAATCTCAAGAAGCGGTGATGGTTTCTTCATGGAATCCCATATTAAATTAGACCCAGTAACAACAACAACTGATGGTATATATTTAGCCGGCTGCTGTCAGTCCCCTAAGGATATCCCAGATTCGGTAGCTCAAGGGTCAGCGGCAGCAGCCCAATCCCTTGCTATTATTGCTACCGGAAAAGTAAAAATTTCGCCTATTTCTGCTAGCATCGATAGTGAACAGTGTGCAGGGTGCCAAATTTGTATCGGGCTTTGTACTTATAGGGCTATCAAGCTTAATGAAGAAACATTGCGGGCTGAAATAAATGAAGCGGTATGTAAAGGCTGCGGTACTTGTGCGGCGGGTTGTCCGTCTGGTGCTATCAAGGTATCACACTTTAATGATGACCAATTATTAGCCCAAATTGAGGGGGTTTTAGCATGAATGATAAATTCGAACCCAAAATTTTAGGAATACTTTGTAATTGGTGCAGTTATGCAGGTGCGGATCTAGCGGGAACATCAAGGCTAAGATATCCCGCTAATATCAGAATTGTCAAGGTTATGTGTTCAGGAAGGGTGGAGCCGACTCTAATCCTAAAAGCTTTTCAAGAGGGGGCAGATGGTGTTTTAATAAGTGGCTGTCACCCCGGTGATTGTCACTATGTAGATGGCAATATTAAAACCTTAAGAAGAACTCCCCTAGTAGCTAGGCTCTTAACGCAAATAGGCATTGAGCCTGAACGCTTTAAGCAGGTCTGGGTCTCAGCCTCAGAGGGTGAGAGGTTTGGGAAAATTGTAGAACAAATGGTTGAAGATATCAAAAAGGTTGGTCCTTATCAGAAAAAAATGGGGGACCAGTTAGATGTGGTAATGGATGAAGTTGCAGCATCAGCTAAAGAAGCAGCGGCTGCAGCAGAAGAGAAGGGAGGTTTAAACTGTGGCTCCTAAATTACAATTAGCTATTTATTGGGCAGCCGCCTGTGGCGGTTGTGATGTGGCCATTTTGGATACTGATGAAAAAATTCTTGATATTGCGGAAGCTGCTGATATTGTTCTTTGGCCCATAGCTATGGATTTTAAATATGAGGATATTTATAAGATGGAACCAGGTTCAATAGATGTATGTCTCTTTAATGGTGCTATCAGGACATCAGAACAGGAGGAAATAGCCAAAGCTTTAAGGGCAAGGTCCAAGTTTATGATAGCCTTTGGTGCTTGTGCCGCCTGGGGCGGAATTCCAGGCTTAGCTAATTTAACCAATAGGGAAGAAATCTTTAATACTGTTTATCAGGAAACGGCTACTACCATTAATGAAGAAGATATCCGCCCTGATACCAATTATCCTGGACCTGAGGGCGAGCTTCATCTCCCCAGAATTTATGACCGGGTATGGAGTCTCGACCAAGTAGTAAATGTGGATTATTATGTTCCAGGCTGTCCTCCTACCCCGGAAACTATCTGGACAGCTATTCTAGCAATTGTTACCGGTAATCTTCCGCCTAAAGGCACTACTATTGCCGGTATTAAATCTCTGTGTGATACCTGTGAGAGGGAAAAAACTGAAAAGAAAATTACCCAGTTTAAACGGCCCTTTGAGATAATAGCTGATCCTAAAAAATGTCTCCTAGAACAAGGACTAATCTGTTGTGGGCCTGTAACTAGAGATGGCTGTGGTCATAGATGTACAAATAACAATATGCCCTGCAGAGGCTGCTATGGACCTTCTGAAAAGGTTAGTGACCAGGGTGCTAAGCTGTTAAATGCCATTGCTAGTATCATGGATGTTAAGGATGAAAAAAGTGCTCAGGAGCTGGCTGCAACCTGGGAAGACCCCGCAGGAACAGTATACCGGTTCAGCTTAGCTAAATCCTTAATCTATGACTACAAGAAGGGAGGAGAATAAAAATGAGCGTTTGTAAAACAAGGGTTACTATAGATCCCATAACCCGCCTAGAGGGTCATGGGAAGATAGAAATTTTCTTAAATGATGCCGGTAATGTCGAGCGGGCCTACCTGCAAATTCCTGAACTGAGAGGCTTTGAAAAGTTTTGTGAGGGCCGCCCTGCGGAAGAAATGCCCAGGATAACTTCTAGAATCTGCGGTGTTTGTCCTGAAGCACATCATATAGCATCAACTAAAGCTCTAGATGCAGTTTGGCATGTTGATCCCCCTCATACCGCTAAAAAACTAAGAGAACTATTATTTAATGCTCATATGCTCCATTCCCATATTGCCCATTTTTATGCTTTAGCAGCTCCTGATTTTGTAGTTGGTCCCGGTGCTGATAAAAAAGATCGCAATATCTTAGGGGTAATAGCTAAGGTGGGGTTGGAAACCGGGCAGGAGGTAATCAAACACCGTTCCTACGCCCAGAAAATCCAGGCCATGATTGGCGGCAAGGCTACCCATCCCGTATGCGGCCTGCCAGGGGGTATGAGTAAGCCCATTACTGAAGAAGAACGGCAGCAAATTGAAAGCATGGCTTTATCCTTAGTGGATTTTGCCGAGGTTTCTCTACAAATTTTCCGTGATGTAGTATTGAAAAATAAAGCTTATGTAGATTTGATTCTAAGTGATGCCTATAGCTTAAATCCTTACTCTATGGGTATGGTGGATGAAAATAATCATGTTAATTTTTATGATGGGATTATGCGAATCACCGATCCTGAAGGCAAGGAATATGTTCGGTTTAATGCTAACGAATATAATAATCACTTCGCTGAACATGTGGAACCTTGGTCTTACCTTAAGTTCCCTTACCTGAAAAATGTAGGCTGGAAAGGCCTAGTTGACGGTATTGAAAGCGGGCTAGTCTGGGTTGGACCCTTAGGCCGCTTAAATGCTGCTGATGGTATGGCTACTGCTCGGGCAAATAAGGCCTATCAAGAAATGTACTCAACCTTAGGTGGTAAGCCGGCAAAAGCTACTTTAGCTCACCACTGGGCTAGATTGGTAGAATTGATGTATGCTGCTGAAAGAATGTTAGAATTATCCCAGGACTCGGAAATCACCAGCACAGATATTAGATCCATCCCAACCCAAACACCTACAGAAGGTATCGGGATAGTGGAAGCCCCTAGGGGAACATTGATGCATCATTATGTAACTGATGAGCGGGGGATGATTAAAAAAGCCAACTTAGTAGTAGCCAGCGCCCATGGCTATGGAGCTATGAATATGTCGGTAGATAAAGCAGCCAAGGGTTTAATAAAAGAGGGTAAAGTAGATGAAGCTGCTAAAAATATGGTAGAGATGGCCTTCCGGGCATATGACCCTTGTTTTGGCTGTTCCACCCATACCCTCACCGGTAAGCTTCCTTTATTAATAAGGGTTTATAATACCAGCGGGGAAAAAATTATGGATTTGGAATGGTAAAAATGGTAGGGGCGGGTTTCCATGCCCGCCCGGTTTGGGGTTGGGCCCAGTGTTCAGTGCCCAGAAAACACTAGTCGTCCTTATTGTCATCGCGAGCGTAGCGCGGCGATCTCCTACCCTTTAACCATGTAGACCATAGACAATAGACCATAAGAATGTAGAATGTAGATTAGACCATAGACCATAGACCATAGACCATAGACCATAGACGATAGACGATAGACGATAGACGATAGACCACCAGTCACTAATCACCAATAACTAATATCCATAAAAATATCTTATATAAAAAGAAGGAGTGTGTTACATTATGGTAGAAATATATGTAAACAAAGAAAAATGTAATGGTTGCGGCGATTGTGTTAAAGCCTGCCCACCAGAAATTCTATTTCTTGATGAGAATTACTGTAATGTTAGAAATGACCTTGTTCCTGAGTGCATGATCTGTCAGAGCTGTGTAGTTGTCTGCCCGGAAGAAGCAATTGTTGTTAATGGATAGCTTTAATTTCTAAAGGGTAAATTCTTGGGTCGGTGCCCAGTGTCCTGTGATCGGTGCCCAGAAGGACTTCTGGGATTGGATACTGGGTCTGACAAATGCTCAAGGGTAAGGATTTTGCGTCTGACACTACTTCGGGGGGATAGTATTGCGTCTGACACAAACTTCGTCCCAAGGCACTGAAAAAGTTAAGGCAAATAGCCAAGCTTGTCATCCTGAGCGATAGCGAAGGATCTTACGTAGTGAAGAATCTTAAGATCCTTCGGTCGTTCCTCCCTCAGGATGACACAGCAACAATCAATAGTTTTCATATCAATGACACGGAACTGGACTTTTTCAGTGGTCTCACTTCGGTCCACCAGTCACCAGTAACTAACAAGATGGAGGCTCTATGAAAAAATCAATAGTAGTAGGCTTGGGTAATCCTATTTTGACAGATGATGGTGTAGGAAATAAAGTTGCTGAGGTTCTAAGAAATAAAGTTGGACCAGAGGTGGAGGTAGTTGAAGCCTCCCTAGCGGGTTTTAACCTGCTGGATTTATTGACAGGTTATGATACCGCTATTCTGGTAGATGCCATTCAGACTAAAGAGGGAAAGGTGGGGGACATCTATAAGCTTGATAAGGATGACCTTGCCTTTTCCCAAAGGCTTGCTTCTGTTCATGATATTAATCTGTACACTGCCTGGCAGTTGGGTGATCAGTTGGGCGTAAAACTACCCGAAAAGCTGATCATTTTTGCCGTGGAGGTAGATGATGTGCTAACCTTTAGTGAAAAGCTGACTACTAAGGTAGCAGAAGTAGTTCCGGAGGTTTGTGAGCTGGTGTTGAAAGAGCTGACTTCAGGGTGAATATTACGGGTCGGTGCCCAGTGATCAGTGCCCAGTGCCCAGGGTCCAGAAAACACTAGTCGTTTATATTGTCATCGCGAGCGTAGCGCGGCGATCTCCTACCCTATAGATAAGACCATAGACCAAAGATATGAATGTAGAATGTAGAATGTAGAATGTAGAATGTAGAAAATACGAACCCCTTAGGGACACATAGATAAAAGGAATAAGATTAGCTATAGACTATAGACTATAGACTATAGACTATAGACTATAGACCATAGACCATAGACCATAGACCATAGACTTGTTACTAGTCACCAGTCACCAGTCACCAGTCACTCACTTATTAGCTCGACGGAGGAGACAAAAAAATGCATGAACTTTCCTTAGCCCAAAATCTTTTAGAAATAGTCACAAAGTCGGCGGAAGAAAATAATTTGATAAAGGTTACCACAGTTTCCGTGGTAGGGGGGGAGTTAGGCGGTATAGTTAGTGATGCTTTACAATTTGGTTTCGAGGTCAGTAGTGCTGGTACAATTGCAGCAGGTGCAACCCTTTTATATAAAGAGTTGCCGGCATTAGTTAGATGTGGTTCTTGTAACCATGAGTTTCTCTGGAAAACTTATGGTTATTCCTGTCCCCAGTGTTCCCATTTGGGTGGAGCGATGTTTCAAGGAAATGAATTTTATGTTGAATATATAGAAGGTGATGGGGAGGAGGAAGGGAACAATGACCCAGATTAAAGTTAAAACTAATATTCTCCAGGCAAATGATGAGGTGGCTGGACAATTAAAGGAAAGATTTCGAGCAAAGGGTATCACTGTGATTAACCTTATTAGCTCGCCGGGCGCAGGTAAAACAACCCTTCTAGAGCACAGTATACCAAGGCTTACTGAGAAGTACCGAGTAGGTGTTATTGAAGGGGATATTTTAACAACCCGGGATGCCGATCGCATCGCAAAGCTAAATGTTCCCGTAGTGCAGATTGAGACTAAAGGGGCCTGTCACCTAGATGCAAACATGGTTTTAAAAGCTGCAGAACAATTGGATTTAGATAATTTGGATTTTATCATTATTGAAAACGTAGGAAATCTAGTTTGCCCTGCTACCTTTGAATTGGCGGAAGATGCTAAGGTAGTAGTTTTGAGTATAGCCGAAGGTAGTGATAAGCCTGCTAAGTACCCAACTATTTTTACAAGGGCCAAGGCCTGTATTCTAAACAAGATGGATCTTCTTCCTTACAGCAACTTTTCTCTTGATGATTTTTATCAGGATATAAAAAGGATAAATCCCCAAATGGAGGTTTTTGAGGTAGCGGCCTTACAAGAAACCGGTTTAGATTCTTGGTTAAAATGGTTGGAGGGAATGATGGTCAATGGAGGCCAAAAGGATTGAAATTAAGGGTGTTGTTCAGGGAGTAGGTTTTCGACCCTTTGTATATTCCAACGCCCATAATAATAATATTAAGGGCTGGGTCTTAAATAATTCCCAAGGTGTTATTATTCATGCTGAAGGCTCTAAAAAAAATATAGATGCCTTCATATTTGCATTGTTTAATAACCCTCCTCGCTCATCGATAATTAAAGAAAAAGCAATTCTTGAGGAAAAAGCGGAAGGATATCAAGAATTTACTATAGTTGAGAGTCGGGGAGGAGGAGAACAGGAAGTATTGATTTCCCCTGACTTAGCTTTATGCCCTAAATGTTATGAGGATGTGACAAGAGGGGAAAACAGGCGATACAAATATCCTTTTACCAATTGTACCAACTGCGGACCCCGCTTTACCATTATCAAAGGGGTTCCTTATGACCGTCCCAAGACTACTATGGCTGGATTTCCTATGTGTTCAATGTGTGAAGAAGAATACCATAACCCGTTAAATCGAAGGTTTCATGCTCAGCCTAATGCCTGTCCGGAATGTGGACCCCAAATTAAGCTTTGTGATGGCAAAGGCAAGGCTATTTTTGACGTAACTCTCCCTGAACTACTGCTTAAAGGTCATATTTTAGCTGTTAAGGGGTTAGGCGGGTACCATTTAGTATGCGATGCTAAAAACGTACAGGCTGTCAATCGGATGCGTCAGAATAAAAAAAGGGAAGCAAAGCCTTTTGCTGTAATGGCAAAAAATATTGAAATAGTGCAAAAATACTGCTATGTTACCTCTAAGGAAGCTGAGTTATTGGATAGCCCCCAAGCACCTATTGTAATTTTGCCTCGTAAATCTCACAAGCTACCCTTGAGTTTAGCGCCGGGAGTAGAGACATTAGGAGTCATGCTTCCTTACACTCCCCTACACCTGCTATTGTTTAGTGGGGAACTGGAGCTTTTAGTGATGACTAGCGGCAATATCAGCAATAATCCCCTGATCTATCAGGATGGGACTGCTTTGTTAGAGCTTCATGATAGTGCCGATTACTATCTTTTGCACAATAGGGAGATCTACAACCGGTGTGATGATTCAGTTATTCGAGTTATTAATGGTCAGACTCAAATTTACCGCAGGGCCCGGGGCTATGTCCCATTACCGGTAGAAATTCCTGAGCAGATTGCGGTGTTGGCCTGTGGTGGTGACTTAAAAAGCACCTTTTGCTTAACAAAAGGCACGAAGGCTTTTTTAAGCCAGCATATGGGTGATTTAGATAATTACAATAATTATAAGGAGTATACTCTTACCGCGGAAAGGATGCAGGAGTACCTTTCAATTAAGCCTCAGGCTGTCATTGTTGACCTGCATCCGGAATATAATTCACAAAAGTGGGGTTGTGAATTGAAAAAGCCGGTTATTAAGGTTCAGCATCACCATGCCCACCTAGCTAGCTGTCTCGCAGATAACAATCATGCCGAAAAAGCCCTAGGAGTTATCTGTGATGGTACTGGGTATGGCACTGATGGCAATATTTGGGGAATGGAATTCCTTTTAGGGGATTTCAATGGATTTGAGCGATTGGCTCATTTAGAATATGTTCCTCTACCGGGTGGAGAGGCGGCTGTTAAAGAGCCTTTTCGAATGACGGTAAGCTACCTATATCAATATTTTGGTCAAGCAGGTGTTTGGCAAGCAACCGAAAATTTGCAAAGCCTTAAGAAGGAAGAAATAGCAATAATCATCCAGCAGTTAGAAGCTGGTTTCAATTGTCCTTTGACCTCTAGCTGTGGACGTTTATTTGATGCAGTTAGTGCCTTATTGGGAATTTGTACCAAGGTAAACTATGAAGGTCAGGCCGCAATTGAAATGGAGGAATTAGCTGACCGAAGTTTTCAGGGAAAAGGTTATGACTTTGAATTAGAGCAAAAGGAACTATCGCCTATACTAATTTCTACCGGCAGGATGTGGAAGGGAATTTTGAAAGAAATTTCCCAGGGAATTAAGGAGGAGAAAATTGCTGCTAAATTTCACCTAACTGTAGCAGAGATGATTGTTACAACTTGTCAGGCACTAGAAAATTTGCTGCCTTCTCGGAAGGTAGCCCTAAGTGGTGGCGTAATGCAGAATAAGCTTTTAGTAGAAATACTAGTACCAATGTTAAAGGAAAAAGGATTTGAGCCGCTCCTACACAACCAAGTGCCGGCTAATGACGGCGGATTGAGTTTGGGGCAGGCTGTAATCGGAGGGAGGTTAGCCAATGTGTGTAGCAGTTCCGGCAAAGGTGCTTAAAGTTGAAGAACCTTGGGCTGAGGTAGATTTAGAAGGTACCACCTTTAAAATAAACATGATGCTGACACCAGAAGTAAAGGTGGGCGATTATGTCTTAATTCATGCGGGGTTTTCAATCCAGCACCTAAGTCCTGATGAAGCCAAGGATACGCTGCAGTTGTGGGAGGAGTACTATGCTCAAATTGAAACTAAATAAAATTACGGTAAAAAAATTACTAAAAGGAATAAATAACGAGAGTCATATCAGGATAATGGAGGTTTGCGGTACCCATACTATGGCAATTGCTAAAGCAGGCATAAAGCAGCTCTTGCCTGCAAATATTGAGCTAATTTCCGGCCCCGGCTGTCCTGTTTGTGTTACCGCCCAGGAAGATATTGAGAGGATTTTAATATTAGCTAAAAAGCGCGAGGTAATTATTACCACCTTTGGTGATATGCTGCGGGTGCCAGGTTCTACCGGTAGCCTGCAAGAAATGCAGGCCCAAGGTGCTGATGTGAGGATTGTCTATTCTCCTTTAGATGCTGTAAATTTAGCCCGTAATAATCCTGAAAAGGAAATCGTTTTTTTAGCTGTAGGCTTTGAAACTACTACTCCCACGGTAGCATTTGCTCTGGAAGATGCCCATAAAACAGGAGTGGATAATTTTAGTATTGTTTGTATGCATAAGCTGGTAATACCTGCCTTGAAAGCCCTTTTATCTGACCAGGAAACAGAAATCCATGGTTTCCTGCTTCCCGGTCATGTTAGTACTATTATTGGTACCATTCCTTATGAATTTATCCCCAGGGAATATCAAAGGGCTTGTGTGGTTTCCGGCTTTGAGCCCGGTGACATTCTAGAGAGTATTTTATTTATTAGTCGGCAGTTGGAAAATGCTGATTACAAGGTGGAAAACCAGTACAAGAGGGGAGTAAAAACCGAAGGTAATAAAATAGCTTTGGAGATAATGGACAAATATTTTACTCCCTTTAATTCTTTATGGCGGGGCATGGGGGAAATTAAAGACAGTGGTCTTAGGCTTCGTCCCGAATATGTTCAATATGATGCTATATTTAAATTTGGATTGCAGGATACATTAGTCCAGCTTGCTCCCTCAGGATGTATTTGCGGTAATATTCTAAAGGGTATCTTAAAGCCGGAAGAATGTGCACTTTTTAGTAAAATGTGTACTCCCGCTTTTCCTGTGGGTCCCTGTATGGTATCATCAGAAGGGGCTTGTGCAGCCAGTTATTATTATGCGGGGGGTGAAGTTATTGGCCGATGAAAGAATACTTTTGTCCCATGGAGCTGGAGGGTTGAAAACTCAAAGACTAATCAGGGAAGTGTTTCAGAAGAATTTGGGAAATGCTTATCTGCAACAAGAGTTGGACTCAGCTCTAATTAAATTTTCTTCTCATAAAATAGCCTTCACCACCGACTCCTATGTAGTAAGTCCTATCTTTTTTCCAGGCGGGGATATCGGCAAGCTCTCTGTTTGCGGTACAGTAAACGATCTGGCAGTTATGGGGGCTAAGCCCTTATATCTTACCTTGGGTTTAATTATTGAAGAAGGCTTGCCTGTGGAGGAATTGGACAAACTGATGTTTTCCCTGGGTAATACAGCTCGGGAAGCCGGCGTTCAGATTGTGGCCGGTGATACCAAGGTAGTAGAACATGGAGCCTGTGATAAGATTTTTATAAATACATCTGGGATCGGGATAGTTCCACCTAATTTGGACTTGCGACCCCAAAAAATGGTCCCCGGTGATAAGATTATTGTCAGCGGGCCGGTAGGTAACCACGGAATTGCTATCCTAGCTGCTCGGGAAAGCTTAGATTTTTCACCTCCTTTGGCCAGTGATTGTACATATCTTAATTATTTAATTGATGGAGTACTTAATACGGGAGCAAGCATCAAATGTATGCGTGATCCCACTCGTGGAGGGCTGGCTACAACTTTAAATGAGTTGGCGCAACAGGCTAATTTGGGTATAAAGCTGCATGAAGAAGCCTTGCCTGTACAGCCTCAGGTCAAAGGTGCCTGCTCAATGCTGGGACTGGACCCCTTATATCTGGCAAATGAAGGTAAGGTTATTATAGTTGTTGCTAACAAAGATGCCCGTCAAGTACTAGAAGAAATACGCAAATATGACATCGGTAAAAACGCCAGCATAATCGGCGAGGTAACTGATGCCCATTGCTCTAAGGTGGTAATGGAAACGGAATTGGGAACATTACGGGTCTTAAGGATGCTTGAAGGAGACCCTCTGCCTAGAATCTGTTAAAAGAATTTCAATAAAATAAATAACAAGATGGGGGTCATAGGATGATTATTAAAACTACCGAAGATACATTATTCAAGTTTAAAGACATTGCACCTTTTTTTAACGCCGTCCTTGAAGAAGATGTAGGCATTTTTATTTACGATAAAAATATGCTTCTGGCCTATGTACCCAGTAGTAAAGTTAATTTAGGCTTAAAAGATGGTAGTCCTGTAGCAGAGGGCTCTATGCCGGATAAATGCCTAAAGACGGGAAACAAAATTGTTACTATGATTAGTAAAGAAAGATCCCGCTGTGGAGTACCTTATTTGAGTTGTGCTACACCAGTTTTTTCCGAAGAAGGGAATATAGTTATTGGGTGTATTATAACAAACCAAAGTTTGGATACATATCAAAAAATAGTAGAAGTTGCTAAGAACTTAGATAATTCCTCCCAGGAACTTTCCTCGGCAATGGAAGAGATGTCAGCTCAGGCTCAAGAACTATCAGGAACAATTAGTTCAATAAATGATCTGGGGAAGGCTGTAAATGAAGATATTGCCAGAACTGACAAAATCGTTTCTTTCATCAAAGCCATTGCCCAGCAAACCAATTTGCTTGGCTTAAATGCTGCCATTGAGGCAGCGCGGGTAGGAGAATTGGGCCGTGGCTTTGGTGTGGTAGCCGAGGAAATACGAAAAATGGCCACAGATAGTGGAAAGTCAGTTAAAGAGATTACAGAAGCTTTGGGAGGCATTCAAAAGGAAATCCTTCGGTTAACTGAAAGGATTAATGAAATTGATAATGCTGTCCAAGAACAAGCAGGAGTAATTGAAGAAATTACTGCCGCTAGTACAGATTTAACATCTATGGCAAATGATTTAACAGGTTTTGCAAATAACATGTACAAGCTTACTAAATAAAAGGTTGCGACATCGGGGAATGATCCCCGATGTCCTTTTTTATAGTAAGCAAATTCCATTGGCAACTGGACCTGTTTACATGACTCCCGCTAAAGGAGCTGATAATACACCCCTTTCTTGTGGGAACAAAGTTTAATCTTTTTCGTCAATAATAAATATAAAACCTCCTGGAAACAATAAGATGTAGGCGGTGCCACTTTTTCACTTAAAAAGGCTAGGAGGTCTTTAAACTGCTAAATTTTCAAAAGTATATATGTGTTCTAATTATGATTTTCTTATGTGCTGGTTGCACCAATATATCCAGTTCTGTACAGGGTGAAATTGATGTTCCCTTACAAAACTTCATAGGTGAACGGGTAAAGATGTTTTCAGAAAAACATTTTACTAAATTAAATAGCTGTGAAGTTACTTTTGCTGAGGACAAGGGAGCTGTTTTTGTAGAATTTATCCCTGATTTTGGATCAATAACATTTAAAAACGATATTTGGCATTGGGCAGCCTCCCATGCCATGAATTTAACCTATATTTTCCCAGAAATCAAAGAATATCGGTATATAGTTTTTGATGATAAAAACAATATATTAATGGACTTGGAAATTGATGAATTGGGTATCAAGATCTTACCGGAGAAGTTTTTTGGTAAAAGAGGACCTGGTGATTACCGGCACTGCTTTACAAAAGTTGAATTAACAAAAATAGGTAATGAGCTTCCTCTAGATGAAGATTTCTTTGACGGCTCACAGCTGCCGTAAATTCTAGTGGGTGAAGATATTGGGTCGGTGCTCAGTGGCCAGTGACCGGGGCCCAGAATAGTTAAGAAATTGGGTATGGTCTAGGTCGACTTTCGGTTATTATAGCTAAAGGTATTTGCTTTTATAGCATTGCTATGAAAGATACTGATTGTGTCATCCTGAGGGAGGAACGACCGAAGGATCTTAAGATTTTTCACTACGTTCAGAATGACGGGAACACAATTGTTCATCGGCTAAAGTCTCAATTTTTTTCTGGTCACTGGGCACTGGGCACGATACTTTAAAAATTGTCCCAAAATATAAAACAGTTTTGGGGAAGGGTAATAGCTTAGTCTCATCCATGTACGTCCCCCAGGACGGAGGCTAATGCTGAACCCTATCCTCTTTTTTAGTTACTAGTAATACTGGTGAGACCATAGACCAAAGTCGATAGAAATCGACTTTTAGTTTTTTAAAGGAATTTGTCTAATTAATTTAGAATATTAGAGTATATATAATGTTCTAAGGAGGAATTAATTGATGAATTGGAAAGAAATACAGGATAATGCCCGGGAGAAGCTAAACCCGATTTGTAAGGTCTGTCCGGTTTGTAATGGGGTGGTCTGTCGCGGTCAAATGCCAGGTATGGGCTCTCCCGGTACAGGAGCTTCATTTATTAATAATTATCAAGCCCTGGCTAATTATAAATTAAATCTACGTACTCTACATGATGTTAAAGAACCGGAGATGTCAGTAGAAATTTTCGGTCAAAAGTTGAGCTTGCCAGTAATTTTGGGAGCAGTTGCTGGAGTGAAAATAAATTTCAACAGCTGCATAACAGAAGAAGAACTGGTAGATAATTGGTTACAAGGAGCCCAATTATCAGAAACTATTGGTATGACAGGTGATGGTCCAGATTCTGCTATTTATAAAATAGGACTAGAGAGTTCGAAAAAATATCCTGGCTTAGCCATTCCTATAATTAAACCTCGACCTCAGGCAGAGATTATCGCAAATATTAAGGAGGCGGAAGAAGCAGGGGCAATAGCCGTAGGTATAGATATTGATGCAGCAGCATTAATTCATAAAAATATAAAAGGCTTATCTGTTGAACCTAAAACCCTAATGGAGTTAAGAGAAATAGTAGCTAGCACAACTCTGCCCGTAATACTTAAGGGAATTATGACTCCCGTTGACGCATTAATTGCTGCAGAAGCTGGGGCTAGTGCAATTGTAGTTTCTAACCATGGGGGGAGAGCCATGGACCATTGTGCAGGAACAGCAGAAGTGCTCCCAGAAATTGCTAGTGCAGTAGGAGATAAAATGACTGTTTTAATTGATGGTGGGATCAGAACTGGTTTGGATGTTTTAAAATGTCTGGCTTTAGGTGCCCATGCAGTAGTTATTGGCAGACCACCCACTATAGCTGCTATCGGTGGTGGAGCTGAGGGTATTAAGGTAATGCTGGATAACTTTAAATTTGACCTAAGGAAAACTATGATTTTGACAGGAACTAAAGATGTCCGTTATGTAAATAAAAATATCCTGTATAAGGGATAGTGAAATAGTGAAAGACGTGCGACCAAGTATGTGAAGATTCCCTGACGTGTCACGATGAATGGCAATTTGCCGAGATGTGCCGCCGTGCCATCGATAAAAATAAGGGGATTTTACTTGCATGTTAATAAAAGGGATGCAGCAAAAAAATATCATTCATCAATTTTCGGTGACACGGTGGCACGGTGGCACGGTGGCACGTCAAGATAGTAAAGCATTCATGGTGACACGTCTTTCCTTGTCACCAGTCACTAGTAACTAAAGCAAGGTGGTGAAACTTTGCAGGATAGAGACAAGTTGGAAATCTTAGTCGATTGGCTCTTGAAGTCCACCCATACCGTTATTTTCACAGGTGCAGGTATGAGTACTGAGGCCGGATTACCTGATTTCCGTTCGAAAACAGGTCTCTGGAAGCAAAAAGACCCTACAAAGCTGGCTTCTGTAGAGGCTATGAACCAAAACCCGGAAGAGTTTTATGAATTTTACAGAATGCGTTTAGCTACCTTAGGGGAGGCTTCTCCCCATAAGGGACATAAAATTTTGGCTCTGTGGGAAAAGGATAGGTTAATCCAGGCTATTATTACTCAGAATGTTGACGGGTTGCATCATCGGGCAGGCTCCAACCGTGTTATTGAGCTCCATGGTACATTAAGGGAAGCCGTATGTTTAAAATGCAAGCAGGTTTATCCACCTCAAGTGCTAGAAGGGGAATCGATTCCCCGCTGTTCATGCGGTCAGATGCTAAAGCCAGGTGTCATTCTTTTTGGTGAAATGCTCCCACAGGAAGCTTTAAGGCAGGCTGATATTGAGTCGAGAAGGAGTCATTTATTTATTGTAATAGGATCTTCACTAGAAGTTTCTCCGGCAAATTTCTTTCCACTAGAAGCCAAGGGTGTCGGTGCAAAACTGGTCATCATTAATCTAGAGCCAACTGATATGGATGACCAGGCTGATTTATTAATCAGAGGAAAAGCAGGGGAAATCTTGGATTATCTAAATAAGATATTAAAAGACCCTGACTGAAATTAGTCAGGGTCTTTTGGCTTTACTGCTTCATCTGCTCATTATTGCGTTTTCTATAAACATATAAGGCTACGAGGCCAAGGGGAACAAAGATAACTGCAAAGGGGATTAAGGAAACTATTATTATTAAAAAGCCTTTGGAAAGCTCTGTTAAAAGTTTTACCGAATTACTAAAGCCGCTGGCCATCTTATCCTGTAGTAAAACTGGTGCTTGTTGAGCTGCTAGAATCTCTTGAACCTCCATTACCTCAACATCTAAGGTGGCAAAGCTTACAAGATTATCCCATTTTTTCAGTGTGCCTGTAAAGTTTTCAATTTGATATCTGATATTTGACAATTCCTTCTCTAAAGTAATGACATCCTCAATCTTGGCCGCTTTTTTTAGAATTTCTAAGAGTCTTTCCTCATGTATATGTAAAGATTTAAGCCTTGCTTCTGTATCAAAGTACTGGCTGGTAATGTCTTCCCCGCGAGTTTGACTATTAATTACATTCCCGAGGTTATTAAAGTCTAAGAGAAAGCCAGTTAATCTTGCTTCTGGAATTCGCAGTTTAAAAAAGGCCCTTCTATTTTGAACAGTACCTTGATTATTTAACCTTCTGCCTGAAATATCAGAGCTTTCAATATAGCCGCCAACCGAATTTGTTTGATTTATGATAGCCGTTGTGACCTCATCAAAGTTATTAGTTTCCATTATTAGATAGGCGGAGCTTATTATCTTTCTGCCGCTGTCTATGGTAGTATTACCTTCCATTTCCTTCTGTGCAGAATCTGCCATGTCGGCTTGGTTATTATTAAAGCCTACAGGTTCTGTTGGTGCTTGCTGTTTCGCTTCAGATTTAGGCATTTCTGATTGAGTCATTTCTGCGTTTTTTGATGCTCCGCAGCCGGAAAAAGTTAAAACTATGGCAATAATCATTATTATTGGTAAAATCCTTCTAAGTCTCACTTTTTTACCCTCCTTCATCTCTTTGGAAATTAATTCACGGACACTTTCTTCTATTGACGAGTTCTACTGCTAAAAGGTTCCATAAATAATCACCATAAAGACGCTAGCTACCTTTTCCTAGCATTTTTTTTGGCTCTCACAATCTCCATGACCTCATCTCTTTCTGGTGAAGGGGTAATATCCTTTAGCATAATATAAACCTTAGACCAGTTGACAGTATTTTCTCCTTTATAAAGGGGAAGGTTTTCAGTTTCTAATATGCTGTAGAGCTTTTTTCGGAAGGCTTTTTCTTTACGCCTAATTCTTATCTCTTTACCTTTACCAAAGGCATATAATAACAAAACAAAATAACCAATTAAAAAGATGGCTTTAATAAAGGATGAATTAGTTTCAATAAACATAAGCATTAATTATGACGCCTCCTATTATAGAATTTTTAAATAATAACACCTAATTATAACATAATATAATGGAAGAATATTGTATCTTGAAAAGGAAAAGAGAAGACTAAAGGCGAAAATACTGATTATACAAATAAAATTATCTAAGTGAGGGATAAATATGGCAGATAAGCAGGTAGTTGTGTTTAGAATTTTAAGTGAAGAATATGGATTAGAAATATCCGGCATTCAGGAAATAGTTCGATATCAAGATATTACTAGAATTCCAGAGGCACCACTATTCATAAAAGGAATAGTTAATTTGCGGGGACAGGTTATTCCAGTTGTAGATCTGAAAAGACGTTTTTATCAGGTGGATTCCCAAGTAACAGAGGATACTCGAATTGTAGTAGTTAAAGTAGATGACAAAACTATCGGTATAATAGCTGATGAGGTTTCTGAGGTTTTAAGGATTCCGGAAGAGGCTATTGAACCTACGCCAACCTTGTTAAATAGCTTTAACCAAAGTGGGATAATCGGTGTAGGAAAACTAGAAGGACGTCTGCTTATTTTATTGGACTTAGAAAATACTTTAAGCAGCGAGGAATTAAACGAGATAAAGAAGGTAGTTTAGTAATAGGGTAATAGAAATAATAGTGAAAGAGTGAAGAAGTGTAAGTGTAAAGATTGAATGGGAGGTGAGTTTATGAAGGTTGCGGCAATTCAAATGGATGTCATGCTGGGTCAACCAGAAGAGAATCTGAAAAAGGCGGAAGAGTTGGTGCGGAAGGTAGCTAGAGAAAACCCTGATGTGATCCTTTTACCAGAAATGTGGAATACCAGCTATGATTTAAAAAGAGTTGATGCAATAGCTGATAGTGAAGGGTTACCTAGTGCCTTACGTATAGGTGAATTAGCTAAAGAGTTAGGGATAAATATAATAGCTGGCTCTGTAGCTGATAAAAAAGGGGGAAAAGTTTATAATACTGCCTATGTTTTTGATCGGCAGGGTAAAAGGATTTTTGATTACAGTAAAATTCACCTATTTGGCTTAATGAATGAGGGAGAATATATTGAGCGGGGTACAAAAAGGGCTACCTTCGAGCTAGATGGCATTACCTGTGGATTAATGATTTGTTATGACCTGCGCTTTCCCGAATTGAGCAGAGCTTTAGCTTTGGATGGGGCAAAGGTAATATTTGTTCCCGCTCAATGGCCCCACCCACGAATGCATCCATGGCGCATTCTTAATCAGGCAAGAGCAATTGAAAATCAATTGTTTGTGGTAGCTGTAAATAGAGTAGGGCAAGAAGGAAGTACGGATTTTTTCGGTCATTCTATGATTATAGATCCCTTAGGAGAGATTTTATATGAAGCCGGAGAAAGGGAAGAGCTAAAAGTGGTTCAATTGGATTTAAAACAAATTGAAATAGTAAGAAAAAAAATGACCTGTTTTGAGGACCGTTTTGAGGACGCATATAGATAAAATTTAAATGCAGATTAACAAAAGCGGCAAAGAAAAGCTTTCTTTGCCGCTTATTATTAGTTATAATAAATAAATATTGTTATTTACATATAAAGGAATTAAGAGGAAAATGTAGAATAATATTTTAACATTTAAATTTATCACTAAAAATGGGGTGATATCGTGGCCATTGATTACTGGGGAATAAAGGAAATTAACACAAAAAAATATCTACCATATATTAATGGCTTCCTAGTTCTTTATATATATGCTCTTGATTTATTTATAAACGATTTTATGACTGTATTAGGAACTTGGACATTTAGTTTTTACTTATTTGCTGTATTATTAGTAATAATAGTGTCCCCCATTACCTGGCGTAAATCTGACAACAATTTGGTATGGATCTTACGGCTTTTGGTTTTAATATCTTTAATAACAATCTCCCTAACAACATATAGTCCATTTGTTTTTTTCTTGTATTATTTGCATACTTTAACAATTATATTTTTTTATAAGAACTTTCGTGAATTTTTGGTCGGGACTGCTTTATTAACTATTACCTATGTCATTACCTCATTTATTAATCCTGTTTTAAGAATGGAAGCAATAAATTGGGGGTTTTTCGCTGTTTTTATTAGCTTTCTATCAGTACACCTACTACATAACCAGAAAGAAAATAATAAAAAGCTTCGGCAGCTTTCGAAAATATTTAAAATTATGCTTAGTTCCACCAATAATGGTATTCAATTTATCGATGCTCAAGGCCATACAAGAATCTTGAATCCAGCCGCTGAAATCATCTATGGACGTTGTGAGAATGACACAAGTGGTGCGTATGATTGGGAATTATATTATAAAGGGCGAAAATTTGATGAAAACGGAAAGTATACTAGTTTAATAACAGAAACTCTGGAAACTGGTAAAGTACATAAAGATGATATAAGAACCTTTATTGATAAACATGGTAAGCAAAAAACTTATTTAGTTGAAACCTTTAGGGTGTATGATGATGCCGAAAAAGAAATAATGGGGGCAATTGGTATTTACCGTGATATATCAGAGCAGAAGGAGATGGAACGCCAGCTTTTAGATGCCCATTATGAAATGGCTAATATGGCAGTTACCGATGAGTTAACAGAACTTTATAATTTTCGTTATTTCCGCCAGCGTTTGCCTACCGAGATTGCTAAGGCTTATAAATCCACCCTTAGCTTGTTAATAATTGATATAGATTTTTTTAAAAAATATAATGACCTCTATGGTCACCTTGAAGGGGATAAAGTTTTAAGAGAAATTGGAGGAATCTTAAAGGAAAGCTTTAGAACTACTGATATTGTAGCCCGTTATGGTGGTGAAGAGTTTACCGTAATTTTGCCAGGCATGGATAAACAAAAAGCCATAGAGGTTGCAGAACGAATTCGCATAAAGATAAAGGAAACATCCATAAGAGGAGAAGAGAAGCTTCCTAACGGGAAACTTACAGTTACAATAGGTGTCTCAACAGTTCCTTCCGATGCCAAGAATGCAGAGGAGTTAATAAAATTAGCTGATAATGCTCTCTATAGGGGAAAGAATGCTGCTAGAGATGTTGTAGTAACATATGAAGAAGGCTCTTATATCGCACATTAGTGCGATTTTTTCTTTTTCCACCAAAAAAGTAAGTATAATTAATATTAATAAGTAAGATTTTATAAAATTATAGAATATTTTGATTTATTATAGTAGTATTAAGATTAACTAAAATTTGGTAGTATTAATTTTTAGATATCTGAGAAGAATTAATTGAAAATCTTATTATGACAAAGGGGGAGAAAACAATGGGTTTAAGGTGGCGAAATATTCCTATAGGCTTTAAATATAGTATAGCCCTTATTTTAACTACTATCTTATTTTCTGCTGCTACATTGATGGTCTATAGATCTCTTAGTGATATTAAGAACACAGTTGACGTACTAGTGCGGGGAGGGGAACGGGCGATTACAATAACCGAGCTTGAATCTCTGTTTCAAGCAAAGGATATAAGAATTGCAGAATACATAACCTTTGAAAACGAGAGTAATGTGTCAGGATATAGTAAAATTGATGAAGAAATAAAAATTTTACAAGAAGAAATAGTAGAAGCATTAGAGGAGGAAAAACCCAAAGAGATATATCAAAAAATTGAACAATATGATAAAACGGCGAGGGATATTTTTATTAATAGAATTGTTCAGGCCGTAAAAAAAGATGATGAAACTAAAAAAATTGTATTACGCAAACAAACCTCCCAAATCCGTGATCAGATAATAAGCCTCTTAAAAGAGCTAAAAGTAATAATTAATGAGGCCAGAGATATAGCTGTAGCTGATGCCATCAATAGTATTCAAAGGACTATAAAGGTTTTAATAACTTCTCTTATAGCAGCGGGATTGTTAGGCACTTTTACAATCATTTTGGTAAGTATAGGAGTAAATCGTAATTTAAAGCAAATAGTGGAAATGAATAGGGCAGTAGCAGATGGAAATTTATTAGTAAATAAGCTGAACTATAACGGTAATGATGAAATCGGACAACTTGCAAATTCAACTAATGCTATGATTATTAATTTACGAAATATATTAACGGAACTAACAGGTACATCCCAGGAAGTATCCTCTCAAAGTGAAGAATTAAAACAAATAGCCAATGAAGTACAAAAGGGAAGTGAGCAAATTTCATTAATCATGGAACAGATTTCTACCGGGACCCAACAGCAGGCAGAGGCATCAAACCAAATTACTGTTTCAGCCAATAGTTTTACTGACAACATTGTAGAGGCTGATAAAGAGGGAGAGTTATTAAAAGAAGCGTCTGTAAAAGTATTAAATCTAGCAAGTCAGGGAAATGAACAAATGGATATCTCTGTGACACAGATGAGTATGATCAATAATATATTTAACGATTCTGTAAGTAAGGTGCAGGATTTAGAAAATATGATTAAGAAAATTTCTATACTTGTCCAAGTTATTAATGATATTGCTGCACAAACAAGCCTTCTTGCTTTGAATGCGGCAATAGAGGCAGCAAGAGCAGGTGAATCAGGTAGGGGATTTGCTGTAGTGGCAGAAGAAGTTAGAAAGCTTGCTGATCAAGTAGGGAGCTCACTTTCCGAAATTACATCAATTGTTCAAGGCATTCAGAAAGAGTCCCGGGCTGTTACTACTTCCTTAGAAAAGGGTTATCGTGAAGTTGAGCAAGGAACTGAACAAATAAAGCATACAGGTGAAAACTTCCAGCAAATTAGTACAGAAGTAAAACAAATGACAGAAAAGATTCAAAATGTCTCTTCGACATTAAATACCCTTAATATTAGCAGCAAGGAAATAACACTTAGTATTGAGCAAGTAGCTTCTATAGCTCAGGATAGTTCTGCAGGTATTGAGGAAGCTAGTGCATTTGCTCAACAACAAAATAGTTCCATGGAGTCAGTTGTTCAAGCAGCTAACTCCCTTGCTGAGGCGTCGGAAAAATTAACATCTATGGCAAAGAAGTTTAAGCTAAAAAATTGAAGAAGCACAATAATTTCTAAAGTTTTAATAGCAGCAGGGATTAAAAAGGATTCCTTAACACACGAGTATTTCAATTCAGAGGTAGATATTAGGAGGAAAGTTGACATCCATGGCGAGGAAGTGTGCGATTGGCTACCTACCGTATTACTTCACGATATGGCTCGAGATGGGCTATAATCTGTACATTTCCGTCTACTTCTTCACAGATTTTTTCTTGTATATTTAGGATTAATTCATGGGATTCTTTGACACTCATATCAGGTTCAATCATAATATGCATATCTATATGCAAGTCATATTCACATCCCCGACTTCGAATATTATGTGTGTCTTTAACCTGTTCAAAACTCTGGGCGATAGTCCTTATTTTCTCAGTATCAACTACTGCTTTGTCAACTAGAACCTCACTATTATCTCTAAAGATTTCATAAGCTGCGTGAATTATAAATACGGCCACTATTAGGGATGCTATGGGATCAATCACCGGTGGTAAACCAAGTCTAATAGAAATAAGTGTAACTAATACACCAATTGAGACATAGATATCGCTTTTTGTATGCATTGAGTCGGAAATTAAAATCCGGCTATTTAATTTCTTCCCCTTTCTATATTCAAATACACACACAAATATATTAATAGATAGTGTTACGAGAAGTAAAATAAGGCTCTCTAAGGTAATATTAGGTATAATGGGGTTCATGAATCTATCAATTGCACCGAGGATAATTTTTCCGCTAACTACAAAGAGCATACTAGCAATAAACAACCCGGCAAGTGTTTCAAATTTTCTGTGTCCGTAAGGATGGTCTTCGTCTACCGGCTTGGAAGCGTACTGGATACCAATTAAACCAACTATATTAGATGATGCATCAGAAAGTGAATGAAACCCATCTGCAGTCATGCTGGCACTTTTAATAGTACTTCCAATGATAATTTTTAATACCGCCACAGCCAGGTTTGCAAAAAGAATTATCCAAAGCACCTGTTTTACCTTCTTAAAGTTATCAGTTGCCATAAAAACCAATCCCTTCAGCTGTTTTTGACAAAGAAAAAAATCCATGGGATAATCGTTTTCCGAAAATGCCCATGGATTTATATATCCACTGCTTCAGCAGAAGCCCGGCTCTAGTATACCTATTGGTACACCTGCCTGCTTAATATTTTTTATATTTTATTATATGCACTGAATATTGTCAATGATGAATAATATTTTACTTAATAATTATAATATCTTATAATTATACAAGTGACATATTTAAATAATGGAGGCGTCTTTATGGAGAAAAATCCACGGGAAGGCTGGTTAACAGCGGCATTTGAACAAAGCAGGAAGAAATTTCAGCAACTGTCACCGGAAATTATTTCAAAGGTGACCTTACTACCCTATGATCAGGGCACTAATTCTTTTAGTGTTGAAAGTTTTGGTCATAAAATCCAAATTGAATATCCTGAAGGTCAGATGTTTTTAAAGGAATCCCCGGAAAAACCCATATCAATTTATTGGGAACTGATTTTGTTAAATTACTTATCCCATGCTGCGGAAATTCCTCTTCAAAATGAATGGGTATCCTACAGGGAACTGCCCCATGGTAATTTATATTATCGAAATATTATGATGGGCGCTTTGGAACCGCTAGGAAGATTTTTCACAGAATGTGATAAGGCGTTAGTCCCCATTATATTAACTAAATTAGGATTTACTCTATTAGATACCAAGGCCGATGTAGCAGCAAGGGGTGAATTTGTCCCAAGAATCCCGGTGTTAATCCAATTTTGGGAGGGTGAAGAGGGTATACCTTCTACCTGTCAGATTCTTTTGGATCGCACAACATCAGATCAAATGCATATAGAGGATACCGGAGCTTTATGCAGACTAATAAAGGCCCTGATTTTAGAGCAATATGCTATCGAAAAAAAATAGGGTTTAAGGTATCCCTAGTTGATAGCTGCTTCATTATAAAGCCTTGAAAATTAAAGAACAGAAAGAGAGATAATGGTGGATAGATTAAATTTAACATTAACCACTATGCTCGTGGTTTTATTTATTATACAAATTATTTCTGTTGTTTTCAAAAAGCGTAAAGAAAAAAACTTTTACCAAGAATTTAAAGTAGTTGACTTCTTATCAAAGTTTTTAAGTGTGGTTTTTTTTGTTTCTAGTCTTGTAGATATTTTCTTTTTTGAAGAAAATATCCTGACTGGCTCGAAAATATACTTATTGGTTATTTTACTAGTTGTAACCGTAGCCTTTTTGTTTCTAACTAGAAATTTTTTTAGTAGTAAAGATTTTATAGCGGTAAATATTAAGGATGACCAGTTCTTATCGATTGCATCACAAATCTTGAGGAAATATGAATTAAATTATGAAATCTCAGAGAACTTGTCGGAAAGCTTGATTACTTTAGACCAAGGGGAAGCTGTTATCAAGATAAAACCTGAAGGGATAGTCAGCACCTCATTAAGCGTAAAATTCATAAGATTTAGTGAAATTTATTGTTATGAAGATATTATTGCTGAGATGAAAGACCAGATAAATAAGACGACAAAGATAAATTCCTTTAGAGGTTTAATCGATCTAGCACTGGTTATTCTTTTACTGGCTTTTATTATTTGGATAAGTGCTAAAATGTGAAGGCTACCACTAACTAAAGCATTCCTGTCATCCTGAGCGATAGCGAAGGATCATATTGGCATGCCCATTACCACCCGTGCCGTCTTGATATAGATTGATTATAAAGAAATTTTCCGGAATCCACAATATTTAAAGGAACTGATTAAAGAGCTACTAAAAAACAGCAAACTAAGCCACAGACAAGTTGCAAATCCTGTAGGAGTTAGCAACGGTGTTGTCCATAAAATTAATTTGGAAGAATAGACGATGTTCTCTGGAAGCAAAAAGAACCGTTCCCCGGACCTTCCGTTGGGTTGATTAGAAACGCTATTCTTCAAGGCGGGATTCTAAGAACAATTTAGGAGGAGTAGTAGGACAAACTACCTAAGAAGGCGATGTAGCTAAATTTTTGCCTCTAATTCGTTTGGGAGAATTAATTCATATTGGAAAAGAGACAGTTTTTGGCATGTGTCAATACAAAATAGAGAAATAAGCTAAACGAAAAAAAGTAAATTTTAAAAATTGATATTGCATCTACTATTTGGTAGAATAATATATAGAATAATAATTCTACTTTGGAGTGGTATTGGATGAGCAAAACTAAATCAATTAAAGTTTCATTTTCAACATATGAAATGTTAAAAGAGGTCGCTGAAAAAGAAAATACAACTTTACAAGGGATTTTAGATAAGCTTACAAAGCAATATAAAACAAAAAAGTTTTTTGAGGAAGCTAATGTTGCATATGAAAGAATGTCAGCAGAGGACTGGAAAAATGAATTAGCGGAACGTAAGGAAATGGATGTTACCCTAATGGACGGATTGGAGGATGATTCTTCTGAAACGTGGTGATATCTGGTTTGCAAACCTCGACCCTGTAGTTGGTAATGAACAAGCCGGAAAAAGGCCAGTTTTAATTATTTCTGTTGATGCCTTTAACTTTGGAGGTGCGAGAATGGTAGTAGTAGTACCATTAACAAAGCGTAATAAAAGACAACCTTTACATGTGCCAGTAAAAGCTCCAGAAACAGGCCTAACAGTAGATTCTTATATAAAAACAGAGGATATTAGGGCTATATCTAAGGAAAGGTTAATTTCTAAAACCGGCGAAATAAATGATATAACTTTTAGAGAAGTTGAAATAAGGATTAAAAGGCTACTTGGTTTGGAATAGTTCAAGTTAATTATTAAGGAGATCTTTCTAAGGTCTTCTTATATTTTTTATTTTTTATGGAAATAATTGCTCAGGTTTTTATATATTTTTATTAGCATTTCATCAGCATAATTTTCTTGATTGGTTTGAATTATTTATGATCTGCAGGTTGGCTTAACATTTTAGGATTATTGTGTATATATACAAAAACCATAAGCCGCCAACAAAAAGAACTCATATTAGGTTACTTTTCAGGTAATGTTAAGGAATTTGAAATTTTTCACTCTGAAGAAGACAGTAATGAGTACTTAGAAATAAAAGAAGGATTTAGAAAAATGAGATTAGAAAAGGGACAGGAAATAATTTCAACATATTGTCAAGAAAGAAATATTATTGATTATAAAGAAATTTTCCGGAACCCACAATATTTAAAGGAACTGATTAGAGAGCTATTAAAAAACAGCAAACTAAGCCACAGACAAGTTGCAAATCTTGTAGGAGTTAGCAACGGTGTTGTCCATAAAATTAATTTGGAAGAATAGACGGTGTTCTCTGGAAGCAAAGAGAACCGTCCGTGCGCCACGCAGGGGTGCACCATATAGTGGGTGGGAATCCCACTGAGAAAGATTTAGCAAATCACTCATAGCGAGTCTTGGACATTGCCGGGTAACTTGTAATGTTAAGCGTAGACAGC
>Ga0209643_1000445_pt1 | contig 76753 bp, 71 predicted proteins | sample AutmiccBRH37_all_FD_187383 | JGI IMG/M metagenome (GOLD analysis project Ga0209643, IMG submission 187383) | Deep subsurface microbial communities from Mt. Terri, Switzerland - Autotrophic microbial communities BRH/37_all (SPAdes) (version 2) | ecosystem: Environmental > Aquatic > Deep... | reverse complement strand
GGCTCCTACGATTCCACGGGTTTCTACCATGCCTAGTGCTACGAGATCTGCTCTTATAGCCATTTGTGTTTTTCCCCCTTCATACATCAATTATCTCTTGGAATACATCGTTTCTGACTCAGCGACATAATATAGTGATCGCTCTAGTTTAAAGCTATAACTCATAAGCCGTTGTGTCAACGGCTGTATTCCCTACATTGAAGATTTTTATAAAATTTGTCTAAAATGCTCTTTTTTTATTAACTAAGGATAGCAGCTGTAGAACAGTCCTCTCACTAACCTTCGCAACTTAAATACTAATGCAAAAACCATGCCACTAAATAAAACTCCAAACCTTTGATGCCCTGCCACTAAACTATAACACGACATTGTAGGAAGAACCCCTGTCCCTGTACAAGTCTCTTTATTAAACCAATGACATCATGAAAGAACTTCAATACAAGTTTGCTTCACTAAGTCATTTATGACTTCGATAAACCATATTTCACTCATTTTTACGTGCTCCGAACTATTCCTTGTAGCGCAGAGCACGTTCCATCTTTAACACTTCTGGCTATTTGTTCTGCTGCCTGATTATTTTTGTGATTCGGCAAGTTTATCTGCTATTTCCAATTTAATCGCTTGCGGTACCGAGAGCCAGATGGCCAATCCCACGGCAATTAACCCGGCGCTGAGCTTGCCGATCATCACCGGTAGGATCATCGTTGGCTGAAAGTTTGCTGTGAAAGCCAAATGATCCCCAAATAGGAAAGCGGAGCAGACAGCAAAAGCAATACATTTCACTTTATCCGCAGCCGGCATATCCTTGATGATCCTGAATAAGGCTAGAATGTTGGCAGCTGCGGCAAGAATACCAGCGCTACCAATAGAGCTGAAACCAAATTTACTGCCGATAGCTTCCAGTGGCTTGGCCAAATATTTTTTAATTAGATACACCATGGGAAATGCTCCGGCTAACATAATCCCAATGTAGCCCGCTATCTCTAAAGCACGGAACTGGTCATCCGCATCGGCTATAATAGGGTCGAATCCCCAGACGCCTAAAACGCTAGAGAAAGCACCTGTGAAATACTCGACGATGGAAAAAACGAGAACCAGTTTAATCCCGGTATCCATCGATTTGCCGAAGAACATGAACCCTTTGATCATTTTCTCTGGAATAAGTTTTAATCCAATGGCAATAGCCCCGCAAATAACGATCAGCGGCACTAGATTAGCAAAAATAGTTCCGAAGCTCAAAGCCAGTTGATAAGTAGATTCGCCGTCTGTGGTGATGATATCGCGAACTTTGGCATTGCTTAGAGCTAGAATAGTACTGGTGATAAATACTCCGATGGGCACAGTGAGAATCCCAGACATCACCCCAAGTGCCATATATTTATGATCCTTTTTCTCCAACATAGCCAAGCCCACGGGGATACTGAAAACGATGGTCGCACCCGCCATGTAGCCCGTGATCATTGCCATAATCCAGCTTTCACGAGTAGTCGCCAATACGTCCGCCAACTGATAGCCGCCCATGTCAACCGCAATAAAAGTTGTAGCAGCGATGGCAGGGTCTGCACCAACGGCACCAAAAAGAGGACCAAATACAGTTTCCACAAAAAGCGCTAGATAGGGAACGGACGCCATAATACCGGCTACCGGAACAAAAATTGGTCCGATAGAATATAAACCTTCCAGAAATTCTTTTCCCAAAGCTGATTCTTCTTTAAGAATGGAAGCTAACGCCCCTGCCACCGCGCAGGCCATGATAATGTACAGAATATAATTTCCAAACTGTGCCATGATAACCCTCCTCAAATCTTTCTCTTTTTTGTCCCTAAATCTGTACTGCCCTCCTTCAGTGTAATAACTAAAATCTGCGTCTAAACTATTTGCGCAAATCTTTTACCCTTTTAAATAAAAAAATCCTCATAATCCGGTCAAGTATTTGACCGGATTATGAGGATTTCAGCACCCTCGTCAGGAACGACATTATTCCTGATAACTATACAATTTTCCGCTTACCATCCATTATTTACCACTGAATTATAGGTTTACTCACAATGAGTTTGAAATTGAACACAATATAGCACACTTTTTAACAAGTGTCAATCACCAACGAAGAGCCCGACTGAAGCAGCTTCGCACATTTCCCACGCAGGCAATCCTCATAATGGTTTTTCTAACCATTATGATAAGCTCAGAATAATTGCCTTTGCTACATTTTTCATAGATTTATTCTGTTCCATGCTTATTTGTCTAATTTTTTTGAATGCTTTTTCCTCACTTAATAAATATTTTTTCTCCAAGAGTCCTTTAGCTCGTTCAATCAGTTTTCTAGTTTCTAAGGCATCCTGAAGGCTCAAATTCTCATCTCTTAAGACGTTGAATTCCTCAGCTCTTTTTAAGGCAATTTTACAGGCAGCAATCAAACAGTTCTTGGTAACCGGTTTGATCAAATAAGCCAATACCCCAGCAGCTCCGGCTTGATTAATAAATTCGTCACTACTGTAGGCAGTTAAAAGTAGTACCGGAGCTATTCGCTCCTGGCTAAGTATTTTGGCAGCCTCAATCCCGTTCATCACTGGCATTTTGATATCCAGGATCACCAAATCCGGCTTAAGTACTTTGGCTAGGTTAACTGCACTTACTCCGTCCTCACATTCACCTATGACTATAAACCCTTCTTCAGTAAGTATTTCTTTTATATCTAATAAAGTAATAGGTTCATCATCTGCCAGTACGATCCTTAATTGTTTCATCTCTCTCACCCTCCTCACGGTACGAACTAGGGAACCTCATGCAAGCTTTAGTTCCATAGCGATAGCTTTCTAAAGAAAATTCCCCCTTCAACTTACGTCGAATAATACTGTCAACTATCTGCGTACCAAGTTGGCCTCCATTTTGAACTTTGTCAGAAGATATCCCAATCCCATTATCCTCAACAGTTATGATTACTTCGTCCTTTTCTCCTCTCACTGCTATCCGGATGTTACCCTCGGAACGAGTGATGAAAGCATGTTCCACCGCGTTTTGAATCAATTCTGTGATGCAAAGAGAAACATTGCTGGCTACGGTAGCGGGAAGGAATACCTCGGTCCCGGATATTTCACCCGTTATATTTTGATTTGAATCTACCATATTCGATAAAACTGTTTGTAAGATATTATAACTAGTTTGTTTAATATTGACTACTTCAAAGTTTTGTTTTGAAAGGGCTTCGTGGATTAGTGCGATGCTTAAAATACGATTAATACTTTGGTTCAGGATTTTTTCCACAACTTTCGAGTTCGTTCTTCTCATTTGCAAACGCAGTAAACTGGTAATGGTTTGAAGATTGTTCTTTACACGATGATGAATTTCTTTGATTACTGTATGTTTTTCCATGAGTTCCTTTTCTATTCTCTTCACAGAGCTTCTGTCTGAGAGAATCAGCTGTGCCCCCAAGAATTTCTCCCCAGCAAAAAGAGGAATAATTATCAAAATAATATCGAATTGTTCAATAGATAGGTTAAGTGCCAAAAAAACTGGTTGATTAATGTATTTGGCAATGTCTCCTTTGCTAAAACCCATTGCTACAACAAGGTCGCTAAGAGATAAATCTTGAAAACCCAGCCTAAATAAAATGCAGTCGGCTGTATAATTGGTAGACACTATCTCTCCTTTAGAGTTTATGATTAAAAATCCATCGGGAACTAAATCATTCACTGGAGAATATGAATAAGGCCTCCCTGTATAAAACTGCTTTATATCCTCAAAATAATTCTCCGCTAGAACTTTTTTCCCCTCAATGGTTACATTTCCTATCTTATTATTAATTCCTAGATAGATAGGAATTGTTTTTTTATCCTCTTCACTCCACTTATTATCCGCAAATAATCCTTCCGATAAATCATTATTATCATCACCTAAAATAACTTCCTGTTTATCTTTACTGAAAATAGAAATCTCAGTCCGAACATACAGATAAGGCCTATGTAATTTAACGTGTTCGGTTATTTTCTCCAAAGCAATAATTTGATCAAACTTAAGCTCATTATGAATCAAGCATTTTTCGTTGCTGGGCATTTTCTGTACACTCCTTTAACGCAAACAATGGCGGTCAAATGTCATAATGTTAATGTTAAAACCACGAAAGTCTGTCTGTTTTCACGAAAGAGAGAAAAATAATAAATCCTACAATGAAAAGAGCCCAAAAAAAACTTATTAGACGGATACTAGTTCCAAACTTACCAAGATAAAAAGATCCGTAGTTTTCTTCGATTTTTTGATAGCCCCAAATTGCAGCCCCAAGCGTTATGACATAGGACAAATACATTCCCATAGTACTGAGTGAAGTAATAAAATATAAATTCCGGGTCAAAAGGCTTAATAAAAAGGTCAGTGTTGCCGCTAAAAACACGCTATAAATTGGAGTATCATATCTAGAAGAAACACGCCTCCAGAGTTTTGATAATGGTAACCCATCATCCCGAGAAAAAGAGTAAAGAATTCGTATTAATACTGTTTGTGAAGAAAGTCCCGCTGCAAACTGAGCCATCAGTATGAAACCCATAATAAACTTATAAATGGTAGGGCCTGTTGTCTGTCTGATTACATAAAGTGATAACGGCATTTTCGGATCAACTGGCTGGTTTAAATCTGGCAAAGCTAAATTAAGACTAATCAACAGGATCATACCAAGAAATGCAGAAACCACTACAGCATAAAACATTCCCCAGGGTACAACTTTAGAGGGATTAATACTTTCTTCTGAAACACTAGCTGCAGCATCAAAAGCCATAAGAGTCCACGCGGACATGAGAAGCGGTTGAGCGAATTGGGCAACTATACTCCCATCTAGTTTTTCTCTAATGAGAAAAGCATTAGTAGCCGAATTCCTTTGTCCAAATATTAATAATAAACTTACTAGGATTACCACTCCAATTATATGAACATTGACACTGAAATCATTGAACCAGGTTACAATACGAATGCCATAAATATTTATTAAACTGTGCAACAAAATAATTATTCCGGTCATCCCCATTATTATCCATGGATTCTTGTAATCCAAATCCAAATAATAACTTAGAAATATCCCCATTCCGAATTCTATCCCTGCGGTACAGGCAATCCAGCCGATGATAGAAAAATAGCCACAAAAATTACCTATACTTCGGTTATTACTAAGCAGCTCTGTCCATTTATACACTCCTCCTGCCAAGGGGTAAATCGATGCGATTTCGCCAAGTGCTAACGCTAAGATTATCTGAAAAAAACAGACCACACCCCACGTCCAAATATTCCAATTTCCTGCTAATTGTTGCCCGTCGCCATAGAGAAACAATAAGCCACTTAAAATTGAAATTACCGAAAAAGTGATTGCGAAATTAGAAAATCCACCTATTGTGCGGTAAAGTTCCTGTGCATATCCTAATCGGTTTAAATCACAGATATCCTTTTCAATTTGACTTTCAAATTGGTTCTTTACTTCCATTTTTCGACTCCTTAAAGACCGAGGAAAACTAAATCTAGTTAAGAAAACGTATACGGTTTCGTCTCATTTTTAATGCGGCTGCCGCTTCTTCGGGTGCCTCTTGCCGAATACTCTTAAGACTCCATTTAAAATAATAGAAATTAAGAATAATCAAAGCAAAAACTATTATTCTCCAATTCCCAAATAAATAATTATAAATTAAGCTAAATAAAATACCTGTCAATATGAGGATAATCATATATAACAGGAAGGAATAATAAACCCGTCTATACGAATAAAAAAACTCCGGCTCTGAATTACGAATTTTGATAAAAGAAATTATAACCAGCAAATGTACACAAACAGCTGAACTGAATGCCGCAACTATTAGAAGTTTGATCGGGACCATGTAGGACAGGCCTAAACTAATTGCTCCAGGAACAAGAATTGCATAATAATAAGTCTTCCTTGTGGAATGGAGCTTACTTAAAAAGGATGGGAAATATCCTCCTCTTGATAACGCATAAACTTGTCTGGAATAACCGTTTATAAACCCTTGCAGCGCGGCTATAAATCCGACTGAACTCAAAACTGTGAAGGTGCTTAACAGGACTTGATCCTCACTTTGAACATGTTCTAGTGTAAATAGCAAAGGAAATTCGCCGGCGTCTAAAAGTTGCCAATCAACCGACCCCACGGTAAAATACCAGATACTAAAACTAATTAGCACTGCCGTCAAAAGCCCAATGTACAGCCCCCTAGGCATACTCCGTTCAGGGAATCTGACTTCCTCTGCCGTCATTGTTATAGTTTCCAAGCCTAAAAAAAATAATGACACAAATGGAAGTGCTTTTAATATTCCTTGCCACCCAAAAGAGGAAGGTGCTGCTATTAAAAGATTAGTACTTTGTACAGTTTCGTAAGTTCCCAGGAAGAAAATAACAAGTACACCTAGCGCACAGCAAGTAATGCAGTAATGAACAAATGTCATAAGACTAGCACTGAATAGTTGCAAATTAACTAAGAGTAAGATAAATATGCTGATACACAACAAGGTGGCATACTCACTGTTAAAAAACGTTAGATAGTTTCTGAACGCTGCCAGAACAACCGCGGTACCAACAATAAATTCGAAACAAGTTAGAACCCCGGCCCAATAGGCCCCAAAAGACCCTAACCCTTGTCTAACGTACGCATAGGGCCCCCCGATGTATGGAAAAAGTACGGATAATTTTGCTGTAATCAAAAAGAATACTAAATAGCAAAAAGAAAGAATAATCAAGGCTACTAGCATACCCAGCGGCCCTGCTTCGCCCAAGCCCCAATTCCATCCAATAAACGGACCGGCCATGGTGGTACCTATACCCAGTACCCATAAGGATTTTGTATCTAAATTTTTCTTCAAGTATTGGCTCCGCAAAAAGTCCTCTGCAATACGATTGGTAATCAATATGTCCTGGGCATCGGATTTCATATCATTTGAGAAAAAGAGTGAACTTTCCTTATCTTGGAGCATTTTGACCAGACCCCCACTAATACCTTTTGTCTAGTTATATGTTGCCTTAGGAATATTCCACTGTCAAGAGTGGGGAGCAGGACTGATCAGTATAAGCCAAGATTTATATAAACATTCTTATATTGTGAAATTTTTTAGAGAATTCTTTCAATGTGCATGATAGAATAGTTGTAAAACGAGTCAGCATTGACTTCTTTAAGTCAGAATCAACAAAAAACTTTACGCAAATAATAAAAATATCGGATTCAAAGACCATTATATGATAAAATAATTATCCTATGCAAATAGGTGGAAATTTAGAGGTTTTTCCTGAAATAAGTCGAAACATAAGTTGATAAATGATTTCAACATTGAAAAAATTCGCCTAAAGATTAGGTTGCATTAACTATATAAAAACACACTGATTATAGGGGGTAAGCAGGATGAGTACTGAACTAGAAGAGTTAGATTTTTACACGCTTAAAAAAATTCTCGACAATTCCCACGACGAGATTTACGTTACCAATGCGAATGGAATTGTCATTTACGTGAATAATGCCTGTGAGAAACACTACGGTGTACCATCCTCCGAAATCATTGGTAAAAAGTCCAGAGAAATTTCAGAAAAAAAATATTGGGGTCCTCGGGTCAGCCCCATTGCCATCGATAAAAAAATGAGCATTACCCTCGAGCAAAAAACATGTACCGGTAAAACATTACTTACGACAGCAACTCCACTCTTCGACTCAGATGGTAATATTGAACTGATCATTGAAAATTCCAGAGACGTAACTGAGTCAGAAGGAATTAAACATGAATTAGATAAAAGCATTCAGTTACTAAAACGATATGAAAAGGAAGTTGCTGTCCTTCGCGAGAAAGAAACGAAGATCCCCGAGTTTGTATGCAAAAGTTCAATAATGGAATCCCTTCTGGCACTTGTTCGACGAATCGCTGCGGTGAATTCAACGGTTCTCTTGCTTGGAGAATCCGGTTCTGGTAAAGGACATATGGCTAAATATATTCACAATAACAGCCCAAACAAAAACGGCCCATTTATTACAGTAAACTGCGCTTCAATTCCATCCGAACTCATGGAAGCCGAGATGTTCGGCTATTCCAAAGGAGCCTTTACTGGAGCCAATATTAAGGGAAACATAGGTTTAATCGAATTGGCTAATGACGGTACCCTTTTCCTAGATGAAATCGCTGAACTTTCCCCTCGTATGCAAGCAAAACTTTTGCAAGTACTCCATGAAAATCAATACTTCAAAGTAGGAGGCCGCGAGATTCAACATGTCAATTGCAGAGTAATAGCGGCAACGAATCGCAACTTGCAAACCATGATCGCGAATGGAGATTTTAGAGAAGATTTATATTACCGTTTAAATATATTTGAGCTCGTACTTCCCCCCTTAAGAGAACGGAAAGAAGAGATTATTCCTTTAGCCCAAGAAATACTGGCAAAATTTAATCAAAAATATAAACTAGACCACGAATTTAGCGAGAGATGTTACGATATATTTGTTGAATACCCATGGCCAGGCAACGTTCGAGAACTGGAAAATATTATTGAACGCTTAACCGTCATCACCCAGGCTAAGGTTATTGATGAATATGATTTGCCTAAATCCTTTCACCCTTCAATAAATCATCCGATCGACCAGATGCCGTCCTTCTCAGGCAAACCGCTTTCTCTTGAAGATGCTTTATGTGATGTGGAAAAAAACCTCATCTTACAAGCCTATAAAGAGTTGGGAAGTTCCTATGAAGTCGCCAAATCCCTGGATATTAGTCAAAGCAAAGCCAGTCGTTTGATACGAAAGTATTTTCCTTCTGAGGAAAATGACCTTAAAACGACGGATTGATTCTAAATTCTAAATTCTATATTGAATACACACACTTAATTAACAAAAAAAGCAATATAACCTAAGGCTATTGCGCAGACTAAGCCAATAATATTTTCCACAAAAAAAAGTTTATTAAGATTCCCTGAAAATTCTGGTCTAATCTTCTTTTTGAGATATAATGTGATCACCATTGCGCCCATATTAAGAACGAATAAGGGAATAAGTACAAATCTCGAAAAATCAGCTGTCAGCATTTTTTAAAACTCCTCTCATGATAGAGTTAATAAATTGTTAGCATTTAAAAAATTATATCGATTTAGGCAACGTATTACAACTTTATTAATATTGTAAAATGGCTAAGGAATGATTCCTTAGCCATTTTTATCTATATCCAAATCTTAATCCTAAATCTTCGGGTAGCTTACAGGTGCATCCCTGCAAAGAACTCTTCATTGTTATCAATAGGCTTATCTGAGATAGCAGCAAGCAGTTCCTTGGACGGCGGTGGGGATGCGAAAGTACCAATTAATACACCAGCTATACCGCAAACCAAACCGACGACGCAGTAACCCAAGTAGGAGTTAGCCATTGCTCCTGCACCGAATATCCAGTCCCAAACTGGCGTGTTATAAGAGAATTCCCATACTTTGTATTCCAGAATGAAGAAGGTAAAGGTTCCTATGGTGCCGAATAATCCACCTAACATTACACCTAAAAGTGTAGCACGCTTCCACCATAATACATAAAGCATCACGGAGACACCGGCTGTAAGCAACCCTGACGACAAGAAGTAGGCGTCATTGAGAGTCGCTCCCACGACTGGGCTGTTATAGAGTAAGGCCAGAAGAATATTGAGGACAATCATGAACACGGTAACCAAGCGCGACCATTTAACAATCTTAGCATCAGACCAGTTCCTCTTCTTGTATACCAGAGGTTGCAAAACATCATACGATAAGTTCATAGCCGTAATATTGCTGTAATTGGCTACCGTAGACATCGTATGAGCTGACAATAAGAAAATCAGCAGTCCTTTTAACAAAGGAGGCATATAGGTATTGATGTACGCTGAAATTATGTTATATGCACCTTTATCTCCCAGAACAGCAGCAGCAGCTACGACGCCGTCTGTTGTTTCAGGCGGGAACACGATTAGACCCAAAAGACCAATTATTGCAGCGGGGATAACGATAATAAAGGTATTGAAAGCGATGCTATATAGTCCACCTCGACGAGCTTCAGCTGTACTTCTAGCAGCTTGCGCTTTAAGCCAGAAATCTTCTGCAGCAGCCCAGCCCGGTACCAGTCCAAGCATGACAATCAAGGGGAATGATAAGGAAACATAGGCGAAAAAGCTGGTTGAATTCTTAGCCGCGTCAACCGGATAGGCAAGACTGTTAACGACAGGCTGGGCTTGCAGCATACCCCAAACCGTGGTACCTTGAGCAGTCGCAATGCCATCGGCTGTTAAGTAGATAGCAACTGCGGTGACAATCAAAATAATTGCACCCATGAAGAATTGAACGACATTGGCATTGATGACTGACCTGAAACCACCCATCCACATATACATGGCAATTGGAATTGCATAGATAATAATCATTGCCTCGATTGATATTCCCAGAGCCGGAGCCATGATTAATGATGCAGCATAAAGTTCTGCAGCCGACCAGATAGTATAAGAAAAGATATTAATGGGAGCAGAAAGGATCCTAGCAGGCAGTCCGAAACGCTTTTCCAGCATCTGGCATTGGGAGATAGCCTTAATCCTTCTTAATGGACGAGCCATTAAAAATTGCCAAATGTTTGAGAGAAACCACGGTATTGCCACGACCCATAATCCGGATAATCCCAGATCGTAGGTGGCCCACGTCATCCAGGTGATCATACCTATTAGCATCCAACCGGAAGCTACAGACATACCCACCATATAGGCTGGTTGACTACGACCTGTGATCCAATAATCATTATGCTCTTCTTCCGCACTAGAAGTAGCTTTCTGCTTTTTATAGGCATTCAGACCTACGGCGATTAGAAATACAATGTAGGCAATAAAAACTAACCAGTACCACAATGGACTTACATCAGCATAACCCATTCATTGTCACTCCTTCGATATTGAATTACAATGGAATCGCTTCTTCAACTCCTATTCAATTTTGATTAAACTCTCACCTTCCCTCTTTAGCAAAATAATCTACTCAATACTCCAGAAATATTATTGAATAGTCAAAAAATACCGGCTTGTATATCTTAATGCAAAAACTGTGCCATCTATATAAAACCCGATTGAATGCCCTATCCCTAGTAATTACGTTTATACGCCTTATAACCAACACCTATATCGAGTCAGTTTTAACTTAAGTAAGTCAAAGAAGTGAAAGAAGTGAAAGAGCCGATACTATATACCGACTCTTTCTTCATAAATACATTGCTACTATTGTTATGTGGTTAGAATTTCGATTTTCTAGGTCGTCTTCTAGCTTCTTTTTCCTTCGCCTTGATTTCTGTTGTTTCAGCTTCTGCTTCTAAAACAATGTCTTTCAACTGGCGTTGGATATCTTCTGAAAGGGGATTCTGATTTTCGTAGTTCTCAAGAATATCGATGGATTTAGCATAAGAAGTTTCGACAATATCCTTACTGCCAGCTGCTTCCCAGTTTTCACGATTCCTGCGATCTAACAATTCAGATTTGGATAGCTCTTTGTAATGCGCGTAAGTGTGATCACAGCTAATGAATTCTCCGCCGATACCTACCGAACGGACAACTTCCAATGCCATTTTCTCATCACTTATCGGAATACCTTTAATGGTATGCAAAATCATACGAGCCATTTCATTCTGCATAGCCATTTGAGCATAGTCCCAAGTTAGGCCACCTTCGAGCATCCCCAAACCATATATCATGTTAGCGCCTGCTAACGCTGGTAATAAGGCGGTCAGGGTAAACTCATGGGCTGCTTGGGCATCAGGTACTTTACTATCCGTCTAGCCACCGGCGACCCAGACAGGGATATTATAGAATTGAGAAAGTTTGGCACAAGCTGCGCTAAAGAGAGCAAGCTCTGGAGTTCCTACGCAGGCCACGGTTGTTCTCAAATCCATCATGGTCGTGGAAGTTCCATAGACCATGGGATACCCTCTCTTTTCCAGCTGACCCAAAACAAACATACTGAGAATTTCGGCATTATGGGTCACAAGAGTGCTGGCAAGGTTAACACAAGTCGTCCCGCCAGCTAATCCCATGGAGTTAATTTTAGCCGGAACGCCCAAGCGAATTGCTTGAAGTAGAGTATCAGTTGCACCCTTAGCATGGACAAGGGGGGCGACTGGGTCTGTACTTTGTGAGAAAAGGGGTCTTTGTCGGAATTTATCTTCGCCACCGGAAACAAGATAGCCCATTTTGGCGACTGCTCGCATGTTTTCAGGACGATTCATCCCGATATAAGCATGCTTGGTAGAATAGTTATAGAACGATTCGGCAATATGCACTTGCGCAACGTCTGGGTCTACTTCCGAAGGACCTAAAGCCCTTTCAAAGACGATAATTTGATCCATCGCTTCACAGAAGCGGGTTACATCATCCACGTCTTTTTTAAAGGGTTTTCTAAGCTGCCGAGTATAAGGGTCAATCATCCGGATAGCTTCACCGAAGTTAACAAATCCGGTCCGATTCCCTTCATTGAGCCAGTCATTCTCGCGTTTTCTGCCACATGCTCTAAAGGTCTTAGGAATCGAGCGAATGGCGTCCTCCACTAAGAACGCAGGAATTTTCACAATATTAGTAGTACGGTCAAGGGTACATCCAGCACTATAGAATATCTCTCGTGCCTCTTCACTTTCCACCTTTACCCCAACATCCCATAGAAGGTCCAAGGTCGCTAAATGGACATCATACAGCTCATCGTTGGTAAACATATTCAGCCCGATCCCCTCCATGCGGGTGGAACCAGCGTGTATACCTCTGAATGTCAAAAAACTCACCTCCATATAGTTTAAGGACTATTAAAAGAAACATAAATGGTAGACCTAAAATCCATTTTGTGTGGACAAACCACCCCCTTAAATGGCCTTTTAATTTCGCACTAAATCTTTATCCTGTTTTCAAGACCCTCACTTCTATAAGTGGGGGTGGGTTCTTCGTAAACTTCAGGTGGGGTAGAGTCCCCATCTGAAGACTCGATGTTCAGCTTCAGCTGAACGAGTTCACTTGGACGCCAGAAGTCTCTTGCAAAGTTCTACAGCTGAGCCGGCATCTGCTCCATAACCGTCCGCACCAATGGTGTCAGCATATTCCTGAGAAACGGGAGCTCCACCAATAATTACTTTCACTTTGTCTCTGAGCTCCTCTTCTTCCAACATTTCAATAATGTCTTGCATAGCAGGCATCGTTGTGGTTAACAGCGCGGACAGTGCTAAAATATCAGGTTCATGCTCAATAATGGCATCAATAAAGTCTTCAGCTGAGACATCGACTCCCATGTTGATAACTTCCAGCCCGCCACTTTCGATCAGCATACCGACTAAGTTTTTGCCGATGTCATGAAGGTCTCCCTTAACAGTGCCAAGCAGAATTTTGCCTTTGCTTTTTTGGTCAGCAGCGGCAATTAACGGTTTCACCAGTTCCAGACCGCTACTCATACTTTTTGCAGCCATGAGTACCTCTGGAACATACATATCCCCAGCCTTGAAGCGGACACCTACAACGTTCATACCAGCAATTAAGCCTTCGTTTACGATTTCCAGTGGATTGTTACCCGCTGCAATCAGGGCCTTAACCTGATCCAAAACCTGATCTTTTTGTCCCTCGATAACACTTTTTGCAAGATCCGCATAGTTAGCCATTCCTAATTTTCCTCCTCTTTTTAGGTATTCATAACAAACCAAAAATCTGATTTAGCCCACTTACCTGTGCAAACCTCGCGCCCCAGGTAATGGTCTTAATAATAAAGCCCGCCTACCGCCAAAGGTAAGAACAAGCATTATCAACTAAAGTAACCTTCTATACAAACACTGTTCTTTTCTGAGCCTTAAAAACAGTTGAATTAGAATTTATAAACGGGACCCGTAGTTTTGGTTGACAAATGTTGCTGAGTATTTTACCAATTTCCAGTTCGGAATTTTGCATGTACCGCAAGCCCTAAAGAACAATTTGTTTCTAAGGCAACGAGCAGCCCGGCTATTTTTAGAATTGTAAATCATGAATGATTCATTGCAATGAGTTATGATTTCGGCGCGATTCCCTCTAATCGTCATGCTCTTAATACCATGCAACGTCCCACTTTTTGAAGGCCATAATTTGAGCTTCTCAACAAACTTGAAGAAATCTACATTTTTACGATAATAACGCTTTTTTGACGAATCTACCGACATCTATCTCAACTCCAATCCATCCTAAGATTCCTGTGATTCGAGTGAAACCAACTTACTTTGCTACGCACAAGACAGTTACAAAACTTCCCCTAGCATAGTGGCTACTCCGATTTGCAGCGGATCATGCAGCAACCGATCAGTAAGTAGTTGCTCTACCCCTAATCCCTGCACTCCTAAGGGGATTCCAGGTGCTGCAATTTTTGTATTCTTCGAAATATACCTTAGCTCTATAACATTCTCAGCTGGACAAGCATCCACAAAAATCTGATGTCTTGCTAAGGCGCTCTCCAAGTCAGTCTCTACCTGAACGCTATAACCTAACTCTTCGATTACACCCCTCAGACGTTGACTAGCAGATAAATCTATATCAAAAACAGTTACCAGCGCTCCATAACGGACAAGGGTTAAAGCAGCACTGTTTCCTACTGGACCAGCCCCTAGGAGCAACACGTGCTTACCTTCAAGCCCTTGGCACATGTGCTTAAGGCCTGTAACATAACCTTTACCAGTCGCATCGCCGTTATCAGACACCTTGCCTGTTTTAAGATTAATCGCTACAAACCGATGATCGTCGGCCATGAATAAGATTTCCGCACCCTCTTGAACTGCTTCAGCAACACCCCCAGCGTCGCTGTTGTTTGTAATAACAGTCCTAAAGCCCAGATAAGTAATAATGCTGGCCACTGATTCTGAAAATCCTTCGATAATTCCCTGACCACAGGTCATGGGTACTACCGCCACAAGGGGATTCTGTCTATCGAGGTAGTCGATCTTTTTGCCCGAAGCCTGGGCAGCTATTTCCTTTAAAGTACATCCCGTCATTCTCACGAGATCGTTATTATAAACCACTAAGGTTTCGGCGATTTGGTTAATATCCTTTTCCTTAAGTCGTGTCAATATTGTCAACTCCCTGAAGCGCTTTTAGTATGCTTAACGCTCTCTTCATAGACTGGGTATCGGTCAAGATAATGTCGAATACCCCATTCCTTACGGATCGCTTGGATGACTGCGCAGCGCTTATTCCACGCCTCTTTTAAGTCTAAACCTGTGATTATAAGGGTTGCTGCCCACTCCGTTTTACCTGGTGAGTAGTTGGTAAGTGCTTCATCAGCTCCAAAGAAATCCGGATAAAGATAGAGCGGTCCAACACCCGCCATAATATGTTCGCCAGAAACTTCGAGACAGTCATAGCCTACTTGAATGTGTTCTAGAATTGCACCGCACTTTTCAATAATCTCAAAGGCAGACCAAGACTTATTAAGGACAAAGGCTTGACCGAGGATTTCTAACATGTTAATCCCAGTAGCATGATAAACTGCGATAGGAGTTTGACTGGGAAGCCGAGCATCTATTTCTAGAACTTTCAGCTGTCCTCTATGTAATATCGTCTCAACATCCATAATTCCATTCAGATTTAAGCTCTTGGCCAAACTTAATCCGATCTGCTCAAACTCTTCCCTCAGCGAATCTGATAATTGGGCCGAACCCACAACTCGTTTGCAATCATAGACTTGATCCATCTGCAATTCTGTGATTTGTAAGACTTTATAAACTCCAGAAAAACCGATAATCTCCAGTGAATATGATGGACCTTCCAGGTATTCCTCTATGACCCAATCCTTCATACCTTTTTCAAATAAGCGGTGAAATTCTTGACTACTCTCGAGTTTGACAACCCCCTCACTCCCACTTGCTCCAGAAGGTTTTACGATCAGGGGAAAACCACACTCCGGCCAAGGGATTGGTGCAGGTACTCCCAGGCGACCAAATAATTCATTAGACCTAATTTTCGAAGATGAGATGGCATAAGCATTCTCGTCAAACATCAAAGGCACATCGGCATATTTGGCACTTCTTACAAGACTATCTAAAGCGACTTGATTTTCTAAAGCTGGAATGATCAGATCAAAATCTTTTAGAAAAGGTATCCACTCTACAACTTTTGTGACATCAATTGAATGAAACTGATCACAAAGTTCAGACGCCGGAACCCAAGAATTCTTATCAACTAGGACAACTTCCCATCCAGCCTTCTTGGCCAGATAGACCGCCTCAACTCCCTGAAGCTTACCCCCAACAACAACAACCCTCATGCTAATGCTCCTCCCCAAGGAAATTATGAACGATTTTGACGCTTCAGGACCCAGTCAGCATACTCATCTCTGCTTGCCGGAACCAGCCCGTGCTGAGCTAGTACCGGAATAATTCTACTTACCGTTCGATTTCCGTCATCAATATCCAGGGATTGATTAGACACTCCAGCCAAGCCAGACTGGGGAGGAATAATCGAGGTTACAACATTAGCCCCAGCGTCAAGGCGATCCGCTAAACCCTTAAGACCATCAACATCTAAGGAAGCTGGAATCAGGCGATCCGGAAAGACTAAACGCATAATAGCGATGATTAGTAACTCTCTATATGGAGCTACCGAAGTGAAGCGGTGCATAGGAGTGCCCTCCTGCGGAACAAAACTCATAACCCGTACTTGATCCGCTCCTAAACTTTTCATAGCCTCCAGCGAATCTACCAAGTCTTCGTCCGTATCACCCACCCCAGTCAGTAACCCTTCTTCAATAAGAAAACCTAACTTGTGGGCTGACTTTTTTCCTTCCATGCGTTCAGAATAGCTTTGTCCAAGTCTTAGTTTATGATATAAATCAGGGTTATGGGTTTCTTGATAGGTAGCATACCAATCGATGCCGGCTGCCTTAAACTCGCGTAGTACCTCCTCCGAAACAACTCCTGCGGAGATCATAATCGGAATCTCTGTGCTTTTTTTAATCAGTTCTACAGTTCTTATCAAATGTTCAAAGCCTGACTCTTGTTTGTCAAAATAATACGGATCTTCTCCCATGGTTAAATCCAACAAGTGAACTCCCGATTCCACGAGACTTAAAGCTGTTTCCATGATTTCTAAATCCGTTTTACGATATCGTTCTAGAGAGTGATTTGACTTACGATACAGACAAAAAGCACATTCATTGCGACAATAGGTTGAGAAATAAACAAATCCGTATATAAATATTTTATCCTCAAAGTAGCGGGTCCGAAGCTGGCGGGCAACGTTAAACACTTTTGAAAGATCTGTTTCTTCAGACAACGTCAGCAAAAACAAAAGTTCGTCTCTGCTTAAAGGGTTCTCTTGAGCCGCTTTTTCTAGAATCACGTCTAACTTTGAGCTTGCACAATCTAACATCAAATCACCTTCTTTTTGTTCAATCATTTCTATAACTCCTAATCTTTAATGATGCAAATTCTATGCCAAGAGATAAATATTTGTCGGCTGTTATCAGATTCTCTTTCTCGATCCCTGAAACCCACGCACACTAAGGCTATCCGCAAAACCTTACTCCATTTCGGTGGAAATAGTCGAGTATTAATTTTTAAATCTTAGTGAAAATATGGATTAATTCAAGTCCATCAGCACTCTGTTAAGTCATTATTAACTCACACAATTAAAAGGGTACCCTTTGGTACCCCGAAACATAGGCAAGGATTTAGACGTCTCTCCTACCCACGAAGTTTATCTGCAAACTCCGACTTAAGTGCGCGATAATATTAGATACTACCTCCCCTAGTAACATTTTTAACTTATTATATTCTTAAGTTAATACAACCGCAATAAATATAAACCTTGCTTTAATCCATCTTGTCATTACGGATTGAATATTTGATTTATTCTTTTGGATCTCTTTCGACAGCAGGCAGGGTATCCCTAGTGATAAAGAAAAGTCTGCATCTTTATTGACTTAAATAATTAAGAAAGGATCCAGTGTCGATAGCACTGGACCCTTTCTTGACGAGATGTTTGAGGTTTTCGAGATATTGAGATATTGAGATATTGAGATTAGAGAGGTAGTTGAGTCATATAGTTAACAAGATCCGAACCAAGAAAGAATCTTATTGATTCGCTTTAATAGATCGGTCTAAACTACCATTATGAATTAAGGCATACGCTCGGTTATATCGATTCAATCCATACGGCCAATACTCATCTCTCGATTTACCCATAGCGATTTGTAGTACGGCCCAATAGGCCCATAAAGTATCACATAAGAACTTATTAATAATTAGGGAACCTAGTTGTTGCTCTGTTAATTCCCCGCCATAATACTCCTTTAAGAAAAAGCGTTCTTGTTCATCCGTGAGTTCTGCCTCAATGGAGAGCGCTCCCAAATCAAACAAAGGATCATTCATACCGCCATATTCCCAATCAATTAAGTAGAAGTTCTTCTGATCATCCAACCAGTTTTCGCATAGTGGATCATTATGGCAAGGTGCTAAGCGCGGGGGATTATTCTTAAAGAGCACTCTGAGTTCTTCAATTTTTCCCCGCATGGTTTCTGCACCTTCATAGAAGGCAAAGTTTTTCTCTGCTAATAATTGAATATAGGTTTCGATTTCTTTTAAGGGATTAAAGTCAGAGATAAATTCTTTATTTGAGTCATGGTATTTTCTAAAAACATGTGCTGCCATACTCAAGTAGCGTGCTTCTTCTTGGAAATCCTTGATGTGTAAAGTTTTGCAATCGTCAATATACTTACACACTTGATTTCCTGTTGTTTCATCATAATAAATAATGGGCGCGCTAATTCCTATATCAGCCATAACTTGAGCATTGTGCTTTTCAGCTGGGCGATTTAAGTACTCCATTGTTCCTGCTCCAGCAAGCCTTAGCGCATAGGTTACTTCATCTATCGTAACTTTGTAGTTACTGTTCGTTAACCCACCAGGTAAAATTTCAATAACACTAATTCTCGAATTTGAAAACTTTGGGATCTCACTAATCAGTTTATAGACTCGCCCAATAGTCTCCAATGAGATAGAGGGCTCAATCAAAGTTATCTCATGCATAAAACTATATCCTCCAATGCAACTTATAGACTAATTAATCCTTTGCCCTAATTGCAACAATATATTACTAAAAGGTCTGCAGATAGTCCAAGACACTGAGCCCTATTGATTAGCTTTAATTGAGCGATCTAAACTTCCATTATAAATTAAATCATAAGCTCGATTAAAGCGATTTAACCCGTACTCCCAATACTCTTCCTTTGGTTTGCCCATGGCAATTTGAAGGATAGACCAATAAGCCCATAAAACGTCGCACAGGAATTTATTAATAACGAGGGAACCCAATTGTTGCTCTGTCTGTTTCCCGCCAAAATATTGTGTTAAGAGAAATTGCTCCTGTTCTTCAGTAAATTCAGCTTCGATAGATAAGGCTGCTAAATCAAAGATGGGATCGTTCGTCCCAGCATACTCCCAATCAATTAGGTAGAAGTTCTTTTTGTCATCCAACCAATTTACGGGAAGAGGATCATTATGACAAGGAGCCTTAGGAGGGGGGTTCTTTTTAAACAACTCTTTAATTTCTTCAATCTTTTGGACCATTGTTTCTGAGCCTTCATAAAATCCGTAATTCTTGTCAGCAAGTAGTTTTATATAAGCATCAATTTCTTTTAATGGATTAAAATCGCAGTAAAATTCTATATTACCGTCATGATATTTCCTGAAAACTCGGGCTGCCAAAATGAGGTAATTCTCATCCTTGAAATCTTCACCATGCAACGTTTTACTATCGTCAATATATTTGCAAACCTGATTCCCAGTAGTTTCGTCGTAATAAATAATCGTGGCGCTTATCCCCATATCTGCCATGACCTGCGCATTGTGTTTTTCAGCAGGGCGATTTATATACTCTATGGTTCCGACTCCAGCAAGCCTTACAGCATAGGTCACTTCGTCGATCGTAACTTTATAGTTACTGTTTGTTATTCCTCCGGGTAAAATCTCAATCACATTAATTCTTGAGTTCGAAAAATAAGGGATCTCACTGATCATTTTGTAAACTCGCCCAATAGTCTCCAAAGAGATAGCGGGTTCGATCATAATTTGTTCATGCATAGACAATAAATCCTCCCATTCACTAATTGCACTTTTTTAGCATCCTACACCCTAAGTATCAAGGATTTACTGAGATTGGTAATATTGTCGATCAGCCCTTAAATGTTTAAGCGTACTCCGTCAAGATAAGTAAGGCTTCTTCCCATACTCTGGACATTCTGAGATTCTTCCTTCATCATTAATAGACGTTCTAAACCAAATCCAATCCCAACCCATGGATCAATAATCCCCCACTGGTCGTCTAATACATGGGGACCCATAGCACTTGAACCTAACTCGATACCTTTAACAACATCTAAGGTATCTCCATAAACAACGGACGAGGTTAATTCCAACTGATAATCGGCAATACCGACGGTATCCATGACCAAAGATGCAAGTTCTTCCAAGCGTTGATGTCTCTGATCTTCTGGTAAACCCAGTTCTGTCAGGTTAAGCATCGTAAACTCGTTTAAATGTAGAGAACCCTTAGACTCTTTCCGGTAACAAGTCCCGACCTCGAAGATGCGTATCGGTTTTTCCCATAAACGCAATAAATCTTTCCAGAGTGTATATAGATTGGGCGCCAGCATAGGACGTAAACACCGCTTTGCATCAAGCCAGAATACTTGGGCAAAAAGCGGATGATCCTCAGAGACTGACATTTTAGCTAAGGATGCTTTGGAGATTATCGTCGGAGTGACCACCTGTACGAATCCTTGCTTAGTCAAAGCTTCAACGAGTTGCTGTTCGAGAAGACATATAGAGGGTCGTTTCTTAATATCCCGCAGTTCCAATAAACGCTGCTTTCCATCGAGCACCAAAAGATGTTCTTGCTCTTGAAAAGCTCTGTCGCGCGCTTGCGGAGACTCAAAACACATTTCTCGCTGGGCTTCGCTGGCATTAAGTTCTTGTAATCGTTGTTTTTGGATCGGCGTCCATGTGATGTTCAATCAGCTTACCTCCAGAATTTATTGGCGAGGAGTACGGGAGTTTCACCCGTCTACGCGGATTTAGAGTCCACGCGATCAATCCGATCTACCCCCCATGTATAATGGATTCTAGAACTTCACTGGAACACGATTTTTATATTATGCAAATTTTGTGCCAAATTCTACTTTTAAGCACCTAAACATAATTGTTTTTAGCTGCAATTTTCAGCAACTGTTTCCACAAGCGACCCTAGATAGCATCTTCCCTAGAATTTCTAGGATAACCATCGTAGTTTGTTCAGGCAAACTGAAGCTTAAGCAGAAAATTGGCAGAAGATTAACCATGCTCCTAGGTTAACTTATCTTAGTTTTCTCAATAGTTCAAGTCACGAAGGACTTTTTTCAGTCATTCTTAACTCATAAATGACTTGTAATTAGGGTTCTCTCATCTCGAATAACTCACTCGCTTTTTTCTTGTCATGTGATATACCTCGAGAACAGAAATTACCCAAACAGCGATTCCTCCAGAATATCTACCAATCACGGAAATTTCAGGCGAAGTTAATTGAAAAGTAATGTAGCCAAAGATACACATCCAAAATAGCATCACTAACCCACGCATGGGCCTCGCTAAAAAGAGATAGCCTGAACCTGGAATGATCATAGCAGCTATGATAGGAATTTGATGTGGCAATCGAAGCCTCCTCCTGATCATCCCTTAGTACCCACGAGGTCTAGGCCAGCGACTAGATCCAGCCTGGAGAAAAGCCTTTGTATCTACAAATTTATAGCGATGCAAGGTGAACCACAGAGAAGCCAAAAAGTAAAATAGTAAACCTGCTAAGACATTCACCCAATACCCGAAATACATTCCGCCTAACGTCGTTAAAGTCAGTACCAGTAAGATCAGTGCAGGAAGAGGATGCCAAGGAGCGACATACCCACGTTCAATCGAGCCCATGGGATACATCTTTCGGAATTTAAACATCATGTATCCCATGAATAAATAGACCAGCAAGGCCGAAAGGATCGAAAAAGTAATAACCTGATCCAACAATCCAGTATAACCAAAGGCAATCGATATGGGAAGCAGAAACAAAATTGCCCGATAAGGAGTCTTATACTTTGGATGGACCGCTGAAAAGGCACTTGGAATCAAGGTATCTCTTGACATCGAAAACCAAGCCCTACTAGCATCATTGATACATCCATTCGCGCTCGCCATACAAGCTAAAATCGTACCAACAAACATCACGACAATGACCCCTGACATTTTTGTTGCCAGAGCAGCTTCATAAAGGGGGTAAACAGACCCGCCGAGAGTACCTGCCTCGACCAAACCAGAGCAGACGAACCAAGTTACAGTGGCCCCGACCAGTAAAGTTACCATTCCGATCAAGGTACCCATGGGAAGTGAGCGAGCGGTTGAACGGCATTCCTCAGCGGCTAAAGCAGTTCCTTCAATTCCCAGAAAAAACCAAATTCCAAATTGAAGAGCTGCTACAACCCCAATCCAGCCATAGGGTAATCCGTTGGTTAGTTCGGAGAGCCTGAGAATGCTTTGCGAAGGGATATGAAACTTCGTTGAGAAAAGAAGAACGAAGATAGTAACAAAGGCAATCGCTGTAATGAAGAAATTAAGGGTTAAGGTTGCATAAACCCCTCGATAGTTAAGATATGTTAACAATAATAACGTTAAAATTACATAAGGCAAGCTCTGAATCGCCGGATTAATCGATTGCAAAATTGCTCCGACCACCAAGGCATCTGCCGCTTCAAGCATGACGTATTCAAAAACCAGCATTAGTCCCACGTTAAAAGCAGCTAGGGGCCCGAGAAGATATTTAGCCATTGCATATTGCCCACCAGCTTCAGGAATGACTGACCCGATCTCGGTGTTAATCATTACTAAGGATATATAAAGAATTCCGATGACCCAACAGGCGATAATAGCTCCCAGCGAGCCTCCTTTTGCGACTGTGAAGTTCCAGCCCATAAATTCTCCGACTAGAACAATACCGACTCCCAGTGCCCATATATGCATCGGACCCAGGACTTTTGAAAGATGTTGCTCCTGTTGAACGCCCACTGAATCACTCAAGACTTGCCCCCTCCTTTGCGGTTCGTTTCAACACGGATAAAATCTTGTGCCATAATTACAAACAAGATTGCGCAAAGCCCCCAGGCAACCCAGTTCATTATTCCCCATATATTCACGGTTGTGTAACCTCCATCCTAGAATTTTGCTTTAGCTAACCTTTTTATGAACTTCTTTGTAAAGATAACTAATCATGGCTTTAAGTTCCTTATTAGAACTAGAAAACACGTAGAATAAATAGATTCCTAAGGCTGAAACAAGCATTAAGAAAATCGGCAAATTGAAGGAATAATCCATCCCCCCGGTGGACCCCGAACCCACTAACACCTTACCTCTCATCAACATAGTTGAAAGAAGTATAACAAAACACAATACCATGATGAACATAACGTCAAATACTTCCATCAAGGGACTGTTGACAGGTTTTTTCTCCTTATCCGCTTTCAATATTCATTCTCCTTCTTAAGCAAGCCTCAATATCTAGGCATTGCATCCAGAATATTTCACCTCCGGCATAGCCGGTCATTTAAGACTGCTTGGCACTGTATTTTGCAATTCTTCGCTATATAGGGCAATGCGATTTTTCTTTAGATGAACTAATACAGCAACTAAAGAACTTGTCACGAAAATTCCAGCGACAACCCCAGCGACTAAAGCAACATTCCGAATCAAATCACTCACTGCCAATCTAGCAACGCTCATTAAAACGAAACCTAAAACCACCCAAACAAATAGTATAAAGACAAAAACTAGCCCGGTATCCTGCCTGTACAACTTATTAATTTTCGACCCATCAAACTCCAACATTATCACCTCACAGATTTAGTCTTAACAAATTGCAAAATGCAATTAGCGTGCCAAAAATCCGAGTCAGATAGTATACCTTGCGTTAATTTTTCAAAGCATAAACCCTTCCACCTATTTAGCATATATCTAACCAAATTTATTTTGTTATTCCTAACAATCCATTGATTTAAGACTTAATAATTTTTGAATTTTCTATTGAGTTCGACTTATTACTACTTTAATAAGTCAAAATTAACTTAACTCATAAAAAACAACCACCTGCTTATAAACAGATGGTTGTCCAGTTCAATGCCCAATTTGATCAATCACAGGCAGGAGTCGTCTATACACATCCATCGACATCTTTGACTCCCAATGTCCTGTGAGAATTGCAACACCGATGATCAAAATCCATAGACCCAGAACACCAAGAGCTAAGTGTTTTAAGGTAAGAGATCTCTGACCTGATACGGCTTGAAACGTCAGAGTCTCTTTAACTGGACATTGCTGCACACAGCTCAAGCAACCCGTACACTCTGGAGACCATACCTGACCTGCTTTTTCAACAAGAATCCGATTCGGACAACTTGCTGTACATTTCCCACACTGTATGCAAGACTGCATATTGCGTGTAATTTTAAACGGACTGAGTGTACTAAACAGCCCTAAAAGTCCACCATATGGGCAAAGATAGCGGCACCAAAAATTTTCGAAGAGAATCGAAAGTAGGACAAGAAAACCAATAACTGACATCCCTACAATGCTTAAGCTCTGAAAAAATCTCAGCATTTTAACATCCGATACCATGTTGTAAGGCGTATTCATGAAAGCCACTGCGTCTGCCCCACTCATTCCAAATAAGATCAATGAGACAAAGATGAACAATAGAATGTATTTAATCGATCTAAGAACATAGTCCAACCAGTTTGGAACTTTGAAATTCCTACCAAAGATCATTTTTCCGATTTTCGCCAGTCCTTCAGAAAGTGTCCCAATCGGACAGATCCATGAGCAAAAGGTCCTTTTAAGCAATAGAGATAAAATGATGGCCGCCAAGAAAATAACTAGACCCGCTGGATGGATAGGGTCAAAGTTTCCCGTGGAGATCCATGCTTTCAAACCAACTAAGGCACTGATCGGCAAAAAAGCCTCAACTCCGGCAGGTCGGGATACATTAGTTATTGAGTCATTGGCAACCTGTTCGAGAAACACCACAAAGGTTATTCCAATATAAAGCACGACAGCCGCAAACAGTATTTGGACAGCGTTTCGAATCGTAAGCTGCTTAAAATTGCTTGATTTCATAAGGTCCCCCTTTCAACCATGTAAACGCTAATGGAATAAAATTAATCAATATTAAATTACTCAAGCCCCCAAAACTCACATGCTTAGCGGCAAGCATTTAACCCTTCGATCATTATAATTAATATATAAATAACAAGACGTGACTTTAATCACAAATTTGGCAATTTGTGCGGATCAATATCAAACTATAAGCTAAAAAAGGACATAAGCGTCAAGTATAAATGAATGAATTATATATTAAAACTAATCATGATATACTTACTATATTGGCTATATTCTTCCAATATTTCTTATGAACAGAAGGAGATTTATGTTATGTTTATTGCAATATCCTTATTTATCTTAGCAGGATTAGCCGAAATTGGCGGCGGTTATTTAATTTGGCTTTGGCTTAGAGAATCAAGACCGTTATGGTATGGCATAATTGGGGGATTAATCCTCATAGTTTACGGTATAATACCAACGCTACAGAAATTTCCTAACTTCGGAAGAGTCTATTCAGCCTACGGGGGTGTTTTTGTCATTTTGGCGATTCTTTGGGGTTGGGGGATCGATCATAAAGCTCCAGATATCTATGATTGGATTGGATCTGCTGTATGTCTAATCGGTGTATCCATCATGTTATGGGCTCCGCGTTCTTGACTTATAAAAATCTTTTTAATATTAACCAAAAGAGTTTACTATTCTGTCATTTTAAATCAACCTAGAAGAAAGCCAACAAAAGCACAGGATATTGAACCATCCTGCTCTTGTTGGCTTTCTTCAATTAATTTATCAAGAGTAGATTTCTAAATTCTACGATCTCGCCTTAGTCGAGTAGTAGTTTAATTGTTAATGATTGTGCCCCCATTGACATGAAGCATCTGCCCAGACATATAAGAAGAATCACTCGAGGCTAAAAAAACATATACTGGTGCCAACTCTTTAGGTTGCCCGGCCCGTTGCATGGGGGTTGTACTTCCAAAGGTCGCCACCTGATCCGCCTGAAAGCTAGCAGGAATTAAAGGGGTCCAGATCGGACCTGGCGCTACACCATTGACGCGAATCCCCAATTTACAGAGTGATTCTGACAGAGAGCGGTTGAAGGAAACAATAGCCCCTTTACTCGCGGAATAATCGATCAATTGGTCGTGTCCCTCATACGCCGTAATCGATGCCGTATTAATAATCACACTTCCTGATTTAAGATGGGGAAGGGCCGCTTTAGTTAAGTAAAAATAGCTAAAAATGTTGGTTCGAAATGTTCTTTCAAGCTGTTCACTCGTTATATCCAGCAAACTGTTTTGCGAATGCTGCTCTCCGGCATTGTTGACCAAAATATCAAGTTTCCCATACGTCTGAATCGTCTGATCGACCACTTGCTGACAAAAGGTCTCGTTTCCGATATCTCCTGCTAATATCAGACAACGATGCCCTAATGCCTCCACTCGTCCTTTCGTCCCTTGCGCATCCTGATGTTCATTGAGATAGGCAATCACAATGTCGGCCCCTTCTTTAGCATAAGCGATTGACACAGCACGACCAATTCCACTGTCTCCTCCAGAAATTATGGCGACTTTTCCATTTAACTTATTATTTCCCACGTACATTGCATCTTCCGCGATTGGTAACGGATTCATCAAGGATTCAAGTCCAGGTTGTTGATCTTGATGTTGAGCCGGAAACGTGGGTTGAGGTACTTTTGACATCGATTTATTTCCTCCTCAATTGCTATTTCACCTATTAAAATGACCTTTTATTTAGTCTGTACACATTGTTTTTTCCCTAGTCTTTCTCTTTAGCATGTTTTTTTACATGTCACACATTACTTTTTTTATACCAGATAGAAATTAAATAACTATTGACAATCTAATATTTCTCATATATAGCAAGAAACTCCTCCAATCCCTTATAAGGCATTACGCAAAATTACGCACTAAAAATCGAAGGAAACTTGAATTAATAGTGGGCGATGCATATGCATATTTCATCATATCTTTATTGATTTGGGGGCATTCATTTTTATCGCGTTAGCTATGGCCCCTGTCAAGCCTATCCCAACAGCGGAAATAAGTACTATTTCAGAAGATGGAATATCTCTGGTCCATGGCATGATCATCATATGAGAGCGCACACAGCTCACAGAATAATTGGTATCTCCCACGGTTACAAAACCTTTCATACGATAAGTAAAGGGCGCAATGAAATTTAGAAAACCCTGAAGTTCTTTCATTGTAATAGATGGCAGAACCTTGATGATAAATGTCTGCGGCCTGTTTTCCGGCGTATTGGTGCTGTCTTTGCTCGCCGATTTTGAGGGCTGCAAATTCATTACTAATGTATTGATATCGATATTGCAGTGACTGGTAAAATATATAGGGGCATGGGTATTGGCATTCCGTACTTCTGCCTGGATTTCGGCCTTAATTGCGGAAGAAATCAGATCTTCTTTGTTTACAAGAACAACCCCAGCATGGGTCAACTGGTGACCTACTGCCGGAAGAAGATCGTTCAATTCAAGAAAAGCTTCGCCGTCCAAAACACATATGGAACCTGAATAGTGGTACGAATGAACAGTGTATTTGTCGATCACCTGCAGAATCTGCTGCATGTTACCAGGATCTGCCAGTCCGGATGCTTCGATAAACAGATATTCGAAGCCTTGGGACGACATATCGATAAGAGCCTTGATGAAGTTCTCTTTGATGCAGGCACAGAATATTGAGCCGTTGGATAACTCACGCATAATAATCCCGTCTTTTTCTAGCAAACGGGCATCGATATTGATTTCACCGAATTCGTTTACGATAACCCCCACTGGGCTGTCCTTATAGTAATGAAGCAGGCGCTCCATAAGCGTGGTTTTTCCCGTACCCAGAAAGCCTGTAAGCAGGATCAGTTGTGTCATAAAGCATCATTCTTTCCATCTCAGACATATTAATCGGCACTTCTCATTTGTTGTGCTTTGCATTGTAGCGTTTGGTTATCTCGGCGATCAATTCGTCTCCGTCGGGAATTATGGAAATGTACACACTTTCACCGTCAATGCACATAGTGGGAAGATTTTTTAGTCCCATTTTAGCGGTTCTGGCAATGTCCTCTTTGATAAAGTACTTATAAACAATATAGTCAGCCATATCTTTAATCTCATCAAAAATATCGGTTACACTTTTCACCATATAAGTGCAGGCGGCACATTGTTCTGGATCCAGCGTGAACAGTTCGATATATACTTTATTCATGCCTGAGTAATTGGGAATCTCGATTTCAATCTGGTCAAAGTCGCTTGCGGAATAGTTGACAACCATGGCACGGGCGTCATCAGGATGATGGACAGCCAAAGCACAGGCAACTGTATTTTCCAGAGGCACATCATATGGCATATCACAGCCGGGACTGATAATGAGGTTGTGTTTGTTGTCGATGCTATCGATCAAATCCAGAACGCCCTTTATATTATCTTGTTGGGTACCGAAAAGCATGGTGGTTGTCAGCGGAATGTTGCCGCTCAGCGCAATGTTATAACGATCCGTAATCGCTTTGGCGGAAACCATATCGACGTTTTCGTCGACAGCCATGGAATCCGGATAGGTCTCACACATGACTTCTATTTGGTAAGAAGCATTCCCGCACACAAAGAAAGAAGACTTTACACCCTTCAAACGGATATAGTCAAAGACAGCTTTGAACGGCTCGTGCATCAGATTTGCAAATACCTTCGGGGAAATCTGGCTGACCAATGGGTCAACGACAGCGATCACATCCATGCCAGCATCAATATATAAGTCGGCCATTTTCTGAGCATACTCGGCACAAAAGGACGTGAGCTGTACGACGTAATCAGGATCTTTTCTAATATCTTTAAAAAAGTCGCTTCCGCGAAGATGCGAAGCGAGTGTCAATGGTCCGCAGATCAACCCGTAAAGCGCGGTTTTATCGCCAATTTCTTCTTTCATCACGCGCATTGCTTCCAAAACAACGGGTATCCGTCCAGATTCCGGAGTCGGGAATTTGCATTTGCAGGGAATCCCTTTTTCTTTGTCGAACAGGTGAGACACAACGGAGGGGGGGTTGTAATCAGCCCACATAAGCTCACAACCAAGAATTTCGGCTTCTAGTTGCAAGTCAAATGTAATTGGCATACCGTCCGGTTGATAAAGCTTGTATACTTCCCGCAGACTTTCGATTAATTTGGCGGAATCAGTTAAGACTTCTCTTCCTGAATAACCTTTTAGTTTTCCTGCATGGACACCCGCGAAAGGAATCCATGGGATCTGTCCGTTAGTATCCTCGTGATTCAACACCTTCATTAGTAATTCTTTGCCCATTTTTGTATCCTCCTGACGTTTTGAAATGAACATTCATCCACCGAACCCCGCGTCAAATGCAGGGCTTTCTATACAAAGAGACGCTTCCGATAAGCTGGTACAGCGTCTTTGTCTTTGCTGTGATGAGTTTCTTGTTGATTTTAAAGAAGTATAAATCATGGTCTAAAAATTGTGAAGCTACAATTTGAAAGGATTTTCAGGATACAATTTCTTCGGCAATGAAATCGTCCAAAGTGTATTCTTCATTGACTAAGTGAAAAAGCTACATTGTTTAATCGACAGACACAGACCGTTGGGAATTGTATCCCGAAAAAATTCTAAAATTGTATCTTTGAAGCTAAGGAACGGTATCTTATAATTTGCATATAGATTTGGCACAGAAGACAGACAAGACGAAGTGATATGCAAACAATGGAGTCGCAAATATTTATGGCTCTTTTTTTATTGCCATTTATAGCTTTAGGGGTATTGCTTGGCATTAAAACAATCTTGTGTTAAATCAATCATATCGTTAGCTTGTTTGTAATGAGTCAGTATTCTAGCAAAAGAAAAATTCTATCAAAGGAGGAGAAACACACTTGAGCGAAGATATTTATGCAAAACTCAAAAATTCGATTGTGGAAATGGACCCCGATTTAGCAGAAGAAGCAGCTAATGAGGCCATTGAAGCAGGCCTTGATCCGTTGGAGTGTATCAGCTTGGGCCTCTCGAAAGGCATGGCGGTTATGGGTGACTTGTTCGATGTAGGCGAGGCTTTTGTTCCTGATTTGATGATGGCTTCCGAGGCATTCGAAACCGCTGTCAATATCTTGACGAGTTCAATGTCTGCCGAGGAGAAAAACAATGCTTCCAGTGGTAAAGTAATTATTCACACAGTGCAGGGCGATATTCACGATATTGGCAAGAACATAGTAAGTACAATGTTTTCGGCAAACAACTTTGAAGTATTTGACCTTGGACGCGACGTGCCGGTTTCGTTAGTTATCGAAAAGGCTGAAGAATACGGCGTGGATCTTATCTGCGGTTCCGCCCTTATGACGACAACAATGGCGTCGATGAAGGAAATTATCAATTCTCTCAAGGAAGACGGAATTCGTGATAAATACATCGTCATGTTCGGAGGCGCTCCCGTATCTGCAAAGTGGTGTAATGAAATCGGAGCAGACGGTTACACCGATACGGCTTCAGAGGTAGCTGCAATGGCCAAAGACTTGATTGCCAAGAAAAGAGGTGCATAATTGATGAATGCAATAGGGAAAAACGTTACGGTGTTTGACGTATATGATCGGGCAAAGACCGGACCAAAAATGAACGAAAAAGATTGGGATTTCAAATTAATACCGCAGACCGCCCGAATATTAAAAGATAAATACGGAATAAAAATGGACAAAAAAACAATTATTCCGGAGGACAAAGAACTTATAGACAAGCTGTTTAATGCAGGTTTGGAGATGCTGGTTGAGTGCGGCATTTACTGCATGGATACCGGACGGGTAATCAAGTACACAAAGGATGAGGTGCTCCATGCCATTAAAGCCGCACCGGACCATTTCACGTACGGTGAAGGCAAAGAGGCTATAAATGTGGTGCCAAGGAGTTATGATTCGCCCAAAGCTCCCGTTATTCAGGGTGGCCCAACTGGTTCTCCCTGTTCTGAGGAACTATTCCTGGCAATCCACCAGTCCTATGCACAAGAACGGATCATAGATGCGATGGTTGACGGTGTGTTGCAGACTGTCATGGGTAAGGACCCGTCGCCCGGTTCTCCGTGGGAGATAATGGCTGTGCGTTCAGAGGCTTTACAAGTGCGCGAGGCACAGCTCAGAGCCGGACGCAAAGGCATGGGAACGTAGGGCAATGAGACATCATTAAGTGCCGCAGGGGTCATATCTGCTGACTTTGAAGGCGGCATGAGGCCATCTGATTCACATGAGGTTTCTCAGCTGAATGAGCTCAAAATCGACGTAGGTGCGTTGGTTGTTGGAGCACATTACGCTACAGCTGGTGTAAACGTAATGGTAGAACAGATGCCTATCTTCGGCGGATACGCAGGTGGCCTGGAAGAGACCACAATCGTTGATGTCGCTACAACTTTAAACTCATTTGTAATGTTACAGGCCACCTGGCATCTGGATGGGCCGGTGCACGTGCGCTGGGGCATAACAACGACGAGAGAGGCTCTTGCCGTTGCTGGTCACGCAGCTCGTGCCATTGAAGAGAATACCCATCTGATCTTGGGAAATCAGTATTACACTTTAGCAGGTCCCTGCACAGTCATGTGCTTACTGGAGACGGCAGCTCAGGCTATTACGGATACAGTCAGCGGACGAGAGATCTTGTCCGGTGTCGCTGCCGGTAAAGGTGTTGTCACTGACCTCTTTACAGCCATGGAAGCCCGTTTCATGGGTGAAGTAGCCCATGCAGTTGCGGGAATGGATCTTCATGAAGTAAACATTATGTTGGACAAACTAGTTTCCATGTATGAAAAGGATTATAAAACGGCGCCAGCGGGGAAAACCTTCCAGGAATGCTATGATGTAAAGAAACTGGTTCCGACCGAGGAATACATCAAGGTTTACGATGAAGCTGTTAAAATTATGACTGATTTAGGCCTGACATATTGGAATGACTAATTTCAATCAGGCATAAATGCTATTACGGTATTAATCTGTCGGCAGTCTGTGGGTTTTACGCTTATTGACTCAGGGGGGTTCGTAAGTTCGATCTGCGGACTGTTGGCAGATGACGATTTGGAGGGTGGATCGTAGTGATCTTACGGACTCTAAATCCGTACAGTCGGGTGGACTCCGGGACTCTCCGCCATAATGGATTCCGGTATATAGGTGTCTGAAAAGTCTAAACATTGGTATGTCTCATTGAAGTATGTTTAGCACTTGCAGATTCCTATATTTTTTTGTTAATAAATGTGGAACGCCAGTCAGAGCCTGTTCTTTAGCGTCTGGAATTGACATAGTTAAGTAGGAGGCTTACGGAATGCTTGAAACAAAAAAGCAATGTTTTTCTGGATGGTGTTTGTTTAAAAATAAAGTGATACTTTGTTTCGATAGAAGGAGAAGGTAGGTATGAAAAACCATATGATTCGTTTAGATAAGGATCAGGGAAAGGAACTCGCGGAAAAGAATTTTAGAGACATGTGCGGGTATAACAGGGGAAAACCTGTACCCCAGAAAATAATTGAAAGATCATTAAGAAGTTTGGAGGATGTGTACCATCAGCTGGAAATCAAGGCTCTGATCTCAGAATACAAAAAAACTTGTGTTGATGGAATAAATATGCTGCTGGACGGAAAACTGTTTACATGCAATGCTCTTGCTCAGATTCCCACCGAGGAAATTGAGCGAATATACATATACCTGTTAACAGTTGGAGAACTAAATTTGAGCGAAGCCAGTATCCTGAATCAAGTTTACTATGATATGTGGCAAAATGCATACATGGACGCCGGGCAGGAAATATTAAGACAATATTTGCAGGGATTAAGTTGCAATACATACAGGTATGTTTCAGATAATTTTGGACCGGGATTTTTCGGTATGGATATTTCACAGTTGGAGCAATTTTTTGCCATATTAGATGGCGAGAAAATCTGTTTAAAATTGCTCGACAGTGGTTTTATGTCGCCCACAAAGAGTTATGCTGGGTTCTTTCTGATCACAAACAGCATACAAAACTTCGTCGGAAATGATTGCGAGAACTGCTTATCCTCAGGAAAAACCTGTATGTACTGTAAGGCGGGAAGAAAGATGGCATAATAAGTTTATGCAACATACTCAGTTACCTAACTCAATCATTACCACTTGTTGCCGTAAAGCCCCTAGTTTCAACTATGGGGATATAAGGCAATCCATAAAACACTTGTTCTCTGCATAAACCTTTTATGGTATAATATACCTAATATGCTCTTTGAAAATCAAACATATGGGGTTGTGGCAGAAAGGCTGCCGCGTAAAATGTTTGCCGACTAATGTAGGAGTATATTTGGCGAAATGCGAAAACCAAGCAGTAGCCAATTAAGAAAAGCATTGCTTTTTCGTAAACGGTGGGACACATCGGGATAGCTTGTGGGACTGAATCGGGTTGCCGGGCAGGATGAACCAAGAATCCCCTAGATTTATCTACGGGGAGTTGTCAAGCCAAAATACAATATTCAATAGTTCAAAACTATTGACATGTGAAAAATCCTCATATATTGTGATGGTAAGTTAATTCAAGAAAAGCATCGTGCTTTATGAATGACTTATTCGTAAGATATTTTCTCTGAGCAACGGCGCTCTTCGAGGGTAGGTTAGCCTATTCCCTGAAGAGCGTCATTTTTTTCCCTGAGCAACGGCGCTCTTCCGGGGTAGGTTTAACCTATTTCTCAGAAGAGCGTTATTTTTTCTCTGAGTTAGCTGGTTTGCAATGTAAAGAAATGTGGGGTGTATCGTTATGAAGCTAATAACTAAAATTATGAACATTACCAAAGAAATAATTGGAGCATCAAAGTCACTTGCATACACACGCACCAGGTTTTACGGATACAAATATTCTGATTAGTTTTTTTGCAAATGGGTGCTGGATTAGAAATGCTGGCATGATGATTACAGGATTTATATCTAGAATTGGAAAGAGAGGGATTTCCATGCTCTTGCTGGATAAAAATGGACCATTTTTGTATGAACAGCTATTTGAGGCTTTACTGCAGAGTATTATACAAGGTGATCTCAAAACAAACGACGCTCTTAAGCCGATTCGGATATTGTCGGAAGAACTGCACATCAGCATCAATACCGTGAGCAGGGCATATCATCAGCTACTGGCGGAAGGATATATCCGGTCGGTTCAGGGAAGCGGCTATTATGTGGAGAACTTGTTAACTTTACCGAGATCGAGCGTGTTATATAGAAAGGGACAAAAAGAAGTAGTACGGGAGTCTATTGTTCCGCTGAAGTATGATTTCAATTATGAGAGCATCGAGTCAAGTCTTTTTCCGTGGACGAAGTGGAGAAAGTATATGCAGGACGTAATGTTGGAGGAATCCTGTTCCACGAAAATCGCATATGAATGCAACAAAGGAAATGTAGAATTACGGAAAAGTCTGTGCGATTACATCAATAACAGTCGGGGTGTAAAATGCAGTTGGGAGCAAATCGTCATTTCCGCCGGCACACAATATGCTATGGATATTATTACCGAAATATTGCATGAGTTACATGAGAAAGTACATACGATAGGTGTGGAAGACCCCAGCTTTATTGGAATGCAAAGAATATTTACGAATAAAGGATATTCGATCAAAGAGCTTTCCATGACCGATCTAGGGATCGATATTGATGACCTAGAAAACTCGATGTGTCCTCTACTTTACTTAACGCCATCCCATCAATTTCCTACCGGAGTCACTACATCCATGCCAAAACGTTTGCAGATTTTGGAATGGGCGCAAAAGAACCGCGCCTATATTATTGAAAATGATTATGACAATGAGTTTTTATATGGAGAAAAACCCCTTCCCTCTATTCAGTCTTTGAGCACTGGGCAGAATGTAATTTATTTGAGCACATTATCGAAGGTTCTCTCTCCGTCTCTTCGGTGTGCGTATTTTGTTCTCCCATACAAACTTATGGAAATATATGAAGATAAATACAAGTATTATTATTCGGCGCTTCCGACTTATAATCAGAAGGCACTGGCGTATTTTATCAGAGATGGGCATCTCGAAAGACATGTACGCAAGATGTCGCTGTTAAACAGAAGAAAATACGGAATATTTAACAAAGTGATAAAAGAACATCTTGCAGGTGTCGTTAAGATTTTTCCGGTGCCGGCAGGTTCTCATACCTTGATACAAATTCCGGGATGCACGAGTCAAGAAGGTCTGATCACGAAGATGAGATTGAGAGGCTTTGGAATTTATGGGACGAAAGACTATTGGCGGAACCAGCAAAAAGCACCGGAAAACATCTTCCTCTTCGGGTTTGAATCTATGCCAGAAGAAGATCTAGAAGGAGCTTGCATTGAGTTTACTTGTGCATTGAAGGAAATTATTGAAACATTGGAAATGTGATGATTCGGCCGCATTAACAGCCCTAATTTTAACGCCCTAATGGTACAGACGGAAAGAATAAAAAAAGATCGGAATTCAGAGTTCTTCTGTTTTGTTCCGGCAGATCTCCCACCACATAACCCAACAATTAAGAATGATGATGAAATGATTTATTTGATATCTGAAGCGTGTGGAGATTACAAGAGATATCACTGCTTTACGCGAAGATGATCTAAGAAAGATAAATGCGCTTGGCAGAACTAGTGAGAATGCAATGACTATCTATGACGGGCAGGCTCACTTGAAACTATGAAAACCGTCATCACAACATTCCCTGATATGATTGGCGCAATGACCGGCATGATTTGACCTCAGAAGCAGAAACCTTCGGCAGTGAAGTGAAATTCGTAGATACTGAGGCTCCTACAGTAACCAAGGATTTGGTGAGTGACAGAGAATCCGTGGAAACCCTACGTATTCCTTCCCTAAACGAGGGTCGTGCCAAGGTATTCCTAAAAGGGGCGGAACTTGCTGCGCAGTATTATACTGATCGTCCCACTTTTGGCGGAATGCTGGGTCCTTTCTCTCTGGCCGCGGTATTAATGGGGCTGGAAAAAACCTTAAAATCCGTTAAGAAAGATCCGGAATTAGTACACATTTTGTTGGAAAAATACATTCAATACAGCATCAAGTATGCTCAAGCCTATAAAGATATTGGCGCCAATGAAGTGCTTTTGCCTGAACCAAGCGCTGGACTTTTACCTCCCGATTGGTGTGATGAATTTTCTTCTCAGTATGTTAAAAGGCTCGTAGATACTGTGCAGGACGAAGGGTTCTTTATTGTTTTACACAACTGTGGTTATGTTACAAAACTAGTTAATTCAATGGTTAGCACTGGGGCAAAAGGATATCACTTCGGTAATGTCGTTAAAATGCTAAAAATCATCCCCCAAATCCCTGGAGATTACCTAGTATTCGGTAATATTGACCCATCGAGGGTACTGAATGAAGGTACTCCAGAAAGTGTCAAACATGCTACGTTGACCCTTCTAGAAGAGATGAAACCCTATCCAAACTTTGTTTTATCGTCTGGTTGCGATATTCCACCAGGAACACCCATCGCCAATCTGGAGGCTTTTTTCGATACCCTGTCAGAATTTAACAAAGTGAGCATGACTCCTTAAAAAATATCGCCTTATCTAATTTAGCACATCTAAAACGATCGTGACTTATGAGAGGTTGTCCATGAAATAGAAACGAATGTACCCATTAATAAGAATTAGGCCGCCTGACTTTCGAGCAGGCGGCCTAATAAAATAATCATTTGCAAAAGGGATTTGGGCACTTTCCATGTGAACTTTATGAATTAAGTAGGGATGAGCAAAAAGGCTCTTCACATTTTGATACTAAAGTGATATCATATTGGTATTACTTATTGGTACTCAGCTTACCAATTTAAAATAAGTAATCAAAATTTGAAGGAGGATTCATTAAATGATCGAAAAGAAAGCGTGGGCCGTCAACGGTTATCTAGCCTTGATTTTTATGCTCGCCCTCTTGATCGGTGGAATTGCCTTAGTCGTTCAGGTAAACTTAGTGGGTATTCCTCTGATTATCTTGGCCATTATCTTGGCAACCGGGATTTTAGTCGTTCAACCCAATAAGTCCTATGCCCTAGTTTTTTTTGGAAGCTATCTCGGTACCATTCGAGAACCAGGATTGTGGCTTAGTGTCCCGTTAGCGATACGCAAAGGAGTCTCTTTACGGGTTCGAAATTTCAACAGCAAAACTCTTAAAGTCAATGACATTGAAGGCAATCCGGTTGAGATTGCCGCCGTCGTAGTCTTTCGGGTTGTTGATACCGCTAAGGCAATGTTTGATGTCGAGAAATATGAAGAATTCGTAGAAATCCAAAGTGAAACGGCTTTGCGTCACGTAGCAACGCGTTACGCTTACGACCATTTTGACGGAGATGGTTTATCCCTGAGGGGTAATCCTGAAGAGGTATCTACTGAATTAATGAATGAACTCCAGCAAAGACTTAGGCTGGCTGGTGTGGAAGTTAGCGAAGCACGCCTTACCCACCTAGCCTATGCCACCGAAATCGCAGGCACCATGCTGCAAAGACAACAAGCCTCGGCGATCCTCTCTGCCCGCCAAATCATTGTTGAGGGCGCTGTAGGCATGGTTCAGATGGCAATTGAACGAATCGAAAAAGATGGGGTTGTCAAACTTGACGAAGAGCGCAAAGCGACTATGATCAATAACCTCCTCGTCTCGATTGTTTCCGAGCGAGCAGTTCAACCTGTGATTAATACTGGAACGATGTATTAACCAATTCCAATTCAATATCCCTTTAGCATAACGACAATTTGCTAGCGCCGTGCATTAAGCAGCAGATTTACATTGGATGTGGATAACTAATGGCAAGCAAAAAACAGTTCCCCTTACGCCTTGATCCCAAACTTTATGCAGCTCTAGAACGCTGGGCAGCTGATGAATTCCGAAGTGCCAACGCCCATATCGAGTTTTTGCTCCGGGACGCAGTCCGACGTGCAGGGCGTTTGAAGGAGCAAGTTAGCTCTGATGATTCGGAGAATTCAGAAGAACTATAAGAAGTGTTATCACTTTCCTATGATGTTACTAACAAAGCTATTTAAACTGGCATCGAAGATTATATCCGCTGATTTCTTGGGAATGATTAGATTGTTTGGGCACAATAAAAGAAGCTGGCACCTCGAAAAGGTTCCAGCTTCTTTTCAGTTCAAATGGAATTAAAACTCCACCTGAAGTAAGGATTTCTTAATCCGATTAAGCTACTATCTATTCTGCCTCGTTAACAAGCTGCTTGGCGAACTCCCTACCGGCATTAAGCGCTTGTAAATTCAATTCCGCGAGTGCAGGTTTCACTCCCTTACCGCTCTTGGCACACCTCGTCTATCGACTCATAGCAGCCATGGTTAAGGCCATGAACTTACTCCTTGGAGTATCATTTCTTGAGGTTAGAACGATGGGCACTTTTGCCCCAAGGACGATCCCCGCCATTGTTGCTCCAGCAAAGTACACTAAAGATTTTGCTAAAACATTTCCTGCTTCGATCGTAGGAACTAAGATTAAATCCACATCCCCGTTGATCTGACTCTTGATCCCCTTATGTTTCAAGGCGGCTGCACTTACAGCTCCATCCAGAGCTAATGGACCTTCCACGATCGCACCCTGGAATTCTCCGGCTCGACTCATCCCGGCTAAAGCTTCGGCATCCATGGTCGCCGGCATTTTAGTGCTCGCCACTTCATTAGCTGCCAGAGCGATAACCTTTATCAAATCCATTCCAATATCCTTTAAATATAACAAGCTGTTCTCCAAGATTTCTTTTTTTTGCATCAAATCCGGAGCAATATTTATCCCCCCGTCGGACATAAACAGCAAACGAGAAAAACCTGGAACTTGAAATGCGGAAAGGTGACTGAGTAAGCGCCCAGTTCTCAGTCCTCGATCTGATCTAAGCACTGCCCGCAGAAAATCTGCGCTGTTGACTATACCCTTCATTAAAAAATGCGCTCGCCCATCCTCGATGGCATCTACAGCCTTATTGGCGGCAGCAACGGGACATGGTTCCTGAATCAGTTCAGCGTTTTCTAAGTCTAACCCGATATCTTGAGCTAATCTCTTAATCAGGTCAACATCTCCGACCAGAACAGGGGTAATTAACCCTTCATTTTGGGCTAATTTGATAGCTTCTAAGATATCTTTATCAGCAGCAGAAGCCACTGCAACCTTTACCCGACCTATGCTCTTCGCTCTTTCTTGTAGAGATTCAAATCCGCTAAATCGCACTTTTTTCACTCCATTTTTATCCTTCGTAGATCAAGGCTTTTTCTTCTCCTCTAAGGACTCTTAAGGCACCCAAGGCCAAAGCTTCCATCTCTTCTTCACCTGGTACTACTACAACAGGAGAAATAAATGAGACACGACGAATAACTTCTTGAGTGATAAATTCAGAATGAGCGAGTCCACCCGTTAAAACAATTCGATCAACTTCTCCAGCCAATACGGTGGCCATCGCGCCAATTTCCTTAGCCACTTGATAACAGAGGCCTTCCAGTACAAGTTTGGCGTCCGAGTCCCCTACCTTCATTCTCTGCTCAGCTTCTCGTGCATCTTTTGTTCCAAGGTAAGCGAACATACCGCCTGTTTTGAGAAGTTTAGTCAGCATTTCCTTTTCCGAATATTTGCCGGAATAGCACAGTTTGACGAGTTGAAAGGAAGGTAATGTCCCACAGCGTTCGACTGAATATGGACCCTCATTATTGGCATTATTAACATCCAGCATTTTCCCTTTGCGGTGTGGGGCGACTGAAATCCCCCCCCCTAAATGCGCGATAATTAAGTTCAAGTCCTGATATGTTTTCCCGAGTTCTTGGGCTACTTTGCGGGCAACAGCCTTCATATTTAAGACATGTGATTGACTTAAGCGAGATAATTCCGGAAGTCCGGAAAGCCTCGCTACCGGTTCCATTTCGTCGACTGACACAGGATCCACAATAAAGACTGGAACGTTGATTCTTTGCCCCAGGTGATAGGCAATAATTCCACCTAAGTTAGAAGCATGTTCCCCACCGGGTGCATTATGTAACGTGTCCTCTAAGGAGGCATCCACCAAATAGGTGCCCCCCACTAAAGGATTGAGTAAACCACCCCGTCCCACGATCCCCTCAAAAACATCTAAGGGTGTCCCATGATCGTCAATCACTTCTAAAATCTGCTCGATTCGATATCCGTATTGATCTCCGACACGGGTAAACGCGTTAATTTCACTGGCTGCGTGATCAATTCCATATTTCCAAAGGCAAGTCTCGTTTTCGTAGGCTGCGATTTTTGTAGAAGTTGAACCTGGATTAATGGCGAGTACTTTCAAAACATAACCTCCTTCTGAAAAGCATCCTTTAATTATATCATAAAATGTCGAAATATTAATAATTTAGTCTCACGTAAACTCAGGGCTAGAATCTTAGAAAGAATCATAGATTTTAAAGTGTAATAATTGATTTTACTTTTTACACAATAGCTGAGTTGTATCTCATCCTGAATGCCAGCAACACTGTTCATCATAGCTTAGTTGTTAGCTAAACTTAAGGATTAAATTCATGAACCGAAAGGAGCGGAATCTATGAATAAAATTATGAAAAAACCCTCTACTGATCTTTTACCGGTTCCCAATGTCTTGGTCACGTCTCTTCTCGCGGGGTATGATCCGAACATCATAACGATTGCTTGGACAGGAATTCTAAATTCCGAACCCCCAATGCTCTACATAAGCCTCAATCCTGTTAGACATTCCCACAAGTTGATTAAAGAATCGGGTGAATTTGTGATCAACATTCCGTCAGTATCCCAAGTGAACGTCGTAGACTATTGTGGTCTTGTTTCCGGACGGGATGCCAACAAATTTCTTGAAACAGGGTTAACTCCCTACTCGGCTACCTATGTAAAAGCACCGTTAATAGCCGAATGTCCCGTAAATCTCGAGTGCAACGTCAAGAACGTCATTTTCCTCGGTAGTCATGACGTCTTTATCTCCGAGATTCTAGCGATTCATTACAATGAAGATGTGCTTGATTCTCACGCCCGTCCCGATATTGACAAAATCCAGCCCTTCGGATATTGCCTGAGAGAATACCGTTCCATTTCCGAAAAGCTAGGTTCTTTCGGTTATTCCAAAAAAATAAGCCTATAGATAATTAGGCTAGCGCCCACGAAGACACTGTCTTCGCGCGTATTAGCCTTCTTGCAGACACTGTCTTCGCACGTATTAGTCATTCTGTCAGCCTGAGCGAAGACGGTCGCCTTAACTGCATTTATGCTCGTCAGAAAGTATATAACATAAAGTTATTCTTTCTGACGAGTATAAGAAAAGAAGGCGTTCCTACTGGTAAATTATTACCAAGGTAGAGAACACGCCTTCTTTTTTGGTTTCATAATCTAATCATGATCTAATGGAGTGATTTGCGCTTAGCATCAGCTACTACTATTTTCTTACTGCGTTTAGGGAGCGATTACGCGCCGAGCCCCAAGATAACGCTTAGACCAGTAAGCGTCTGTCATGTCATCGTAAGAAACTCCGCCTGAGGACGAATGAATCATAGTATTTTTCCCAGTGTAGATTGCAACATGAGAAGCTCCAGAGTGATAAGTACTGAAAAATACTAAATCACCTGGACGTAAGTCAGAACGCGAAACTGAAACTCCATTTAAAAACTGCTGCTCAGAGACTCGACTCAAGGTTATCCCAAAATGTCGGTATATGCTCTGGGTGTATCCTGAGCAGTCAAAACCCGGTGATGCTTTCGTCCCCCCCCAAACATAGGGTGTACCTAAAAACTGAGCGGCATAATTCAGAATCTGTTGCACTCCACCTGAAACTTGAACAGTACCAGCCACTCCTGCGCTAGAATCAGCCCCACTAGAGGAGTGAGTTGGAGTCTTAGCAGCATACGCTGCCTCGAGTTTTTCTTGTTCAATTAATTTTTCTATTCGACTTACCTTGGCCTGGGCAGAAAGAGCAGCGTTCATGATGGCTTTCTCATCTGTACTTAATTGAGCTAGAATAGTTTGTTGCTTATCTAACACCTGCTGCACAGATTGCTGTGTTTGAGTTGTCCCCTGTATTGCAGCTTGAATCGTATCCTTTTTTTGATTGATAAGTTCCTTTTGGCTATTCAAGGCTTCGCTCAACACGATCAGATTATCATGCAGCTTACCATAGGATCCTACAAGCATCTGAATATTTTCAGCGCGATCCATAAAATCCGCTAAGTTTTCGGCTTCAAACAAAACTGCCAAATACGTCGTAGCACCCTCTTCGTAGTTATTCCTTAAAATGTGCCCTAATGCTTCAATATTCTCTTTTCGTTGTTCCTCAAGTTTCTGCTGCTGTTCTTCCAGCTTTTTAAGGTTACTTTGTTCCTCAGTTAATTTTGCTTGGTCTCGGGCAATGCTACTATTTAAAACCTCAACGGATTGCTTAAGTGCTTGCACCTGTTGGGTTACACCCGCCACCTTAGCCTTTTGTTCACTTAAGACCCCATTTATTTGATTAGCTTGCTGTTTGGATTGATTGAGTTGTTGTTGTAAGTTTTCAGCTCGCACAGGAATTGATGACGCTACTAAAAGAAAGACTCCTATGATGCTGACTAAGGTAGTCTTCTGTATTAGATCTCTATTATTCATCTCAACAACTCCTCTAACTCCCCTAATCTATCTAAGATTTCTTCAAGTATATTCGTCATAAAACCCCGAAATCCCTTGTTTAGTTAGCCAGAAAGCAACAAATAGGCAAAGTTCTATACAAGGAACTTTGCCATCCTTAACCGTGACATCCATGATACAGTGCAGTAGCATGGGCTCTAAGGGTGCAAAAAACCACCTCATTAAGGAGCTGGTTTTTTTGCCATTCTGTCTGAAATTATTTATAGTTTAGATGCAACACGTCCCTTACCAAAAAATCGATCCCTTTGGAAGGGTTGGGTAGTTGTACTCCAACTGTTTGTAGTGATGTTAGTATGAATGCTAAAAAAAGCAAACTTGAAAAGACAACTCGTTCCCGCCAATGCTTATTCCTAATAAGACTCGGAACTTCAAACAGAATAATACCGATAAAAACACTGATAAGCAAAAAGATCATTTAGCTTTCCATTCCTTCTGCTTAGGCAAATTGCGTACCTTAGCTATAAACAGTGACAAAAGTGGAAGCCCGATGTAAAACGGCATAGCGAAGACGGGGTATGTATTCTTTGCTGAATAGCTGAATTGCATAGTAGATTCATTGGAAAGAGCAATTGAAATTCCTATGATACCTATTGGGATAACTAAAGGGACATAGGAGCGTAGTTTTAATAACTGAGCAATACCTAAAACGGTTGCATAGTAAAAAACGCAAACCTTCAAAAAGATGGTTACTAATAACGCTATTGCCACTAACGCCTCCAACCTGTTATCCGATGGATAACCGCTACTAAGACTCCAACTTCTTCAGTGGTCCCTTACGATGCCATGCCATCACGGCAAAGTAAGTTTCCTTTATAACCCAATTCGACTTCTCGGCAAACATAAAGCCTCCAACACGTCAAAAACATGTTGGAGGCATATATCATCATGTTAGGTCTCATTTGCGTGTTGGATATGAGAATGGGGAATCTAAAGACACCATCGAAGTTGGTAGTGTCTCAGTGGCAGTTTCTGCGACGCGCCATTGATCTGGCCCTCTAGATTTCTGTTCATCCGTTTCGTTAAATTCGGTCATTTGACCCCAATACCGTTTCGGCATCAGAGTCATACGACAGCGTGGGTTATTCCTACCTTCAATGGCAATCGTTTTATAGAATTGTCTCCATAAACGACGGTACTCAATCTCAGATCCTTCGACTTCTGGCAAGGTTAACTCAGCGACGAACATAAGTTCTGCCTTTTGCTCGCGATAAATTAAGGCCATACTGTGGGTTTTATCATAAATCATAAACGTTTCGTTGCGGAAACGGTCACAAAAATGCGCAGATAATAGGGGTAATACCAAGTTTTTAGGTTCTATCACCGCCACGAGCACTTCTCCATAGACGGAAAATCGCAGAAATCCTGTGAGCTTATGGCTTTCGGAGGTTAAATGGCGAACTGCCTTTTGGAGGGAACAGACGGCATCATTCGTGAGCATCGTCATAACCTTGCTGCCGTGTTTAAACCCCAAACGCAGGAAATGATAGATTAACAATTCTTTGCGCGGATTACAGGTTAAAAATCCAAGTTTAACTAATTCCTGTGCTTGGGAAGATATCTTCAAAGGAATCGAGTTATAAACCCTATCCGCCTTATGTTCGTCCGTTTCAATCCATTTCGCAGTATCAAAAAGGCTCTGTTGTACACCAGGAGGCCGAATAAGGTTGGGGTTTTCCTTTTGATCGTAGCTTTCGAAGATACAACACATCAGTCCTGCAAAACTGCCATCATAGGCGTAGACTAAATCTGTCCTGTCAGACATTGCTGCACATCCTCTCTGGTAATGAGAGGCTCATTAAAAAGTGACAGCTGTTCAGGATAGTGTGATGGCAGCTTGTACTGGTCAGCCATCAGCACTCCAATGGCTCCATCTGATGTAATTTTTAGACCCTCCATGATCTTTCCCTTACAGGTAATGAAATACTGTGCGCGTTTTAGTACCACACCTATCTTTTTTAGTCCCGCAAAATCAAGCGGACCGCTTCTCCTAGCTGTGAGAATACGCAGGGCACTGGTCACGCCAATTCCTGGCACTCGTAAAAGCATTTCATACGGCGCTTTATTAATCTCAAGGGGAAACTTCTCCAGATGATTAAGAGCCCAATTGCATTTAGGATCGACCTGTAAGTTGAAATTGGGATTTTGCTCATCAAGCAGTTCTTTTGCTTCAAAGCCATAAAACCGTAATAGCCAGTCGGCCTGATAAAGTCGATGCTCACGCATTAGAGGTGGTTTAATATCAAGCGCTGGCAGGAGTGAATGTTCAGCAACAGGCATATAGGCCGAGAAAAAGACTCTTTTGAGGTGGAATTTTTTATATAGCCCTTCGGTTAGAGTTAATATCTTATGATCTGTATCCGATGTCGCCCCAACAATAAGCTGGGTGCTCTGGCCAGCCGGCGCAAATTTTGGCACATGATGGTATTTTACAAGATCCGTACTAGTTTCCTGGATCTTACTACTAATTAGACCCATAGGACGTAAGATGGACTCCTTTGTTTTGTCTGGAGCTAATAGCTTCAGACTCTCCTGGGAAGGAAGCTCAATGTTAATACTCATCCGATCGGCCAAGAGTCCCAAGCGTGTAATCAGCTCGCTATCTGCTCCAGGTATGGCCTTGACATGAATATAGCCGCCAAAGTGGTAATCGTTACGCAATAACTCAAGGGCCTTAATCATTTGCTCAACAGTGTTGTTAGGGCTTTTAATTACCCCGGAACTGAGAAATAAACCCTCGATATAGTTACGTCGGTAGAAGTTTATCGTAAGTTCTGCAAGTTCAAGGGGCGTAAACGCAACTCTTACAGTATCGTTCGACACTCGATTCACACAGTATTTGCAATCAAAGACGCAGATATTTGTCATCAGCACTTTCAGCAAAGATATGCACCGCCCATCAGCCGAAAAGCTATGACATATGCCTGCTTTTGCAGCACTACCGATACTGCCCTTCTTGCCACTTCTGTCGACACCACTAGAGGTGCAAGCGACATCATATTTAGCTGAGTCTGATAAGATAGTTAACTTATCAAAAATATCTATGTACAAACACCTCACTTACCCACTATCCATACTATAATACAAAACATATGTTCTTGTCAAAGAGAATGATACCGAACACTTGAGCTCCAGAAAGTATCTTACATCATTTATACATTCTGACGAGCTTACCCATTATTAAGTTCTTGTAATATGGCTAATTCTTGTGATATAGCTAGTTTTTGCGTTGCACTGTGTCGTTTATTGTGACATGAAAACGCTCCCCCCATGGTAGTAGGTTTTATTATTAACCTCTCTACCATGGGGGGAGCATATCAATGTTGAGATCGTCACTTGCATATTACCCCAGTCATTTTGCTAGATAATTTTAAATTGTCTTGCTGCGTGGCGCAGTTGATCCCGAAAATCAGGATGGGCAATACTGATCAGAGCGAGAGCCCTTTCCCTTGTGGATTTACCACGAAGTTTGACAACTCCATACTCAGTTACCACATGATCAACATAGTTTCTACCAGTAGTTACGCTCGCTCCAGGACTCAAAGTGGGAACAATCTTGGAGATTGTACCATTTTTTGCCGTAGACTTCAGGACGATAAAGCCTTTACCATCTGGGCACATAGTCACACCCCTGGCAAAATCCGACTGCCCTCCACTTCCTCCCCAAACCGTGGTTCCAATACTTTCAGAGCAACATTGTCCAAATAAATCAACCTCAATAGTAGCGTTGATACTGATCATTTTATGGTTTTGAGCAATAATGTTAGGATTATTAGTATAATCCACCGGATGTAATTCAATAGAGGAATTATTATTAACGTAATCAAACAATTTTCTGGTGCCCTCGACGATAGTAGCCACAATCTTGCCCTTATGAATGGATTTCTTGCTCCCGTTTAAAGCCCCACTTTCTACAAGATCTATAAGATAGTCAGTGATAAGTTCAGTATGTATACCTAGGTCCTTTTTATGTTCCAGAAACTTGCATACCGCAGTGGGAATACCTCCAATACCTACTTGAAGAGTGGAGCCATCTTCAATAAGATCAGCTATATAAGAACCGATCGTTTCATCCATCTTTGTTACCAGCGGAACAGGTAGTTCTATCATCGGCACATCATATTCTACGACCAAATCCACCTTGGAAATATGAATGTTGTTATACCCTCTGGTCCTGGGCATGTTGGGATTAACCTCTACAATTATATTCCGGGCAACTTCCATTGCAGCGAGAGTATAGTCACACCCTAAGCCAAAATTCAAATATCCATGTTCGTCCATTGGCGCAACAGTGAGCATCAGTACATCACAGCCGCTTTTTCTGATTAAACTGGGTATGTCGCCGAAGTTTGACGGCACATAGGTTGCAAATCCATCCCGAATTAGATTTCTCACAACATTTGTGACAAAAAAGGATTCTATGGAAATATGAGGAGCATAGGAAGGATCCATGTAACGGCGCTTGCGCCTTGACAAGAATTGCCGGAGAACCACACCTTGCAACTCATCCTTCCGATCGGCCAAAGCATCAAAAAGAATATTAGGCTCATTAGAAGCCGGTGGAGCCCAAATTACGTCGCCCGACTTGACTAACTTAACCGCTTCTTCCGGAGAAACCAGTTTCTGACGATATAGTTCGTGTGCGCTTAACATCCTATACCTCCTCTTTCAAATCTAGATTTACAACGCTTCCAACTTGCCAGTTAGCTGGCAACCTTTTAGCTCAAGACAGCCTCCCGCTTAAACTACATCTATGCAGAGAGGGGACCTCTAATCCAATAAGTTAGGCAAAAAAGTTACAATTTCAGGAAAAACAATCAAGAGACCAGTACTAAGTACGGCGGCAACCAGAAATGGCCAGACACCCCGGAAAACGGTTTCTAAAGGTACATTTTTTGCTACCCCTTTAATAACATAGACGTTGATGCCTACTGGCGGGGTTATTACGCCCATCGCCACGACCATACAGATGATGACCCCAAACCAGATGGGGTCGTAACCTAAAGAATCCACGACAATTGGGTAAAAAATCGGTATTGTCAGCAAAATAAGCGGTATCATCTCGATAATACAACCCAAAAACAAATAGATCGATAAGACAATGAGCATGATAACATAACTCGGAAGATCTAAGCCACCCACCCATTCCGCAATTTCAAAAGGAATTCGACTAATACCCAAAAAGCGGGTAAAGATAATGGCTCCGGCTACCATAAATAAAATCATAGCTGTTGTCTTGGTGGTATCTGCTAAAGCCTGGTTGAATTTTTCCCAAGTCATCGTCCGGCCAAGTAATGTAACCAGTAACACACCTGCTGCACCGACAGCACCGGCTTCTGTTGGCGTAAAGAAGCCCATAAAAAGACCCCCGATAGAAATGATAAAGATAGCAATAACCTCTATTAAACCATCGCGCAATGAATGGATTACCTCTTTCGCACTGGCTCTTGGCTCCTGCGAGGGTGGACACAAAGCAGGATTTAGTTTAGTCACGACATAAATAGCCAGCATATAAGAAATCATCAGGAGAATACCCGGGATAATGCCAGCCACGAACAACTTGGCAATTGATTGTTCGGTAGATACTCCGTAGATGACAAAGATAGTACTGGGAGGAATTAAAATGCCCAGTGCCCCTCCTGCAGCGACACTGGCAGTCGCCAGTGAATCATTGTAATGGTACTTCTTCATTTCTGGAAGAGCGATAGAACCGATCGTCGCAGTGGTCGCTGTGCTGGAGCCGCAAACTGCTCCGAAAATAGCACAGGCTACCTGGCTTGCCATAGCTAACCCACCACCAAAGTGTCCTACTGCCTTATAGGCAAACGTATAAAGTCGGCTACCAATTCCAGATTGGAAGGCTAAATACCCCATTAATACAAACATGGGAATCACGCTCAGTGAGTATGAGGCAAACGAGGTATAAATTTCAGAAGCCAACATCCGAAATGCGGCAGCAGGAGTCACCAAATAACTAAACCCGGCTAAACCGACGATCCCCATGGAGATGGCGATGGGCATCCTTAAGACCATTAATACTAAGAAGGCGATTAGACCGACAAATCCTATTGTGGTTGGACTCATCTTTGCACCCCCTTTTTCAGATTATCAATGATCGAGCCCAAAACTACGAGGCCGTAGGCCAAGAACCCAAAAGCAACTACATAAATAAACCAGTAAAAGGGCGTTTTAGTCGTCATGGAGACCTGTCCGCTAAGCTTCATATCGTTGGCGTAAAGAATAATTCTCCAAAAGGCAAGGCTCAAAAAAACCACAACCAGGCAATCGATCACGATCTTAAGTACAGCTTGCACCTTTATATTAAACTTTCTGACTAAAAATTCTAAAGTAATATGGCCGTCTTGTACTGCACAATAGGCTAGAGAAAGACCTATGGCCATCGCTGTCAGAAATTCTGCCCATTCAATTGTACCTGGTATCGGACTTCCAAACAGGCGTAAGATGACATTGCCAACGACCAAGACCATTAAAGCAACAACAAACCATCCGGCTATACGGTCAAGGATAGAACTTAACCTTCCTGCAAATTTGCTTACGATGCTCATTTTATCGCCTCCTTGTGTATTTAAGAAAGCTAAGCTTGCCGAGTCTTAGGGCAAGCTTACTTGCTTAGATGGAATTAATCGAGGGCCAAAGAACCTAAGGTTATATTAAACTCCTCAGAGACTTAAGGCCCTCGTTGTAGTACATTATTTTAATTTATTATTTTTACCAGTTACTTCTTTGACAGCACTTAAAATCTTTTCTCCATCTAAGCCTTTACTGTTTAAAAAGGTGACATAATCAGTTTGAAGCGGTTTAATTAGCTCTATCCATTTTGCGGTTTCTGCTTCAGAGAGGTTAATTATTTCGACCTTCTTTTTATCCTGGGTCCATTTTAAGCCAGCTTCATTAATTCTATCAAACACACTGGGGACATTTTCAACGTAAAACTTTTCGGTAGCGTCTGTAATTTGTTTCTGAACATCAGCAGGGATAGAATTCCACTTTGCCAGATTCATAGTACAGAAGAAGGCTTGATTGTAAAGGAATGGCGTCATGGTAATATAATTACCAGTGACTTCACCCAATCTAAAGCCCTGCATGGTTTCCAGTGGAGCAACTCCGCCTTTCATCATGCCTTTTTGCAGTGCCTCATACCATTCAGGCATGGGCATCGTGATCGGTGTAGCTCCTAATAACTTAATCGCATCCCCTCTCGGGCCTGCCGTTGCTCCAATCTCAAGGCCTTTTATATCTTTCAATTCCCGTAACGGTGTCTTAGACATCAAATTACCCGGGCCAGTGGCCCAACTAAAGAGATGATGCGTATCCTGCAACTCTTTTGGCTTCAGAGTTTTTATACCTTCCATAAGCGCAAGACTCGCTGTTTTGGAATTGTTATTACTAATACCTGGTAACAAGAAAGTTTCAACGACTGGAAAACGTCCTCTAGTATAGGCATAGGCAGATATTCCGATATCACCAACACCCTTTACAACACCCTCATAGGTTTCTGCGGATTTCAAAAGCGTTTCAGCAGGATAACTGGTTATTTTGACCTTACCATCCGTCGCCTTTTCCACTGCTTTTATCCAACCCTGAGCAATATCTTTTTCAGCAGTGTGGGTAGCAGGCCAAAAGTGGGCTAGCTTTAATTCTATCGGCTTCGGTGCTTCAGCAGGGGGACTAACAGTACTATTAGAACTTGTAGTACTTGTTCCACACCCTGCAACGCTTAACACTAAACTTATTGCTAATAAGCAAAGGCCTGATCTTAAATTAGAAGAAACAGTTCTTTTTTTAACGATCATACTACATCTCCCTTTTTTCTAGTTTGCGCTGATCAATTTCCGAAGGGCTCTCATTCAAAACGAGGTAAGGAGTTTTAAAGGCACTACCGCAAGAACATCTTCGCCTAGTTTATTACCGCGTTCCCAGTTCGGCAATGAATTAATGTAAAGCCATAAACGACCCAAATTAGAAGATCTCATTCCCCCCTTTGGCCAATTTTTACTGATTTAAGCCTTCTCTAGTTGATAATGCCCTAATTTCTAAATCACATTATATTCTGAATCTTCCGTAAATGTAGCACATTTAATAATCTTTCTCTATCTTAAAACAGTTCCAAATTTTCACGTAATTCAGTCCGAATTGACTAATCTAAACCAATGTAAAAAGAGGTTATAAACAACTTTTCACGAATAGTATTTTCAATATTTAAAATATACAGAATAGTATTAGGGGGTTAGCTATATGCGGGCTTCAGAATTGCGTATGGACGAACTGCTCCAATTCCATCCAGAACAAGGAAAAATCCTTTTAAAAGGCTCACGCGTAATAATCTTCGCTGCATCTGCCCTTGGAAAGCTGCGCAAAGATTTAATAGATACTTTGGGTATGGATAGAGCTAAGGGTTTTCTCATCCGATATGGGTGGTCTTGTGGTTTTCAAGCAGCTATTAATATCAAAGAGCAATTTCAATTAGACAATGAATCAGAATGGAATTATGCCGGTCCAACCATCCACGCTCTGGAAGGATTCGTCCACGTCAATACCGACATTATTGATATAAATCGACCAAAGGGTACCTGGTCACTTAAAGGGATCTGGACAAACTCCTTTGAGGCCGAACAACACATACTACATTATGGTTACCACAATGACCCGGTATGTTGGATGTTAGTAGGATACGCAGGCGGCTATCGTTCTGCCTGTCTAGGGAAAAAAGTCATTTATAAAGAGGTAAAATGTGTTGGCAAGGGCGATGAGCATTGTACTTTTATCGGTAAGACTATTGAAGAATGGGGCGAAGAAATAGTCCCAGAACTAGCCTATTATGAAGTTAGTAAAATCAGTGAAGAACTGGAAGCAGCTAATCGCAGGATCACAATTCAGAACGGTATTCTAGAACGAATTGTCGCCATTCATGAACAGCTCACTCAATGTATTTTGAAAGGTAAAGGTGTAGAAGCCATCGCTGCCAGTCTTGCAGAGTTTATGAAATGTACTGTCATTTTAGAAGATTGTCACCTTATCCCGCAATCCACTCGTTTTCCGGCACAATCTGTCACAAAAGATCTCCTGACCCCTTATCATTCGATTTGGACCAACCCTTCTTTCAAAAAAGCTTCCGCCTTTTACCTTCAGCAAAAGCGCCCGTTTCAAATAACAGGTCAGCATTCAGATATCCAAGTTTACCGTTTGGTATCACCAATCTTAGTAGGCAGCGAATTGTTAGGTTTTGTTTCTTTGCTTCGCACGGAACTACCCTTTTCGGAATTGGAGAGTGTCTCTTTAGAACACGCCGCCAGCATCTTTGTCCTTAAACTATTAGAGGAAAAGAAAATTACCGCGGTCGAAAGACGATTAATGGGTGATTTCATTGATGAATTACTAACGGGAAATTTCCCCGACCCCAATTCAATCATCAAACGGGCACTCGGACTGAATTATGATATTACTCTTCCTCATCGGATTCTGATCTTAGACATAGATAACCTTACCCAATTGGTAAATTCCTTTCCACAAAATGAAAAAAGGATCTTACAATTAAAAACAGACCTTCTTAACACCGTTCAATCCTGCCTGGAACACTTAGGCAAGGGTATGGTCGTAAACAAAGGCGATAATTTAATCATGTTAATCCAGCTAGATAAACCTGATAGCCCGGAAAAAGTCAGTAGGCAACTTGCTGAAAATCTTATAAAACAAATCTCTCGCCATTTTCCCAAAGTAACGCTGACTATAGGGATTGGGAGTAGCTGTAAAGAGTTATCTGATTTTCACCGTTCCTTTTTATCCGCTCAAAAGGCCATAGAAATTGGAAAAGCCCTGAAAAATCAAGGCCAAGTGATCTCTCTTGAACAATTTGGTACACATGCTCTGCTTTTCAGTGCCTTAAATCCGTCAGAATTATTACACTTTGCTACCAGCCAAATAGGATCACTAATAGAATACGATGAAACCTATCAAACCCAACTCATTCCCACGTTGCAAGAATTTCTAGGCCACCGTGGCAGCGTTGAGGAGACCTCTAGAGCCATGAATATGTCGTTAAGTGGACTAAAATATCGCTTACATCGTATTGAAGAGATTACCGGACAGGATCCAAGAGATTTCCAGTCTTGCCTTAACTTCCAATTATCCCTAAACATCCTCCAGCTAGCGGGACCGGACAAAATAAAGTCATAGCTTAAGTGTCCGGCCTCAAGTAATTTTACAGTTGGTTAATTTTAGGTAGTTTTTAGCATGTTTTCCTGTTAAACTAAACGGGGCAGCTGATCTTTAAGAGTGTTGAAAAGGTCATTGCCCAAGGACCTATGGGCATTGTATTTTAGGGCCCGAGTAAAGAAACTCAAGGGGGTAAACCAAGGTCTGATGAATCATCCCATTTTACTTAATGAAAACAGGAAATTCCTTCTGTCTGAGCTAGCTCCAACAGCCAATTACCATGGATGGTGTGACTTGGTAATCAAAAAAAAGTTCAAAAGCCGCAAAAACCAAGTGTATTTACTGGAGAAAAAGAATTATCCTGCCATGACAATTAATCAAATAGTTGTCAAAAAATATCCTTCTTGTGAGCGATTGGAGAAAGAAGTCTCTCTGCTTCGGATGCTTCATGCTAGCGGATTAACCGTCCCCGATATTATCCTTGTTCAGGAAAACATACTCTTCTTAGACTATATAAACGGGGTTCTCTTCTTAGATTATCTAGAAATTTGTGAGAAAAACTTTACTCCTGCCCAGGAGATGCTTAGTGTTATCGTCAAACTGAGCAACTGGCTAAATGACTTTTATAAATTAACCAAGCACCACTATGGGAAAGCATACTCATACGGGGATCTGAACGCCCGGAATTTTATTCTGACTGACGATGGAATCTGGGGAATAGATCTGGAAGATGCTTCCCCTCTGGAACCGCCCGAGTATGATCTGGCCGGATTATGCGCCAATCTGCTGACCTATGACCCGCCTTTTACCCCCTGGAAAATAGCTCTCTCCAGGATTCTTTATGACCAGTTTTCAGCTATAATCCCCCTTGACCGAGAACAGTTCCGGGAAATATGGGGACCTTTGCTGAACAGTCTTGCTGAGCGGAGGAAAGTACAGATACCCCAGGATTTCCGATTATAGTTTGATAGTCAATCTCCAGGGTTAACGGTTATCAATCTGAGCCCGTTGCAATGTACCGCTGAAATCAACATAGATTGATTTCCATTCCGTAAAGAAATCTATAGCCGCAGTTCCTACCTCCCGATGCCCATTCCCCGTTCCTCTGGTACCACCAAACGGCAAATGAACTTCTGCACCAATTGTACCGGCATTAACGTAGAGAATCCCTGTCGTAATATCGCGCATGGCAGTGTACACATTGTTGATATTTTGGGTATAGATTGAACCGGAAAGACCGAATTTCGTATTATTATTGACTTCGATCGCCTCTGCCAAACTCTCTATCGTAAGTACCGAGAGTACCGGTCCAAAAATCTCTTCCTGGGCTATCCGCATATCCGGCGTCACATCAGCAAAGAGTGTCGGCTTATAGAAGGATCCCTTCGCCAATTCACCTTCCGTGGCCTTTTCCCCTCCGATTAGGAGGCGGGCTCCTTCTGCCTTGCCAATCTCTACATATTGATGAATACTCTCCAGTTGCTTGCTGTTAATTACAGGACCCATATCAACCCTAGAATCCAAACCGTTTCCTAGTTTAAGGTCCTTAATCTTTTCCACCAGCTTGTTTAAAAGTTCTTCCTTGACATCTCTATGCACAATAACCCGGCTGCAGGCTGTACAACGCTGTCCTGTTGTCCCATAGGCACTCCAGATAATCCCGTCCACTGCCAACTCAAGGTCTGCATCATCCATAACGATAATTGCATTCTTGCCCCCCATTTCCAACGATATCCGTTTATTATAAAGTGCAGCTTTTGACGCCATCTTGGTCCCCGTCTCGGTAGACCCTGTAAAGGTAATCGCATCAATTCCAGGATTCTTAACCAAAGCATCTCCGACCAAATTCCCGGGCCCTAAAATAAGATTAACTACTCCGGCAGGCACCCCAGCTTCGATCATAACCTTGACAAGGGCTGTTGCTACAACTGCTCCGTCGGACGCTGGTTTAAAAATTACAGTATTGCCGGCTATCAAGGCTGGCATCATCTTCCAAGCTGGAATTGCTGTAGGAAAGTTCCAGGCTGTAATCGCTGCCACTACCCCGATGGGATCCCGTACTGTCATACAGGCTTTGTTCGTAAGTTCTGAAGGCATGGTCTGGCCAAATAGCCGTCGGCCTTCACCCGCAAAATAATAAGCTACATCAATGGCTTCCTGTACATCTCCTCTGGCCTCTGCCAGCACCTTACCCATTTCCCGCGTCAGCAATTGGGCTAGCTCCTCCTTATGTTTCTCTAGGGCTTGCCCGATTTTCATCAAAATCTCCCCCCGTACCGGTGCGGGAGTAAGCCTCCATGTTTTGTAAGCAGCTCTGGCGACAGTAACCGCCTTTTGAACATCCGTTTCATTGGAACGTGTTAGTAATCCTACGACCTCTCCAGTCGCAGGATTATAGCTTTCTGTTGTTTCCCCAGTGTTAGATTCAACCCATTCGCCACCAATAAAGTTTTTTAATAGTTCCATTTCCTTTTACCTCCTTTTATTTAGTACCTCTGTATTATTAGGACTCCATATTTTGGTCCTATAATATTTAATCCTTGGTAGGACCAATTTTTGCAAAGAATGTCTGTTAAAACAAAGGGCAATATAAGACCTTCGCTCCCATGACCACATGCTATTTTGGACGACAACACACAAATGATAGGTTGGTCCATCGCCTGTTACGACAATTATAACAAGACCGCAGCAGGTCTGCGACGAGTTCCTCTTCCACATCTTCCATAAATGCGGGGCAATTTTCCGCAGCCTTTGCTGCAACCTTCCAATCCTCTTGGCCTCCCAAGAACTCCCTTTCTCCCTTTGGGTTCAATTTCCACAAATTCAATCTCCCCCTCAGAATTTTCTCACCTGCTGTTTCGTACACGTTTGCCACCTTACCCCCTCAGATTCCGACGTTTCTATTGCAGTAACTGGCAAGACGCATTTCCCTTCCATTAAGATAGCTTTCAGAGTGTCTCCTAACTCAACTAAATCATCCTCCTTTAAAACCATTCCATCTAAACTTTTTACGGCATCGACGTTTGTCTGGGAGAGAATCTCACCAACTGAAATAATCTTGGCATCACTTTTGATTTTCAGTTTCCCCTTGAAACGTCCATCGGTACCACTCAATCTGAGCGCTACTCCAGCAAGTGCGCCAATCACACCCTGCCCTGTACCCCCGTGCTCAGAAAGATGTATCCCCATATGTTTAGCAAGGTCATAAGCATCCTGTTTTGTTAAAACAACTTCCTTAGCTTTACGACCAAACATGATGAGTTTTTCCCGTTGACTTAACTTTTCAGGAATAAGGACACAAAGACCTGGATCTGATCCTTCGGCACTTTCATGAACTAAAAAATCAGACGCGAATTGGATTAAGCGGTTAAGATAGTCCTCTTTAAGTTCTGCAACAAAACACATTGAGCTATTATGGGATGTATAGGGGATATCCTCATGAACCAACAACTGGTGGCGAGTTACTCCGAAGCTTTTTCCCCAACCCTGCTCCTCGATCACTTGAGCCAATATCGAGGCCAATTCTCCAGTCCCTCTACTTTCGAGGTTATCTGTATCATCTATGCATACCAAGACTTGCATACTATCGCCCCTTTCTAATTCCTGCGATTATTTCGGTATCCTCATCCCTTCTCCATTCAAGACTCGAGTAACGGTATCATCTGTCAGTGGATAGTTAAAGAATTCCTTATAAAATTCTTTAATTATCTTTTCCATTTCTAAATCTGGGAAAAGCTCTGGATAGAGCGTTTTAGCTGACCACAAAATCGCCAAGGGGGTTTCCAAAGAGCCTGGATGCCCCCACCGAGAAATCCCATTTGGCATTTGAAATACTTTATCGGACTTGACCGCTTGGATAGTTGCCCATTGCGAATTTCCCTTAATATAGTCTGCGACACCTGCTTCGTTGACCAGAATAACCTGAGGATCCCATAATAAAATCTGTTCAATAGTAGCGATGTACTTGCTGCCTTCAATTACTCTAAGATTTTCATTCACGGAAACATTGACTGCTCCAGCGATTTGAGTCCAGTCTGCCGGCAGTGTATTTACGACATCAGTTCGGGTTGCTTCATTAACCGAGTGGTATACTTTGACTCTATCTTCATACGAAATATCTTTGACCTTCGTTTGAACACGCTCGATACTGGCTTGGTAATAGGCATTGTAGCTTAGCGCCTTATCCTCTGCCCCCACGGCTTGACCAATCATACGAATTGCGTATTTCTGTTCCTCAATATTTCGATAATCAACCACAAGATAGGGGATCTTGGTCTTACGGAGTTTTTCGACTTCCCCTTCATTCTGAGCTGTGTCTACGCTGATAAACGCAATATCGGGCTTAGCATTTAATAGTTCTTCGATATTTATCGCTCCAGAGGAAGAGGGTATCAGCGCATTCTTAATAGTTGGGGCTATCTCATTCAACAAAATATCTCGACTTAATCCACTGTTTACAGCTACAATCGTTGAACTTTTCCCCAACATCGTCACTGCATGCCCTGAAAATGCGTACAAACAAGCGACCCTTTCCACTTTAGCTGGTATGACAACCTGCCGACCGATGGAATCTGTAACCGTTATGGTATCCAGCAGATCCATAGGTTGTTCTGATGTTTCAGCGAGTGGCTTCATTCGCTCTGATACTAGAAATAAAGTAATTGCAGCAACCATGAGAAGACAGAGACCCACCCAGTACCTCCTCTTTTTATCCATACAAAACAACCTTTCCAAAAATAGATCCTTCTAGAGCAACGTGTTCAGCGGAATAATTTGTTTTAACTTTTTGTCACCAACCTCGCAGGAAATGACTTTAGCCTTGATGTTATAGATGGATTTAATGTTTTCTTCCGATAAAATATCTGTAGGAGACCCTACAGCCGTTAAGGTTTTTTTATTCATCAACGCGACAGTCGTCGCGATATTATTGCTTTCAAAATAAAAGGCATGGTTCGGAAAATGTGTCGCCATGATAATTGATAATCCTGTCTCACGAACTAATTGAACCATCGTTTCCATAATCAAAAGTTCGTGCTTAAAATCTAGGTGTGCTGTTGGCTCATCCATCACGATAACCGAGGTCTTCTGGGCCAATGCTCTAGCAAGCATGACTAACTGCCCTTCACCCCCACTTAATTGTGTATAGGGTCTCTCTTTAAGTGTATTGAGGCCCAGTAAATCGAGGGCAGCTTCAGCAATATGCCTGTCTTCGAAAGATGGAGACGAAAACATCCCGGTATACGGGGTCCTTCCCATAAGCACTATGTCCATCACCGAATAAGGAAAACTTTTTTCATGATCTTGAGGAACATAGGCTATATGCTTGGCAATCTCGCTAGGACGAAGCGCACTAATATCTTTTCCCCTTAAAAAAATCGATCCTTCCCGTGCTTTTAACGCTCCCAGAAGACAATCTAACAAGGTCGTCTTGCCACACCCATTGGGGCCGATAAGGCAAAGAATTTCACCTGGATTAACTCGAAAGCCAACATTATGAAAAAGATCCTGGCTATCATACCCGAAGGAAACGTTTCTTACCTCGAGCAAAGACATTTGCCTCACCACCCCTTTCCTTTAGTTATTTTTAATAAATAAACAAAGAAAGGAGCACCAATCAAGGCCGTTAAAATACTCAATGGTATTTCCGAACCGGTTATCATTCTTCCGGTTAAATCAATTAAAATTAAGAAACTCGCCCCGAGTGAGAAACTTGCAGGAATCAATAACCGGTTGTCATTACCAACGATCATCCGTCCAATATGAGGGATGATTAGACCAACCCAGCCGATTGTTCCACTCACAGCTACAGCTCCAGCAGTGGCTAGGGTAGCAAATATTACGAGCAACCCTTTATTCAGAGTTGTATTAATCCCCAAAGAACGGGCTTGCCGGTCTCCCATTGAAAGAACATTAATACGCCACCGGAGAGCCCATATACCACCCATCCCTATAACCATAGGAATACCCGCAATCCAAAGATCCTGAAGGCTAGCGGAGGCTAAGCTTCCCATCAACCAAAATACTATCGCTGGGAGCTTATCACTAGGATCAGCGACATATTTGATAAACGAGATTAAGGCCGCAAAGGCCGATGAAACAATGGTGCCCCCTAAAACCAACATAATGGTCGGTGCAGTATTATAGACTTTTCCAATTAAATAACTTATGATGACGGCCAACAGAGCAAAGCCAAAGGCAAACAAATAAATCGTAGTTTGCGTGTTAAAGATCAGAATTGCCAGAGCAGCCCCAAATCCGGCACCCGAACTAACCCCCAAAATTCCTGAACTCACCAAGGGATTTCGAAACAGTCCCTGAAAGGCTGCTCCGCTCATAGCCAATGATCCACCAACTAAAGCCCCCAAAATGGCTCTTGGCATGCGAATCTCCCAGACCACCGTCTGATAAATGTCCGACAAGTTATAAGTTGTAAAGGTCAACTTCGACCAGAACATGTCTATTATGGAGACTATCGATATGGGATATCTGCCTATAAAAAGAGAAAGAAATACGAAGCCGATTGGACAAAGAATAAGTCCTACGTTAATGATCTTTCTCTTCATGCGCGAAACTCCTGTTACTTATTTTTCTTATACAAAGCCAAACCGATGCCGAGCACGATAACCGCCCCGATGCCAAGAATTATTGAACTGGTAGGAAATCCATCCTTTGTCGTCTCCACTGGGGAAGGATTCGAACCCGCTGTAATAAAGTTAAGAGACTTTTCTTTTCCTAAAGGAACTCCGCTCTTCGATTGAATCTCGGGAGCAATTGTCACTTTATACGATGTCCCGGGTTGTAACTCCTGCAATGGTTTTAGTAACACCACATTGTTCTTGTCAGGTTCCATCTGATCATCCGACATGATGACTTCAATAGGTATCACAAGGCCATCTGCAGAACTCAGCGTGAAAGCTTTTATATTCATATCCTTTACGGTACTATTGACGACATTTTTACTAAACATTAACTTAATTTCTACCGGCAGTTTTACATCTTTTTGGCCGTCGATAGGATCGGAAGAATCTAAAGTCAAAGCATTTTGTTGCCCTCCTCCACTTCCATTACCACCTTCAGCAAAGACGGATGAAGCTCCCACTAAGCAGAGAAATACGGTTAGAAATACAGTTAGAATTGTAAGCTTATATACCTTTAAAATAAGATCAACCCCTCTTTAAACTATTTCAAAGCAATTCCTGGTTGAAGTTAACTATACTATTAATACATAAATGCTTGACGCCGCTTCACCTCTAAACAAGAAGAAGAGTGCGCAACAACTGACGTAGTGGCTATTTTGCACTCTTAACTTGTTTTTTGGGATCTATGTTCATCTTTTCTTAAGCCAGTCCACTATTGAGCGACAGTAATTTTAGCCAGAGTCTTAACCCACATATTGCCCGGTGAGTCTTTGAGTACCGCCTCAAGTGGGCCATCCTTATCCAGTGGCTTGCCATCGAGCTTGTAGCCTACAATGGTTCCCTCAGCTTTGACCATGTCTGGAGTATATTCCTTGGCATAACCATCGGCAGCCGTTGCGGTAACCGATTTATACTCTTTTATACCCGCTGCATCCAGAACTTTCGCAAGTGGAAATCCCACCCACTCCTGTTCTTGAGTTGAGCCATCCTTTTTTTTCAGGGTTGCTTTAATTGTCACCGTATCGATCTTAGCCAATTCTTTTTCCGTCAGGGTAACGGTAGAAGATCCGTTGATGACTTGCAGTTGGCAAGCGGGAATATCAGCATTAACGGTCGCGGTGGGCGTTTCTTTAGGAGTACTTCCGGAGCTCTGTGAGGAACAGCCTGTTGTGGCAAATACCAAGGCTAGTGCCAGAGTACCAATAAGGACCTTATAACATAAGTTTTTTAGCATGATTTTACCTCCCAATAATATCTTGTGTTTTATCAAATATAGATTGGATTTTTATCTAAATTGAGTTTTAAACTCAATGAAAACCAAGTTCCCTAAATAAAAAAAACTAGAATCAAGACGAGAAATCCCACGAAAGAGATCATGATATCTACCTTTGTCAAGGGCAGCGGATTCATAAAAGTACGCTTGCTGTAGAGACCAAATGCCCTACCATCCATGGACATACTGAGAGTATCCACTCGATTAATCGTCGTCGACAACAAGGGGACTAGCAGGTACCGCAACATGTTCATCAGCCGGGCAAACGAGAAGCCTTGATGCCGAATACCCTTGAGGCGTATGGCCAGGCGGACCTGGTTAAAATCGTCCTGATAACCGGGAATAAAGCGCAGAGCGGTGATTAACATATATCCCCATCGATAGGGGAGCCCGGCTTGAATTAAGCTCTGGACCAGCCGAATAGGATCTGTCGTAGCTACGAAAAGAAAGCTTACACCGATGAGGCTCAGGAATCGAAACGCTATGGTTAGGCCCTGCAGCAGCCCTCCTGACCAGATTGTTAGTGCCCAAGGCCCAAGCTGGATCTGCCAAAGTGGTAACCCCTGCTGACGAGCAAGCATCTGCACCAGGACAATAAACGAGGTGTAAAATAAAACAAACCGCAATTTTCGCACCCAATAGCGCCAGCCTAACCCGGAAGAAACATAAGCAGCAACCAGCAAACTCAGGAGCAATACCCCTCGTTGAAGTTCTGTAAACGCTAGAACAGCACTAGTGAAGCCCAGCAGTAGTCCAAGCTTTACCATGGGATGGAGACGGTGAAGCCAGGAGGTGCCTGGCACAAACTTAAGTCCTGCCAGCTGATCAAAATCCAGTGCTCGACTTAGAATCAGATTGAATCCCTTCATTTTTTCTCCCATCGGTCACCTTCCCTTAAGGGCAAATAAGCGTCCTTCCCTCTCTCCTTTAACCACTGAAACACTTTATCTGGCCGGTCTTCATATCCGACCTGCCCACCCTCTAAAAAAAGCAATCGATGACAATAGCTAGCCACGACCTCAGGATGATGACAAACCATCAGAACAGACCCTCCTCCTTCGCAATGCCTGTACAGGTGCTGCATTAGAAGATCCAGATGCCCGGCATCCTGGCCGGCTAACGGTTCATCTAAAAGTAGCAGGTCAGGTTCATAAACCAAAGCGGAGACTGCACAAAGCCGTTTCTTTTCGCCCATACTTAACAAAAATGGCGAACTGTTGCGGTAGTTTAGAAGAGAAAACTCCTCGAGTAAGTTTTTTGCCTCGACTGTAAATTTACGAGTTGGTTTGAGCATTTCCGCCGCTAACAGGGTTTCCTGCCAGACCGAACGTTCAAGGATCTGATGCCCCGGGTTCTGAAGGATCATTCCGATCTCTTTGACGCGCTCCTGTATATCCAAGTGAGAAATGTCCCGGCCTCGGTAGCTTACTCTCCCTTTCTCCAGCTGATGATGACCCAACAGAGCAAGCAACAGAGACGTCTTCCCACACCCGTTTGCTCCCATAACCGCCATAATCTCTCCTGGCTTCAGCCGGAAGGAGACATTCTGTAACACTGGAATTCCTGCTCGCCTGACGACCACCCCCTCAACTTCTAACAACGGTTCTCTGGGATTATCAACTGCCAGATCCATTCTCAGCTTCAGGGATTTTCTTAAGGTCTTGTCCAGCTTCTTCCGGTAGAGCGGAAAAACTGTTGACGGAGACTCATCTGAAGCAAGTCGACCTTCTTCCAAAACCACCATTCTATCGGCCAGTTTATAAAAAGGCTCTATGCGGTGCTCAATTACAATCACTGTATATCCATACTGGTTTTTAAGAGTTTCCAAGTGTGCTACCATACTCATAATGCCTTCAGGGTCCAGGTGGGCTGTGGGCTCATCCAGCACGAGCACCTTCGGTTCCATAGCTAGAATGGAGGCCAAGGCCAGTCGTTGTTTTTCCCCGCCTGAAAGATTTGTAACTTCCCTTTCTGCTAGATGGGAGATGCCCAGCATAGCCAGAACACGCTTGATCTTTAGTTTGATATCTTTAGAAGGGATCTGTAAGTTTTCCAGCCCGAAGGCCACTTCCTGGGAAACGGTAAAGCTGCATATCTGGGCATCAGGATCCTGCTGAACCAAACCCACGATCCCCGCCAATTTTTCAGGGGGTGTGTGACGAGATTAAGGCCGTCAAGCCAAACATCCCCTCCCATGATTCCCGACCAACCGTGGGGAATAAAGCCGCATAGAGCATGCGCCAAGGTCGATTTCCCACAACCACTGAGTCCTGTAATCAGGCTAAAGGAGCCCTTCTGGAAGGATAGGTTTAGGTTTCGTAGGGCGGGGTTGCTTTTTCCCGCATACGTAACGCTTAAATTCCGCAGTTCGATAATATCCTTCATCATCGAACTACAAAACGGCTTACTTTGCGTACCCAGTAGCCCCCTTCATAATTGGCAGCCACCAAGCGAAGGGTAGTCTCATTACCCAGTTCTTCCACGATCAGCATCCGGTCATCTTGCAACACTTTTTCCAGTTCAAAGGTCACCTCATAGCCATCCGTTGCCACAACCTTAAACTCTTTGGTTCCAGGCATTGGCCGAGCTTCTTCAAGGAAAACCCTCACAGGAACCCCAATGTATTCCTGTTCAGGTATCGTGGTTACTTTGCCTATTAGCTCTGAGCGGATGGCAACCATCTGGTCTGCATACCCCTTCAAGCTCACTTCCATTGGTTGTTCCACTCGACCCTCCACCTTAAGGGTGATCCCTTGCCAAGGTAGTTCATAAATATTTTTGAAATAATAGCCAACACCCGCTACAAATGCCAAGAAGAAAACAACCGTTAGAACCAAAGATGCCCGAGAGAAAATACTTTTCTTCCGGCGAGGACTGCTTTCCTGATGCTCGGAATAGCGACCAGGGCGCATAGAACTTAATAAGCTCAAAGATTGATGGGTCAGGTAACCACCGAAAATCACCCCAGAAATCAGCGCTGCGCTACAGATTATCCCTATATAAACCGGGGATGCACCGGAAAAATAGAGGAGCTGGAAGACTAAGACATTCGATACCGCTCCCAATCCCCCCGCGATAGCCAAGGTTAGGAGAGGATACTCCCTGTTCTTTTTGATTTTTATAAAGAGAACAAGATCAATGACGAACCCCTGGATCAGGCCTACTACAATGATCGCTATTCCGTGAGTGCTGCCCGTGAAAAATTCAACCAATCCTTTTAACAATCCCGCCGCCGTAGCAGCCCCAGGTTTACCAGTCAAACAAGCGACCATCAGCAACCAGTAGATGTGAAGCCCCGAGATAAACTGTCCCGCCCCAAAAGGCACTCCTACCAGCCTGTTTAACAAGTTGCCGATATATCCAATGTAGGTGCTCAGAACCCCTCCCAGCCCACTAATCACAGCAATCATAAGGAGATTCCGGCTCTTACTTCCATAAGTAGACTGTAATGCAGGTTCCATTATTTAACCTCCAGTTTCACAACAAACCGTACCCAACGGGCACCAGCCGACTTATACCGGTGCCATCCCTCGCCCAGGACTGAGGTATTCTCGCAATCCTTATTATCATAGAGGCCATCTGCCGTAAGAAAGGCTATCCGGTAACCATCCTTCCATTCTGGCAGTCCTTGACCGTTAAAACTGACAGCCAGGATCATGTCTCCCTGCTGCTTCTGCCAACCAGCTTTTTCAGGATAGACGTTGGTATACTCAAATTCCTGTTGATACCCATCAACACTATGTACCACCAGTTTATTGTGTTCCGTCATTCCTCCCACTTTTTCTAAGAGTTTGCCTATGGGAATCCCCGAATAAGTCCCCTGTCCATTGATATTTCCGTACTGATTCTGGAAGGAACCTGGCCCTTCCTGCTTATAAAGGGTATCGAGTTCCTTGATCTGCTGGTCGTCTAAGATGAACGATCCTCCAAGTCCCGAAAGAGTAAGACTATCCCGGCGGGGAGGAGGCTGGAACTGGTTCACCTTAATATCCAGTGGTATGTTCCCTCCAAGGTCACGAATCAGCAACCAGTGATGGTAGCCACCCTTGTCAGCTTCAGCATACAGACTTGCACCACCGCCCCCGCTGGTCACGTACTGCACACCGTCCTTCTGATACTGGTCGTACAGATGAATATGTCCATTGAAAACCGTTCGAATGTTCTTATTCAGTTCGTGAACCTGGGTAAGAAATGTCGCGACGGCAACCTTGTCCGTCATGGCATGGTCATCTGTCCCACCCCGAGGATCAACCACCGGCATATGCATGAACACCAGCGTTTTCCGGCCCTTACCCGCTGCATCCCCCAGAAAGGAAAGCTGTTCCCTCGACAAACTACCGGATGAATTATCCAGAAACACCAGACTGTTCACGCCCCAGTCAAAGGTATAATACGCTGGGGCCAGCAATTTTTCATAATGTGCACTTTGGCTACTTTTTACGTCATGATTTCCCGGTACAGAATAAAGCGGACAGAATAGTTCCTGTGAGGTCTGTAAAAAATCCACCATCTCTTCTTCCTGTCCGCTTGGGGTAAGATCTCCAACATGAACTACAAAATCAGGTTTAGCCAGGTTGATTTGTTTAATAGCCGTCTGAAAAGCTTCGTTGTTACCCTGAGTATCCCCGATAACAGCAAAAGAACCGCCTGCTCCCCAGTCCGCTGGTGGTTCAAGCAGCAATTTCCCTCTTACTCCCTTGGGAATAGCCGCAGCGATTATAGTTAAACGAGGCTTTTGTAGGTCAATACCCGCTGAGGCTGGATCAGTAAGCCCCTGCTCTCCTTCAAAGACGTACTTCAGCTTGTCAACTGGAACGTTGGTGATCTCAAGTAAACATTTTTCTCCATATATAAGTTCTAGCTCGACTACAGGCTTCCAGGCGCGATAGGTATAAACGAGAGTTCCGTCGGATTTTTGCGATACGGCTTGAAGGAGAGCTCCCTGAACATGGGGAGCATGGTCAGGAGAGATCACCGTCTGCTGAGGATCAATTGTTACCGGTTGAGAACATCCTGCCAGAAACAGGCAAAGACTCAAGAAACCAACGATCAGTCTCGGCCACGGGAAACGTTTGGAAACTAATGCTCTGATCATGATGCTAAACCTCTTTTTCTGGCGTTACTGTTTTGGCAGGTTTAATAATTGAACTTCAATGATCTGGCCTAAGAGCACCGGTTTCTCTTTGTTTTCGATATTCACCAACTCAAGGGGGCCTTCATCTCCACCTAACAGACTGTTGTTTTTCTTATAGGCAAGGATAATTTCATCATTGTAAGAGATATCAGTTGACTTGATGTCCAGCGTCTTACCGTCTTTTGTTAGTAACCGGACTGTGTAGTTGGAACGAACAATATTCCGGTTGACTAAGTGATGCCCATCAACCTTCTCCCCTCCATCGACCTCAGCCACCATCAGCCAAAGGCCAGAACCTTCATAAATATCCTTGCCTCCCTTGGCATTCGTAATCTCAATCTTTTGTCCCGGATGCGGCGTTTCATGACAGGTAGCGCAGCTTTCATATGTAGCGCGATCGACAGTCACATTTTCATACCCACTGAGCTTGATGGTCCAATCGGCCACTCCTGGTTTGAGGATTATGGTATCAATCAATTTAACCCACAGATGTCCATCAGTGATGGCGGCATCCTTACTCACATACACCAGACGGGGCAACCCTTCCCCCACCTCTTTTTCAGAACTTTCTAGAGCGACTAAAACATCCATCTGACTCGCTGCTGCAGCCTCTCCATCTTGCTTATAAGTCATTACATTGCCGGTAATTTGCTGATTATCCAAAGTCATCTTATACCCGTCAGAGGCAATAAACTCAAGGCCATCCGTTGCGCTGAGCTCGATTCCGGCGGCTTTAAGTACATCAGCGAGTTTAGGCCCACTTAGTTCTGCCGGTCCCACTAAGCTTCCTGTAGACTTTTTGAAGATCCCGATTCCCTTAGCCTGGGTCAAGCTTGCCAGATCAACTGTCTTAGTGTTTCCCTTACCATCACCTATTTTGATAGTCTTATGTTGAGTTTGTACTCCCTGTGCAGCATTAGTAGATGGCTTCCCATTCGTTTCTAATGTTTTACCACATCCTGTAACAACCAGTAAGATCATCACAAGGCATGGTAGCAGGGTCAAGACCCCTGACCTTAGGTAAACTCCCTTTCTCATCTTCTTCCTCCTTAAAATATTTTGTGAATATAATAGCAAAGGTGTCCTACCGGACATATCTATTCGCTTTAGACCAAATGTCAGAAGTTATCTCATGTCTCATGGATCCGATAGATGTCGTCCACCTTTAAAAAAAGGGAGAAACCGTAGTAAAATTATACCTTTTGTGACAATCATATGTCAACAATATTAACTTAAACCAAATTTAAGCCTAACAATGCCAAGCAATATTAAACTAAACCGATATGATAAAAACTAATGCATGGCACACACAAAAAGCCGGTTTTCCCCAGAGTAAGGAAAAACCGGCTTTCGGTATTCATTTTAAAATTGGATAGTATATTTATTTGCTTATTTCATATAATGAAACCCTGTTTCACAATTATAACATAAATTGTTTGCTTCTATCGCTTGTGCTACTTTTTTTCGAAATTCGCTCATGCAATGTGGTTTAATGGCAATTTCTCTCGACTCATTGATTAAATTTTCATCCTCGCCTAGTGATAAGCGCTTGGGTCCTGCACAAACCTGTTCCTGATCATTTTCCTTTTTTACTTCACAAAGAGCCACTAAAATTACCTCCTTTTAAATTTTCGATCAAAAGCCTGTAGCCTTAATCCTGAACCTTATATTCATAGAGTGAAACTCGGTATTGCGCAAATTACATTATATCCATTGCTTTTGCGAATTTCACTCAAAAATCGTTTAGGTATAACCTATTCCTATTCCTATTCCTATTCCTATTCCTATTCCTATTCCTATTCCTATTCCTATTCCTATTCCTATTCCTATTCCTATTCCTATTCCTATTCATATTTATATTTATATTTATATTTAGTACCAAAAAACTGCAAAATTCATCTCCTTTAAAAATAATCTAAACTCCGCCCCTCGATTTGTTTCATATAATGAAACCATGTTTCAAATATGTTATAATTTATTTTAACATATTACCCCGTATCTATCAATAAATTTTAATTCATTGCTTTAGTGAGCACAACATTATAGATAGTCTTTTTTTAAGGTAAACCCCGCTTTAATAGAAGTCACTCCAACCGGGAACCAACACACTCACCTGATCGCCGATACAAACCTTTTCAGTAGTTTTCGGTAAAAATACGAAGCCATTGGCTTCTACATTGGGACAAATTAAATCATGATCGGGTTTACCAGTAGACCACGCTATATAAAATTCTTGCTTCTTTTGCAACTTCACCCGGGCATAAATGTTTGCTTTGCCGGCATTGATAATCTCGTTTTGCATGGTAGCGCAGCAAACTTTGAAAGTACTTCTTCTCCTTCCAGACATTTTTTCAAGAACAGACCGACCATAAAGTTCAAAAACTATAATACTGCCTACTGGTTTTCCCGGCAAAGCCAAATGTGGGAGTATCCGGTTATCTGTACCTTTTAATATTTTTAACGGCAATCCGTTGTGATAAAGGCTATCTCCATAGGATATTTCTTCAAAACCATGCTCGGAAACTATGTCCTTCAAGCCACTTGAGGTACCCCCTATTGTTATTAATAGGTCTGACCCAAAGCTCCTAATAATACTATCCCGTAATTTGTTCTTGTCATCAGGAATAACATCTAATAAACGAGGAGTTCCCCCATAGCTAGATACCAGACCGGCAATACAATGAGCATTACTGTTATATACTTGCCCTCTATCTTTTTTCCCACCCACCGGTATCACTTCATCACCCGTAGCAGCAACTGACACTATAGGTCTCCTTATTACTTCGGCGCTGCTTCTTCCCAAACTTGCTAATACGCCAATTTCTAATGGACTGATGATAGATCCACTATTTATTACAATGGAACCTTTGGCAAGGTCTGAACCTGCCATACGAACATTCATTCCACTTTGAACTTGATTAATTACTATCAGCAGTTCATCTTGTCTTTCAACCAATTCCAATTGTATAACGCAATCTGTCCCCTTCGGAATGGAGGCCCCAGTCATAATATTTACAGCCCCATTGCATTTTATCTCGCCCTCATAAATTGCCCCGGCACAAACTTCACCCAAGACAGAAAAGTATTTGGGATTATTCTTTGCTGCTCCAATAGTCAAGTGTGAATTTAAAGCATATCCATCACATAAAGCGTAATCACAGGGTGGTAAAGCTTCTGGTGCAACAATGTCTTCCGCTAAAGTCCGTTTTAAAGATTCTAGGATGGGTTTTCGCTCTTTTGACAATGTTGGAATATAATCTAAAACTTCTTTCAGAATCATATCTTCCTCTAAACTTAACATATAAGTCTCTTCAATCCATCCAGATGTCTTAATCTTGGAATAATTTCTTTATGAATATCACATGCAACAGATTTTCCCGAAGTAGTACCGGTCATTAACAATTTATCATGGGGACATCCTCCCTGACAGGTAGTTTTGGATTCACACTTCCTACATTCATCTGGGATGTCTGGTCTTGTAACCTCATAATGAAACGTGTCACATTGTATTGCACTTAACGGATTTGCGTCAAATATTGTTCCAGTTTTAAATGAATGGTCTCTAATACATGGCCCAATGCTTCCATCAGGAAATACTGTAGCAAGTCTTTTTCCACAAATATATGGAGAAGATTCATGATCCCATAATGGAATTAAAGTATCCAACAAGAAAGTAGTTTGAACATCGTATCCCTTAATAGTATAGTTTTCCAGCAAATCACACAATTCATGGTATTTCTGCAACAATCTTTTCTTGTATTCAGCATCTATTCCTCTGTATATATCCTTTTGATATCTTAAACGATATCCATTTTCTATTCCAAATCTTGTTATATCCAGAACTCTAGCTAAGTTATGATCATCCAAGGTAGCTGCTATTGTTTGACCAATAACATTTGATCTTTCACTAATTATCTTCATTCTTCTCGATAGCTCTTTAGTGGTAATATCTGTTATACTTGTTGTCATCCATTGGATATCTTCTAGATCATCCCAATTTACGGAATCTATTAAGTCACCATTTGTATAAAGATTCCCTTGCATACCATCAGTATTTTTATAGACAGTATCCATAATTTTCTTAATTCTATCTGTCCTTAATAAGGGTTCTCCTCCAAGAAAACCAATGGTGTTCACTTTAACATTATTAATTTTCCAGACTTCCGGAATCCACTCTACTAATCTTGAAAACGTATTCTCATCCATTTCCATTTCATCATTATCGCCAGCTTGATTTAAAGCATAACAATAGTTACACCTTCTTGTGCACTTGTATGAGAGGAATAAGAGGAACCAAAAGAAAGGAAGCTTCCCCCAAGTTCCTTCACCCTTCAATCGTCCATCTTCTTTAGAATACATTGCTTTTAATTGTTTAGCATGTTCTGTTGGGCTTCTCACTTTATTGCACCTCGCATTTCATGATTCTTGCTTGAGTGCCATAGTTGGTGAAACCGTAATAATAAATCTTATCTACCCTTTTGACTTGATCCTTAAAATGCTTAGTTGGGAAGCGACCAAATTCAACTAGGTTCGTTTTGTTCGGTTCTAAACTTAAGGAAAATTCCTCAAGCCTTTTCTCCAGTGCTTCATGAAAACGGGTGGCTTCTGAACGGTATTGAAAACAGACTATAAAATCATCGATATACCTAATTAAATATGCTTCACCCTTTAATCCTGGCTTCACTAACGTTTCAAACCACTGGTCCAATACATAATGTAGATAAACATTGCTCAGCAAGACTCTAATCGAGTCCCCCTGGGTAGTGCCAATTTCGCTCGCCTGGATTTTACCGGCTTTCATAACACCGGCTTTCAGCCACCCTCTTATCATGGAAATAATTCTAGGGTCTCTCACCCTACGTTGTACAAACCCCATCATCCATTGGTTTTCCAGGCTCCCGAAGAAGTCCTTGAAGCTTGCTTCCAGCACCCAACTGACTTTTTCCCCGGCAATTATCTCGTTTAAGGTTGCAAGAGCATTATGCAATCCTCGTCCCGGCCTTCCTCCGAATGAATAGTTGAGGAAGTCTTGCTCATATATTGCGGATAATACTTCAGTAGTACTGTATTGCAAGACGACATCCACAACTCTGGGAACTCCTACTCCCGTCGGGGGGATATAGCTTTTCAGATGAATTGACTTCATTAGTTCTTCAAACCAAAGGTTAAAGCTCTTCTGCGCTCCTTCAACCGCCTCATGGTCTACACCCGGCGCAGTATACTTTGATATCCGGGCTAGACTTTCCCAAATAAGCTCCTTTGATATGTGATGCGCCAGGGAAGTGAATTTCAGATCAGTTTCCTTTCGAGCTCTCTCTGCTATTCTTTCTAGCTTTATGTTCATGGCTTGGGTTTCTCCTTACTTTGTATTAAAGTCCGAACCTCCCATTGCATGGAGCACCTGATTCCTTGTTAAGATTCAACGTCTACGTCAAGACCTGCGCTTGCGGCACGGACAGAGAGGCTTATCAACCTTCAGAAAAAACTTCATTCCGTGACGAACCAACTCAGGTCTATCATGTCGTCTATCTGCTTTACGTCCTTAAGGCATTGCTATGGCCTTTCCACAGGGGTAGAAAATTTTAGTCCTTTTGTGTCATACGGGCAACGGTGTCCACTAACTTCTGCAAACCATGTTTGCTTACCAATGATTCCAATCCTATCTCAATCTCGCCCAGAATGACTTCTTCTTCGACTTCCTCTTCCCTCTCTTCGTAAATCAGGACCTCATTGTAACACCACTGAACACACAAGGGCGGTTGTCCGGGATCATTCTCTTCACACATATCGCACTTTAACGGGAGACCGGAATCGGGCTCTTTGAATCTATCCCTGGCTGGGCAAGAAGCTCTGCAGAAGGTGCAATCGTCATATTCCTTTCCGTCAATCACATACTTTCCTCTGCCCATGCATTCGGCTGGAGTATATTCACCTGCGAACACCGGAAGCCAAATGTCGGTCGTTGGGTCATGAATCACCTGAATACGAGACCTTGCCGGATTAATACTGCTATATTTCGGTGTAGCGTGAAAGTTGGAGCAGATTATCTCACATGACCGGCAACCATTGCACTTATCGGCATTAACTTTAATTGACTTAATCTTCTTCTTAATCTTGGCCATCTTTTAATATCCCTCTCCTCTCTAAATCTTCTGCAACATAATCTAAATCTAATTCCTGTAATTTTTCTTTAGTGGGGATACCTTCCATGTTCCATCCCTTATATTTGTAATAGGTATCTAGAAGTTGTTCTTCTAGCTCGGGGAATCTCCTTTTCCAGTGGTCTTGAGGCGGCTTCTCATCAGCTCTCCTCATGCCTTTTATTATGTTATAGGCTCTGTGTAGATTTCGGCTTCGATTGACTATTTTCTTTAGGCCGGCTCGATCTATGTCCAACCCGGTTGCTGATGAGACTAAAAGATGATAATTGTGTGTATGGTACGGAGGCTTCAAGCAAAATGATCCCATACCACAGCATAACCCCAAGGCGTCATCAATGTTGTGTATCTCCTCCATCCAATCCACAATTTCACTGCACATATCGGGAGTTGGGTAATATGGGTTCGAGTTTTCTCCCCGTGGTTCCCAGTCCAGAAGATATTGCTTAAAATGTTCATCTGGAAGCTGAGGCCAATCTTTTACAAACTCTTCTCTCATCTCCATCGTTGGGAAAGGCGCTTGAGGCCAATTTCCTTCAATTTGGGTAATGCTTATCTTCTCGTTGGTAGAATACATAAGGAAATAAAGGGGATCCAACATGCCCAGCTTGAGAGGGAGCTGCTCATGTTTCTTAATGGTATTATGATCAAATGCCTCTGCACCGTTACCAATTTTCCGAGCTGCCCAATAAGTGCCGTCGGCCAGAATATCTCCGATTCCTTCCCGTCGGACTACTCTGTCAAGTAACCAGTTAAATCTACCCTCTTTATCGGCCGGACTTCCTTCGAAGTCCTTGTCAGTCAAAATGCCGGCTTCATAAAGCTCAATACCGAAGGCTAAAATTTGCGGGGTTGAGAATCCGTCCACACCATACTCCGTAGCACGCTGAGCAATTCTAAAGTTAAACTCCAGGTTGTCTACATAAGCGGCCATTGAATAAGTAAGTTTCGTGAAGCATTTCTGCTTGAATCTTGGAATATCCTTATAGGAAATTAAAGCCCCACACTGCTGCGGACAGTTAAAGCAACTAATAAACCGCTTTATCGCTGCCCTTTGAGTACTTGACCAGGATTCGTTGATTTCTTCGGTCCAGAAGTCTCTTCTCCGAGTACGGGCATTTCCCCATGAAAAGTTTTCGGTGTGCCACTTCTCATCAGTGTGTTTCATCTCCTGCGGCGACCCAATCCCTGATAAAATGGTCATTACTCCCTTAAGGGGATTTTCATTTCTGAACTTTATATATTCCCCTATTTTATTCACATGCTTTATAAATTCTTCCCCTCGGGCAAGATTGATGTCCTTTGTTCCACGAACAACGATCGCCTTGATGTTTTTGTCTCCCATAACGGCGCCTCCTCCGAGCCTGCTGGCACTCGACCTGCCCTGCTCGATGGAAGCTGTAAAGACCCTATTTTCACCGGCCAGGCCGATAGCTGCTATCGCGACTTTCGGTTCATTCAGCTCTTTTTTTAAAATGTCTCGAATTTCAACAGTGCCCATACCCTTCAAATGAGAGGCATCCCGTATTTCTACCTTATCATTGTGGATATATATATAAACCAGCTTCGGAGACTTGTTGCGAAAGATCACTCTGTCATACCCGGCATACTTTAATTCCGCCGCCCAAAACCCCCCCATCATCGGATATGCCAGTAACTCCGTCTGAGGGGAAATTGTCGTAACAACAGTACGATTAAAGCTGAAAGCAGGCGTTCCGCATAATAGACCGCTGCTAAATATCAATAGATTCTCAGGATCAAATGCTTTAGTTTCAGGAGGAACCCTATCCCAAAATAGTTTGACGCTGTAACCAAGTCCCCCTAGATGAAGTTCGGTTAATTTCGGATCAGTTTCTACTCTCTCAATGTTTCCCGTTGCTAAATCAATTTCTAAATTATATCCTGTTTCTGCGTACCTCATTTTTCATCCCCTCTACGTATGTTTTATTAATAATGTTCTTAAAACTGAATAAGCTTTTTCATTATCTTATTGTCAAACTCTAGCTAACCAATTTTTCCTTTCATAGATGATTTCTTGGAAGCCAGATGACTCCGTGGAATTTCCTAAAAGTTTTAACACACATATTTCTTTATATCCCCCCATTTCTTCATTATGTATATCTTGTCTTTACGCAATTGCCTTGCCATTATCTCATGATTAAATCAAAATTTTAGCTCAACGGTTGATAAGCTATGTTTAAATGTCGAAAACAATTGTTCAACGGTAAAAAATTTCATGAAGTTAAGCTATATTATAGATTTGATAGTCCTTGAACAAAAATAATACCACTGCAATCTTGCAGTGGTATTATTTTTGTTAATTGGCAACGCGACTAAGTTAAGACTGATAAAGACCGATATATATTGATATAGACCGATATATAACTAATTCAAACAAAGTTATACCAAGTCATTATAGCATTGGTGTAATGCAATAATGACTTGGTATTTTATAATATTTAACTTTATAGGATCTGTGAATTTGATTTGCCTTCCCTCTCAGAAAGGAAGTGATTACAAGTTATAAACAACCAATTTAGATTCAGTCATTTCTTGGATTGCATACTTAGGTCCTTCCCGTCCGATGCCACTTTCTTTTATTCCGCCATAAGGAGCTTGATCTGCCCGGTAAACCGAAGTATCATTAATAATTACCCCGCCGACTTCCAACCTCCTTATTGCTTCAGCCGCAATGGCAATAGAGGAAGTGAAAACCCCTGCTTGGAGTCCGTATGTTGAAGCGTTTGCTATTTCAATTGCTTCGTTAAGATCCTGATAAGGGATCAAACTTACCACTGGAGCAAAAACTTCTTCACAAACAACCTGCATCGTAGGTTGGACATTAGTCAAGATCGTTGGCTCAAAGAGTGCTCCGTTTCTTTTGCCTCCACTTAATAAGTTTGCGCCACCCTCTAACGCTGCAATTACCCAAGCTTCAGCTCGCCTAGCCTCTGCCTCGCTGATCATTGGTCCGATATCAGTTTGAGGATCAATTGGATTGCCAAGAACGAGTTTCCTACTTTCCTCGGCAAGCATAATTGCAAATTGATCATAGATATCCTGGTGGACTAATAAACGTTGAACAGAAATGCAAACCTGGCCAGCGTTGACAAAAGGCATACGGCTACATAAAGCTACAGCTTTTGCTAAATCGGCATCCTTATGCACGATAGTGACAGAATTTGAGCCTAGTTCCATGGTAGCTTTGCGTAACCCGATTGTAGACATTATTTTCTTACCAACTTTCGGTGAACCGGTAAACGTATAAAAGTTGATTCTCTCATCTTTTAATAAAAGATCTCCAATTTCATTACCGCCGCCTATCACTAAATTCAAATAACCAGGGGGTAGTCCTGCCTCTTCTAGAATCTTACATAGGTTAATAGCAGAAATCGGAGTGGCAGAAGCTGGTTTTAGAATAACAGTGTTACCGGCGGCTAAAGCCGGGGCAATTTTATGGGTAACAAGATTAAGAGGAAAATTAAAGGGACTGATAGCACATACCACACCGATTGGGACTCGAATTGTATAAGCCATCCGGTTTTCCGACCCTGATGTAGCCTCGACGGGAATAGTTTCCCCGCTGATGCGTTTAGCTTCTTCTGCGGCCAAGAGAAAGACTTGCGAAGACCTTAAGACTTCTGTCTTAGCATCTTTGAAAACTTTGCCAGCCTCACGAGTAATCGTTAATGCTAGATCGTTGGCATTTTCTTCAATTAAAGAGGATGCTTTAGCTAAAATCTTGTATCTCTGATAAGGTGGAAGCGGACCTGCTTTAAAAGCATTGATTGCTGCAGACACTGCAGCAGCAACTTCAGTAGCGGAAGAAGTACAAGTCGTTGCAAATACTTCCCCTGAAAATTTGTCAACGACACCCATAGTCTGCTCAGTCTCTAACCATTCGCCATTAACATAAATAGAATATTTTTCTTGCAAAATAGAGAACCTCCTTAATAAGTCTTAGCCTTACCTCCAATCTTAAAATAGTTATGCAAAGATTGTGCCAAGTTGATCCATTATTTTGAACCCTTACACAGACTTGATATTAAACCTTTATCACTAGCTAGCTCAAATGAATAAGTACAATATGATGCAAAATTTCATTGTAATAAGGCAAAAAGGCATTATGTTATAGGCTGAATAAGTATAGTTAAGTTAGTTTTAGTTAGTTGTATATTGGAACACTACTTCCCCAGGGGCTATGCCCCAAGTATCATCGGCCCTGGAACGAAAGGCGGACGAGCCTTTCGCCACACTGCGACTTGTAACGCATACTCCTGCAGTGTGGAACCTTAACTTCCGTGTTCGATATACGAAAAGCGGACGAGCTTTTCGCCACACTGCAACTTGTAACGCACACTCCTGCAGTGTGGATCGAATGGGTGGAACCCCGTGACCCGAATGTCCACAATCTTTACAGTATTACGAAACATAGATAAGCTACCTCATTTAGAGGTAGCTTATCGCTTGTTACCTGGCGATGACCTACTTTCCCAGGGGCTATGCCCCAAGTATCATCGGCCCTGGAGGTCTTAACTTCCGTGTTCGATATGGGAACGGGTGGAACCCCTCCGGCATGATCACCAGATG